>Ga0316204_10007196_pt1 | contig 16496 bp, 18 predicted proteins | sample 6monrhotite_MG_2_FD_205661 | JGI IMG/M metagenome (GOLD analysis project Ga0316204, IMG submission 205661) | Microbial mat bacterial communities from mineral coupon in-situ incubated in ocean water Damariscotta River, Maine, United States -... | ecosystem: Environmental > Aquatic > Marine >... | reverse complement strand
AGTTTCATACAATCAGTCCCGCGCTCAGGATCAGAGGCCAGACGGATGAGGCCAGAATATAAACGTGCCCCCATATCGGGCTTATTGGTCAGTGCGAACATTGTAAACCACCCCAGAATAAGGGCGCTCAAAGAATTGGGTTTGTGGATAGAACTGTGGAAGGACGTAGAATCAACTATTAGGAACTAGGTTAATCGAATTCTTCGTTTTCGTAAACACCCCAAATTGCCTGCTGCTTTAACCAGCCTTTATAGCCAGAGGCACTTACATAACACCACCCTGATTGGCATTCAAAAATATCAACCAAAACATCTTTCTCAAGAAAAACTTGTAGTGCACTCTTTTTATTTGGTTTTTTATGCACAGCCTGCCCATCATTGCTTTGAATAAACCCCGTGCGCTTGCCTGTCAGAAGCGACTTATGAATCCACCCTTCGTGCCCATCGTAATCTCTAATTTTTCTCCACACGTCATATTCGAGTGTGATTTCTACAGGAATTCCCTTCTTTTTAAAGATCCACTGCACCGGAAACTGCTTTCCGGGGCCTGTTCTGACATAGACTTCGTTTGAGCGAAGAGATAAAAAGCGTGGCAAAGGGTAGTCTGTTGAGCGGAAAGCCTCTGAAACTTTGCCTTGCTCGCTCGCCCCTGCTGCCATGCTTACTATGGATAAACTGAAAAAAATCAGTAAAAATGTTATTTTTTGAATCATCATGCCTATGATTATGATAAAAAGCGCACATGAATCAAGAGACAGACACAAAACCTGAAATTTCAGTTGCGCCAATGATGGATTGGACGGACAGACATTGCCGGTATTTTCACCGTCTCATCAGTCCGAATGCCAAGCTTTACACCGAAATGGTGACAACCGGCGCTCTCCTGCATGGTGATAGCGAACGTTTTTTGCGCTTCGATCAATCGGAACACCCTGTCGCATTACAACTGGGAGGTTCAGAGCCTTTGGGTTTGGCCAAATGCGCCCGCATGGGAGAAGAATATGGTTATAACGAGATCAATTTGAACTGTGGGTGCCCTTCTGACCGGGTACAAAGCGGGCGCTTTGGGGCCTGTCTTATGAAAGAACCGGAACACGTCGCCGCTTGCGTTGAAGCCATGAGCGAAGCTGTTAACATTCCCGTGACGGTTAAGTGCCGGATTGGCATTGATGAGCAGGATGATTTTGGTTTTCTGGATAAATTCGTGAGTAAATCCGCGGCTAAAAGCTGTGGGACGTTTATTATCCACGCCCGTAAAGCCTGGTTAAAAGGCCTTAGCCCTAAACAAAACAGGGAAGTCCCTCCTCTCGATTATAATCGCGTTGCGCAGATTAAGAAAAAGCACCCACATTTGCGGATTATTTTAAATGGCGGGATTACAGACATTGAAACCATACAAAAGCAGATTAAGCGCCTTGATGGCGTTATGATTGGGCGGGAAGCCTATTCAAATCCTTATTTTTTAGCGGAAATCGAACAACAGATTTTTGGAAACAATTCTTTAATTAAACGCGATGAAGCTGCTCTTGCCATGATTCCCTACGCACAATCCCAAGCGAGGCAATTTGGCACCCCCATCAAATCAATCACACGTCATATGCTTGGACTTTACCACCAACAAAAAGGGGCCAAAGCATGGAAAATAGCCATTAGTGAGCTGGCCCATCAAAAAGACGCAACAGAGGACGTGATTAAAATTGCGCTAAAGGCCAAAAATGATGCGGCGAGCGCTCAAAGTGCTGGGTAAATTCAAAATTTCGTGTATTTTGCTCACCATATGAGAGGATTTCCATGTCTGAAGCTCTATTTGATGAAAATGATTGGCGACTAGTTCCGACCTATGAAACACAAAAATTCATAGAGGATGTCAAAAATGATGAGTTTATCGATCTCTTTAATGGTCCGGGGTACGAGTTATGGGCTAAAAACCTTAGATTTTTTGACGGGTACGAGCATTATCTGCTTTGCAACAAAGCTGTTATCCCTTATTTCACCCTTGAATATGTCAGCAATGGTGAAGATCATTATTTTCTGGATGGCTCAGAACATCCGTTGGAGTTTCTTATAGGGAAAGGTGCTTTGCGGCTCAATGAGCGTAATATTCTGGAATATCTGGAATTTCACAGTGATGTCACTTTTTACCCCTATCGTAAGGTAAAATTTATCACAGACCCGACCAATACACCTTATTCCGGTGCGAGTGCGATGGGGCATCATTTCAAGACATTGAAATATCATGCAAAAATGGAAATGGAGTACAGCGATTCTGATCAATGCTTTTTCATCACAATGCCTGTTGTATATAATGGCGAGACGGTCAAGGGACGCGTACAGGTCCTTAAAACCGGTGAAATCAATATTTTAGAGCCTACAAACATCCCTCTCATGGACAAGACAAGAGATCACAACCCTCTTGATTACGATCACCCTCATGAGCAAGAGCTATTACAGCAAAATTTGGAGATATTACAGCACTCAGCAGAGGGAAAACGTCTGTATGAAACGATCGACAGCTATGGTGCAAAGCTACGCATGGTTTCTGGCGTTGGGGGGAATGCATTTGCGCCAAATGCCAATACTGCCTTTATCGTTGCGCCAGAGAATGTCGAGACGTACAGCCCATATCAAATCATTGCAATGGCCGGTGTTTTTAGGGCCTTGGAGCATCATCTTATGGATGAGAAGCGTCCCGATCCGTTTGATGATATCAATGAAGTGTTAGAGCGCCATTGTGCGCTCAATTTGGATATATTGCTCAAAATCTGTATAATCGTAGATGAGTTACAAGAGGCCGGGTTTGATGACATCCTTAGGAAATTCAAGGAATCCGGGTTTGAAGAACTTTATAGTGCCTATAAAAATGAACGGCCAGAGAGCGAAATGGTTCGGATTCTCGGCAAACATATGGGCGTAAAGGTCGTGGATTGATATGAGTACCGCTCTTACTTCCAGTCAAGGTGCATCGCGAGCAAGCGGGCAAAGCTCATCTTTGTTTATGAGTGTACCGCCGACTTCCAGTTATGGAGCAATCAGCGATGGATATATCCGACCATCCAGTGTGGAGCCGGTCACGTCAGCTTTGCGCAATCGTTATAGGCCAATTTACCAGCCGGGACAAAGCCGCCATGTTGGAGGGCCTCAAAATTCAGGAGATTCACAAGCTAAAATGGAAGGTGGAGGAAGTTTTGCAACAAGCAAAGGTACGTAATCGTTAATTCTTTTGCTCAACCTGAAAGCTTTCACCGCAGCCGCATCGCCCTGTTTCGTTCGGGTTTACGAAGTCAAAACGCGCATTGCCCAGATCATCCGTAATGTAATCGATCGTCGTTCCAATCAACATCCATGAATATATTTTTGGAATGTAAATTTTCGTGCCATTGCTCTCGATAAGGTCATCGCTTTCGATATTTTTTTCTGCATATTCCATTTTATAAGAATTGCCAGAGCAGCCTGTGGCTTTCACACTTAAGCGCAAACCTTCAGCCCCTTGCGGAGCTTTGTTCATAAGGGTCTGGATCTGGTCACGTGCCGTGTCTGTAATTTGAATATCCATTTTACCCTACATAAACATGTTTAATTGCATTTTAGCCGTTTCCGACATCAGTGCGGGACTCCATGTGGGTTCCCAAATAATTTCAACGTCCACCTCGCCGATGCCTTTGATAGGCAGGACTGCGCCCTGCACCCATCCGGGCATTTCCTGGGCTACGGGACAGCCAGGAGATGTCAGAGTCATCTTGATCTCCACATCTACGGCACCGTCTTTTTCTTCGGCGATATGGACGGCATAAATCAAGCCAAGCTCATAAATATTAACCGGAATTTCAGGGTCATAAATTTCTTTTAGAGCGCCAAGCATTTCCGGCCAAAGCGGGTGATCGCGGGGCACATCAACATTTTGCGGCTCCTGCAGCTCATCATAAACATGGCTGCACTCTGTTTCTTTTGCAGGGCTTTCAGGCGCTACGCCCTCAGGTTGTTTGGTATCGTCAGTCATTCCAGCATATCCTTAGCCTTTTTCAGGCCTTCTATTAATTGATCTATATCAGCTTCGTTCGAGTATAAGCCAAGCGAGGCGCGAATTGTGCCCTCTATACCGAGGCTTTGCATAAGCGGCATACAGCAATGATGCCCTGCCCGCACTGCCACACCGCATTGATCGAGTATCATGCCGATGTCACTGTGATGCAGCCCATCGATTGCGAAACTGAAAATACCTGTTTTATTTGGATTTGTCCCATAGAGCCTTAACCCGTCTATTTCCTTAAGGTGCTCATGGCCATAATCCCGTAAAGCCGTTTCATGGCGCTCGATATACTCGAACCCAATATTTTCAACATAATTGATGGCTGCGCCAAGCCCTATGACCTCGACAATAGGCGGTGTTCCCGCTTCAAATTTATAAGGAGCCTCTCGATAGGTTGTTCCATCAAAGCTCACACGCTCAATCATATCGCCGCCGCCAAGAAACGGAGGCATGAATTCAAGGATTTCATACTTACCGTACAGCACGCCAACCCCCGTTGGGCCATAGAGCTTATGTCCAGTGAAAACGTAGAAATCAGCGTCCATAGTTTTCACATCTATTTTGCTGTGAACGATGCCTTGCGAGCCATCGATCAACACTTTAATTTTCGGATTAAAGCTGCGCGATAAGCCTATGATTTTATTTACATCGTTAATGATACCAAGTGCGTTTGAAATATGAACACACCCTATAAGCCTTGTCTTTTCGCTCAGAAGCGTTTCGAAAACACCCAGATCCAGAGATCCGTCTTCGAGAAGGGGAATAACTTTGATTTCAAAACCAATCTCTTCGGCCAATAACTGCCAAGGGACGATATTGGCATGATGCTCCATGGCTGTGAGAATGATTTCATCGCCTTGTTTTAAATACGTACGCCCCCAGCTTTGAGCCACCAAATTGATACTTTCAGTCGCGTTTTTGGTAAAAATGATCTCTTTTTCGCTACCGGCCCCCATAAAGGTGGCGATTTTGGCACGTACAGCCTCAAAATCTGTCGTAAGCTGCTGCGAAATACGATAAAGGCCGCGATGTATATTGGAATAACCACCTTTTAAGACAGCGTCCATTGCATCAATGACAGCCTGCGGTTTTTGTGCGCTTGCGCCCGTATCAAGGAAAGCCAAAGGCTTACCGTTCATTGGCACCTGAAGAGCGGGAAAGTCTTTACGATAATTTTGAATATTGGTCATTTTTAACGCGTCAATTTTCCAGGGCGTTGGACAGCCACGAGTTCGTGATCTCTAAAATTTCGGCGCGAATATTTTCGTTTTTGACCTTGTCCACAACCTCATCCACAAAAGCCTGCACAAGCAAGAGCCTTGCCTGTGCTTCGCTCAAACCACGTTGACGGAGGTAGAAAAGCGGTTCTTCATCCAGCTGTCCGGTTGTTGTGCCATGCGAACACTTAACATCATCGGCATAAATTTCCAATTCAGGCTTTGTATCCATTTCAGCCTCGGACGAGAGCAAAAGAGTATTCGCCAGCTGGTAGCCATCGGTTTTCTGCGCCTCTTGATGTACGTGTACTTTTCCCTGAAATACGCCGCGGGCCTTATCGTCCAGAAGAGTTCGGTAGAATTGGTTCGAACGACAATGCGGGACCTGATGCTCTATCAAGATCGTTGTATCGCCATGTTGTTGGTCATTCAGAAGGTTAACGCCATTGAATGAAACCTCGGCATTTGAGCCATGAATTTGGGCATGAATTTCGTGACGCGTAAGCTTTCCGCCCATATTGAGGCTAAAGCCGTTATAGACCGCATCTCGATCGGTTTTTATATTCATCACATTCGTTTGCACGGCCTGTGCGCTGTCTTGATTAAGGCGGATATGCTGAAGGTTGGCATTTGGCCCAAGTTCTATTTCCGTGACCATGTTCTTCCAATACGCACCTTCACCGTTTTGACGCTCGACAAGGGTCAGGCTCGCGCCTTCCTCCAGCACAATCTTTAAACGTGGCTGTGAATGCTGATTTTCGACGCCAGCAAACACGATATCCTCAACTTGCTCACAGACTTTTCCACGGTTTTTGTGGATAAAAATTTCTTGCGGTATATCAGCCAAAACGAGGTTTGCAGGCAGGCTACGGCCAAGGTTGGTGTATTTCCACTCTTCGACTTTGGGTGTCGGTAAGTTTTCAACTTGTAAAGCTTGAGGCATTTTAGGCCGCCTCTCCGATGATGTCGGCGTAGCCTTTATCTTCCAGCTCAAGCGCGAGTTCGGGACCTCCTGATTTAATAATTCTTCCGTGAGCCAATACATGCACGACATCTGGTTTGATGTAATCCAACAGGCGTTGGTAATGCGTAATCACAAGGAATGAACGATCAGGACTACGCATTTTATTTACGCCATCAGCAACGATTTTAAGCGCGTCAATGTCGAGACCTGAATCTGTTTCATCCAGAACAGCGAACTTCGGCTCTAACATTGCCATTTGCAGAACTTCGTTACGTTTTTTCTCACCACCAGAGAACCCAACATTCACGGCGCGTTTCATCATGTCGTCAGAAATGCCCAGCTCCGCACATTTTGATTTAATGAGCTTTAACATCGCCAAGGCATCCAGTTCATCTTCACCACGTTGTTTACGGATTGAATTTATGGATGTTTTCAGGAATGTACTCATATTTACACCAGGGATTTCCACAGGGTATTGAAACGCGAGGAAAAGCCCGGCAGCAGCGCGTTCTTCAGGGGCGAAATCCAGCAAATCCTGCCCATCAAGTTCGACAGAGCCTTCTGTAACCTCATAATCATCACGCCCGGCCAAAACATATGATAGAGTTGATTTACCGCTACCATTTGGCCCCATAATCGCATGGACTTCGCCTGCCGGAATATCGAGCGAAATTCCTTTTAGAATTTCAACATCCCCGTCGTCTGTTTCTACGTTGGCATGAAGATTATTAATTTTAATCATAGTGTACCCTTTAATTTACCTACAGCAGCAGCATAGCAGCGCCGAGAATAATTCCCGAAATTCCGTCCAGCCACAGCCATTTACGAACAAATTCTTTTTTAACAAACCCTTGGATCAAACCTGGGCGCATTAACAAGACCAAAGCTTTCATCAAACCGATCCAACCAAGCACCATCAGGATAGTGGACGCAAGCGTATCCCAATTGTTATAAAATGCGATAATAGCGAGTGAAATTGGAAGAATTAGAATCCCCATAACCAAGCTCAAGGCATCATTATCAACAAACAACGCTATGAATTCTTCCCAAGGCTTTCTTGCAAAGAAGCAAGACAGGCCAAGCACAAGGTAAAACCCGCCAAAAAATAACAAGAACGGGTCTGTATTTAAAAAGCCTGCAACTGTTTCTACAATATTTTCATCCATCGTTTATCTCCTTTGAGGAATACGTACACATGTACAGTGTACACCTATCCAACGCTTCCCTCTAGGCTAATTCCTACGAGCTTCTGAGCCTCCACAGCAAATTCCATTGGTAGATGCTGCATAACCTCACGCGCAAAGCCGTTTACAATAAGAGCGATCGCCTCTTCTTCGGACAATCCGCGCTGCATGCAGTAAAAAAGCTGGTCTTCGCCAATTTTTGACGTCGTTGCTTCGTGTTCCAGATTTGCGCTTTTATTTCTGCTTTCTATGTACGGCACGGTATGGGCTCCGCACTGGTCACCGATCAACAACGAATCACAAACAGTGAAGTTCCTCGCCCCCTCGGCTTTTGGCAGAATTTTAACCAATCCGCGATATGTGTTATCGGATTTTCCGGCGCTGATCCCTTTTGAGATAATCCGGCTTTTGGTGTTTTTGCCTATATGAATCATTTTTGTACCGGTGTCGGCTTGCTGGCGACCGTTTGTAATGGCCACGGAATAGAACTCACCTTGCGAGTTATCCCCTTTCAATATACATGACGGGTATTTCCACGTAATGGCGGAACCGGTTTCGACTTGTGTCCAGCTGATCTTGGAATTGCGGCCTTCGCAGATACCGCGCTTGGTCACAAAATTATAAATCCCGCCCTTGCCGGTTTCAAAATCACCGGGGTACCAGTTCTGAACTGTTGAATATTTGATTTCCGCATCATCAAGAGCAATAAGCTCAACAACGGCGGCATGTAATTGATTCTCGTCACGCATCGGCGCTGTGCAGCCTTCGAGATAAGACACGTATGAGCCTTTATCCGCGATAATCAATGTGCGCTCGAATTGTCCGGTGTTCAGCTCATTGATGCGGAAATACGTACTCAACTCCATCGGACATCGGACACCTTCGGGGATGTAAACGAATGATCCGTCCGTGAAGACTGCGCTGTTCAAGCATGAATGTTTATTATCAGCGGCTGGAACCACGCTCCCCATATATTTTTTTACAAGCTCGGGGTGATCCTGAATAGCTTCACTAATTGAACAAAAAATTACACCGTCTTCTTTGAGCTTGTCTTTAAACGTTGTCGCGACCGAAACGGAATCAAAAACAACATCAACGGCGACCGGTGTGCGATCCTGCACTCCGGCCAAAATTTCCTGTTCACGCAAAGGGATCCCAAGTTTTTCATATGTTTCCAGAAGTTTTGGATCCACATCATCAAGAGTTTGTGGCCCTTCCGTATGATCCTTGGGCGCAGCGTAATAATAGCTATCCTGATAATCGATCGGCTCAATATTAAGTTTCGACCATTCCGGTTCCGGCATTTCAAGCCATTGGCGGTACGCCTTAAGACGCCATTCGAGCATCCATTCCGGTTCATTCTTTTTCTTGGAAATAAAGCGCACGATATCTTCGGAAAGCCCTTTAGGCGCTTTCTCAGTTTCAATATCTGTCACAAAACCGGCCTCATATTTCCCGGCCATATCGCTGACGGTCTGGATGGTTTCCTCAGATACGCTCATGGATATTCTCTTTCTTCAAAAAAGTTTGTGTTGCTCGCGCTGGCACCATATCGGCCAAAGTAATGCTTTCAAGGGCAATGCGTATTGCCATGTTTACGCCGTCCCATCGACCGTTCATCGAGCAATGCTTGCGGAAATCACATACTTCATGACTTCCTTCTACGCAAGCGGTTAAAGACACAGGCCCTTCCATAGCCTGTGTAATATCGGCAACATTTATCCGTGATGGAGATTGCGTCAACTTATATCCGCCGCTGGCCCCTCGTATCGATTTGATCAGATCACCCTTGGCAAGACGCTTTAAGACTTTCGCCACTGTTGGCTCCGGCAATCGTGTGCGCTCGGAAAGGGCGTTTGCCGTTAACAAGGCGCCGCCCTCTTGCTCTGCAAGGGACGTTAAAATCACAACTGCGTAATCGGATAGGCGTGAAATTTTAATCACTGCCGCAAACTTTCTTAATTCGGACCAAAACCGTACGAATTAAATGTCACTCTTTCCGCGCCTTTTCAAGCCTTAAATCAAGAAAAAATGAGGAAAACACTTTAAAAGCCTCTTTTTACCCCCTGAGATTTGCCTGCGTGATGTTAACCTGATCCGGTTTACTCTTCAAAAACGAAAGAATCTTGAATGATTTTACGGCTTTATACTCCCATCTTTGCTTTTACATTACTTTTGAGCGCGGCCCTTCTTTTTTCTGTGCAGCCCATGTTTTCAAAAATGATCCTGCCTTTGTTGGGCGGAACCCCTCAGGTCTGGAACACAGCCATGCTGTTCTTCCAAATCTGTTTATTGGGTGGGTATGCCTATGCGCATGGAACAAGCCGTTTTTTAAGTATGCGCGTTCAGGCGATCGTGCATGTTGTTTTACTCATCATGTTTATAGGCGTTTTACCTTTTGTTATTTCCGAAGGCTGGGCGCCGCCGACAGAGCAAGACCCAACTCTCTGGCAGCTTAGCCTTATGGCCATGACAGTCGGTGGACCGTTTTTTGTGTTATCCGGTTCTGCGCCCATGTTGCAGCGTTGGTTTGCTGGTTCAGAGCATCCTGACGCAGATAATCCTTATTTCCTCTATGGCGCCAGTAACCTAGGCTCTATGTCATCCCTGCTCCTATACCCTGTGCTTTTCGAACCTCTTATGACGCTTAACGAACAGTCTACGGGCTGGATGTATGGTTATTTTGCATTGATTGCATGCACGATCATTAGCGCACTACTGATCTGGAAGACGTCAGGGGCAAGCAAGAAAGAGTATAAGAAAGAAGACGACAGCGTTCACAAAATAACATGGAATCAGCGTTTTAGCTGGCTCTTGCTTGCCTTTATTCCGTCCTCGTTGATGCTTGGCGTGACTACTTTCATCACCACAGATATATCTTCGGTTCCGCTGCTTTGGATACTCCCGCTCGCCATTTATGTCGGGACATTCATTCTGGTTTTTGCCCGTAAAACCATACTCAAAAACAAACATATTCATGTCGGTTTTGATCTGGCTCTTATTGTTCTGATTTTCCAGCTTATCGCCATGTATTACGGCCATCTGGAACCTCTGGCTTTAATCGCCCTGCACATGATCCTGTTTTTCTTTGCCGCGATGATCTGTCATACGGCCTTGGCTAAGACACGTCCACATGTTGCTCACCTCACGGAGTTCTATTTGATTATGTCTCTGGGCGGCGCCTTGGGCGGATTCTTTAACGCTATTATTGCGCCGCAGTTCTTTGTCCTTCCTATAGAATACGGTCTAATCCTTGGTGTGGCTGTGTTCATTCGCCATTATCTTGACCAGGGTCAGTCTTTTAATAATTTTATTGTCAACGCTAGGCAGGGCTTCAAAGCAGAGGGGATAAACTCTTTATTCTCCACTAAAGGCCTGTTCTTAATCACCGTTATTATTGTCGGTCTTTTCGCGTTTGGACTGCCCAGTAAAATCGTTATGATCCCTTGTGCAGCCTTTATCTGTATTGCTCTGCTTATGCTTCACAAGAACCGCTGGCTGTTTGCTTTTGGTGTTAGCTACGTTCTGATTTTATTCCCTCTGGGTTTTCATTGGGGACAGCACGATTTTCAAAATTTAATCCATCAGGACCGAAACTTCTTTGGTGTTTTGCGCGTTGTCGATACTACGCAAGAAGAACGTATTTTAATGCATGGAACTACCAATCATGGGGCGCAAGCTCTGGACAAAAAATACAGCTTAACGCCGTTATCCTATTATAGCCCATCAAGCCCGATCAATGATGTTTTCAAATATCTCGACAAACAGCAAGCACCGCAAGAGATAGCGGTTCTTGGTCTGGGCATCGGTGTGACGGCATGTTTTTCTGCTCAGGACCGGCATTTTGACTTCTTTGAAATTGATCCTGACATTGCCGATGTCGCCGCTAATGAGAATTATTTCACCTATTTATCCGATTGCGGCAGCCCTTATGACATTATCCTTGGCGATGGACGCCTGACTGTACAAGACAAACCGGAGGATCATTATGATCTTATTGTTCTGGATGCCTTTAGCTCGGACAACATTCCGGTGCATCTTATCACCGTTGAGGCGATTGAGATTTATCTCAGTAAACTCAAAGATGGCGGGGCACTGATCTTTAATGTTTCTAATAACTATCTCGATTTAGAGCCTGTATTATCCGAGACAGCGAAGGCGCTTAATGCCCATGGATTGGCCGATCTCACTAATGGTGGAAAAATTCCGGATACCGAGCTTAAATATTACCCGGCTCACTTCTTCGTCATGACAAAATCAAACAAGATGAAAACTCACCTTGAAGCTATTGGCTGGACAGAAGGCATGTTCCGCGATGGTGTTCGTTCATGGACGGATCAATATTCCAACATCATAAGCGTGCTGGGCCACAAAACGTCTGTACGCCGATTTAAGATGAAGATGGAAAAAGAGAAAGCCGAGGGCGCAGAGTAAAGGCTGCCCTACTTCGTGGATTTAAACTCAATATCGGGATTTTTATCTTCGGCATCGCTTAAGTGCCATGAATTTCTGGCCAGAAACACCGGATCGCCATCATGATCGTTTGCGATAGAGCTTTGGTTGGCATCCGTGAATTTTTTGAGCTTTTGGGCGTCTTTCGCACTCAACCAACGCGCCGTGTAAAGTTCCGTTTGCTCAAATTTTACTGGAATTTCATATTCTGTACGAATACGATCCCGCAGCACATCAAACTGCAACGCGCCAACAACGCCCACAACCCAATCAGAGCCTATTATTGGCTTAAAGACACGCGCAGCGCCTTCTTCCGCAAGCTGTTCTAAAGCTTTACCAAGATGCTTAGCTTTTAGAGGGTCTTCAGGACGGGCCTTTTGCATCAATTCTGGGGCGAAGCTAGGGATGTCAGAGAAGATCAAATCTTCGCCCTCGGTTAAAGCATCACCGATCCTTAAGCCCCCGTAATTGGGCAGGCCGATAATATCCCCGGGGAATGCTTCTTCCGCCATTTCCCGATCCTGCGCCAAGAAGAGCTGCGGCGAGTGGATGACTTGCGTTTTTCCTGAACGCACATGTTTGAGCTTCATACCGCGCTTGAACTTACCCGAGCATATTCGGGCAAACGCCATACGGTCCCGGTGCTTGGGGTCCATGTTGGCTTGAATTTTGAAAATAAAAGCGGAGACTTTTGTTTCGGCCGGGTCGATATTACGGTTTTCGGTTTTTTGCTCACGCGGGCATGGGGCATAGGTTCCAATACCGCCCAGCATTTCCCGTACACCAAAATTATTGACCGCAGAACCAAAGAAAACTGGTGTTTGCGTACCATCTAAATAAGCCTGCCTGTCAAATTCAGGGCAGAGCCCGCGCACCATCTCAACGTCTTCACGGAGCTTGGTTGCCTCCTCCGGCGTTAGCAATTCATCGAGTTTTGGATCGTCCAAACCATCGCAAGAAATCCCTTCGTCCAATTTTTCACCTTTGGAGCGAGCAAAGAGGATGAGTTGATCATTGATAAGGTCATAACACCCTTTAAAATCACGCCCCATACCGATAGGCCAGCTGGCCGGCGATACATCAAGCGCCAGCTTTTGTTCAATCTCATCAAGCAGGTCAAATGGGTCCTGCCCGTCTCGGTCCATTTTGTTGATGAAGGTAATAATGGGCATATCGCGAAGGCGGCAGACCTCGAAGAGTTTACGGGTTTGCGCCTCTATCCCCTTGGCGCAATCCAGCACCATAATCGCGCTATCGACGGCGGTCAGAACGCGGTATGTGTCTTCGGAGAAATCTTCGTGGCCGGGTGTATCAAGCAAATTGTAAGTAATTCCGCCGTTTTCAAACGTCATCACGGACGACGCCACGGAAATCCCGCGTTCCTGCTCTACCTTCATCCAGTCTGAGCGCGCGCGGCGGCGGTCACCTTTTGCTTTAACAGCGCCGGCAAGCTCAATCGCGCCACCAAAAAGCAGGAGCTTTTCCGTCAGCGTTGTCTTACCGGCATCCGGGTGAGAGATAATGGCAAATGTGCGGCGATTATTGATGATGTCTTGCAGGTTCATTCAGTTTCTTCAAACGGGTTTTTCATGTCTTCGTCTTCAATTTCCAACGCCCATAAATCAGGGTCTCTGGCTATTGCGCGCTGAATATACGCATCGGCTTCGCGTTCTTCAACTGTTTCCTTATCCATGGCGGATACCCAGACCAGTTTATCTTCCATAAAATCGCGTTCCTGCACCAGCACACGAACTTTTCCCTTCAGCCCGTTAAGCTTCAAGAGTACAAGGCCTGAAGCGGTGTTTCCCTTTTGGATAAAGTAATAAAACGTACCGGTCGTTGTTAAATGCGCAAGATGGGCATCAACCCATAATGCTGTGGGCAGGCGCTCACTCATTTAATGAATGTGTTCGGCGGACACCCAACGCTCAACCGTTAAAAGCGCGGCATGTTTTGAATCTTCGGGATGATGATATTGATAGACACGTTGCGCCGCTTCCATCGCGACATGAGCAGGTTCATTACGCAATAAAGCCTGATACGTCCTCATAACGGCACCATAACATTTGCAATCGGACTCTTTTTTTACGCCATTTTCAACAGGGATATTACAGGACATGCTATTTCTTCTTTTTCATTTTTTTGCCGTACAGCTCAAGCCGATGATCGACAAGCTCATAGCCCAATTCTTCGGCAATTTTAACTTTCAAACGTTCAAGTTCATCATTTTGAAACTCAACCACTTTACCCGTTTCCAGATCAACCAAATGATGGTGGTGGTCTTCGTTCACCTCATACCGGGAATAACCTTCTTGAAACTCATGGCGAACGACGAGATCCAACTCATCCAGCAAGCTTAAAGTTCTGTAAACTGTTGCAATGCTGATTGATGTATCAATTCCTTTTGCGCGCTCATAAACGTCTTCTACCGAAGGATGGTCCTGAGCATTGCCAAGGACCTGAAGTATTACACGGCGTTGGCCTGTCATTTTCAGTCCTGCTTCTGCACAACGTTGTTCTAAATCCGACATGAAATTCCTTTTATATCAATCTGATGATCTTTCCTGCACAGGATAATCTCTCATTTTGTTTAAAACAAGAGCTTCCCGTTAATTAGGCTTTTAAAGCGCTCTTGCGTGCGATGATACGATAAGCCGGGAAATTAACAAACACAGTTGTGCCCTCACCTATTTCCGATTCCAGTCTCAAACTGCCATCATGCATCTCAACCATAGCCTTAGCGAGAGGCAAGCCCAGCCCTGTCCCTTGATAGTTCGCGTTTTCGGCGCCATCACTGACTTGGCCAAACGGCTCCATGGCTTGTTGTATTTTATCTTTGGGAATGCCCAGGCCGTTATCTGTTACTTTAACCTGCAGGTTTCCATCATCCAGCATATAGGCGTATATTTTAACCTCTCCCCCGATTTCAGAGAATTTAACCGCGTTGGTTACAAGATTAATGAGAACCTGGCGAATTAAGCGCTGATCGCCCTGCAAGTTTGGTAAATCTTCTGCTATTTCGGTGGTTAGGGTGACTTCACTGCCGAAAGCTCTCGAATCCATCATACGCATGACAGATTGGATAAGACTTTTCAGGTCCATCTCTCCTTCATCGACCTCAATGCGTCCGGCCTCGATTTTCGACATATCAAGAACTTCGTTAATAATCTCCAGCAGATGCCTTGCGCTCGAATGAACATCTCCGATGTATTCTTTGTATTTTGGGTGGCCAAGTTCGCCAAATGTTTCCTTCATCATCATCTCGGAAAAACCAATAATAGCGTTCATTGGCGTACGGAGTTCGTGGCTCATATTCGCCAAAAATACAGATTTTGCGCGGTTGGCGGCATCGGCCTGATCCTTTGCCATACGTAATGATTGTTCCATTTGCTTACGCAAAGTAATATCCATAACTGTGGCGACCTGAAAACGTCTTTTCTGACTTAGCTCAAGCGTTGCCGTTGTGTACAGGGCATTTGCGATCGTCCCGTCCTTGCGAATGATCTTCATCTCGCCCGATGACCTTAAACCTGAGTGAATATTTTCCTCGTGGTTTTTTTTGGCCAAGTCTCGCTCATCTGGCGTTACAAGCCCGGTAATCTCGGCGTTAATCAACTCGTCTCTTGACCAGCCAAATGTTCGGATGAAATTGTCATTCACTCTTACGATACGTCCATTAAAATCGGTCACAACAATACCAACTTCACTGACTTCAAATATTGAAGTCAGAAGCGAAATGGCGTCATCTCTTTCGCGTTGTACGATTGATTGATCGGCGACATCCAGTTGTCCGATGATATCGAGATAAAGCACCTCCCCCTCGTCATCCAGAACCGGGCTGATGTAAAATCCGTATACACGAACACTTCCGGGAACGCCCGGTAATGCCTGTATCGTCACAGAGCGTTTTCTCGAAATACAAACTTCAAAGGATTGTTGAAAATGCAGGACGCTTTCCTGCGTCATAAAGTCCTGAATTTTTCTATTCAGAACCTGATCCTCGCTAAGATCGAAATACTTCAAGGCAAGGTCGTTGGCTGCCACTATTGTATATTGATCATCCTTCCCAGGCGCGGCCAAGAATCGCGGAATAGGCATCGCGTCAAAAAACTGTCTGTAGTCGCCGGAAATATCAGTCATAATTGATTATCGTACAGAGCCTTTATTCTTTATCTTTTTGGATAAAACGTTGAAGAGGGCTCATTTCCTGATGGGTTAAAACAGAACCGTGGTCCTTAATTTGTCCATCCAAATCGACATATAAACTATCAATTAAGTCTTCAATATTATCATCAGGTAACAGCGCTGCCACGCAACAAGAAACAGATATAAGATGTTCATTACCGTCAAGAGCGTAAACCTCCCTGGACTTTTCCATGATATCGCGCAGTCTTTCCAAACCTTTCTGTCCGCCATTAATGTCGGATTGCTTCAAACACAGGATAAAATGATCACGGCTCACCCGGTAAGCATCATCGTATGAACGCAGGCTTTGCTTAATCAGTTCAGAAACTGTTTTAATGATGTTTGAGCCCTGCTCAGGTCCCAAAGTCGCTTCAATTTTTTCAAAGTCATCAATGCGAACCAAACCCAGGCAAAAGGGAGCCCCTTCTCTGGAGAGCCGTTCCATTTCAATAGCAAGATCTGCTTTCA
>Ga0316204_10007195_pt1 | contig 16498 bp, 13 predicted proteins | sample 6monrhotite_MG_2_FD_205661 | JGI IMG/M metagenome (GOLD analysis project Ga0316204, IMG submission 205661) | Microbial mat bacterial communities from mineral coupon in-situ incubated in ocean water Damariscotta River, Maine, United States -... | ecosystem: Environmental > Aquatic > Marine >... | reverse complement strand
AACGGGAACGGGATGGACAGGGCGACCCACGGCTCCTTGGCCTTGTTCTTCGCTCGTACGACGTAGGTGCCGAAGTGCGCAGAGAGCTGCGTCGCGATGTGTTCGCCGGAGAGACGCTCGTTGACGAGCTCCACGTCGTCGAAGGCGATCGAGCCGGCGCCGGTGACGCCGCAGCGGAAGAGCACGGACTTCGTGCCCTCCGGCATCGGGATCTCGACCTCGAGCTCCGTCCACTCACCCGTCTCGGACAGCTTGCGCGACTGACGCGCGGTGAGCGTCTCTCCCTTCGAGTCCATCAGGAGCATCAGGAACGAAGCGCTCGCGTCCCCCTGCAGCTCGTCCACGCGGATCCAGCCGGTCAGGCGCAGCAGGGTCGCCTTGTCGTCGACGCGTACTTCCTGGGTGTACGAGGTGTAGCCGCCGGGCTGCGTGGTCGTGATCACGCCGCAGCCTTCGCCGGAGTGCGGGTCGACCTCGCTGCGCTCGAACGTCGGAGCGGGGTCCTGGATCTGCCGCGGCCAGATCGTGCTCCAGTTCACGGGCGGCCCCTTGCCCCCGCTCTCGAAGTCACCGTTCTTCAGGAGGTTCTCGTCCGCGCCAGCGAAGGGCGAGGCGATCAGCAGTGCGAGCGCGAGGCGGAGCGAGCGGAGCGGCGTCATGGGAGCGGTCCTTGGGAAACGGAGGTCACGGGCCGTTCGGGAGGCCCGCCAGTGTAGCTCCGCGGGAAACCCCCTTCTGCTTCGCGTGGAGCCGAGCTCCCCCCGTTGCCGCTAGAAGTCCCGCCGCAGGAGCGGGCGGTCCTTCACGTCGCCGTCCAGGAGCCGCGGAAACTCGAAGGTCCGCGGCGCGACGGACACGCCCGGGCCTCCGACGCCGCGGATGTCCAGGGCTTCCCCCGCCACGGCGAATCGCGTGGCGGCTCCGAACAGCTCGCCGCCGCCGAACCAGGTCTCGCCCAGCGCGTATCGCAGCTCGTAGGTCCCCGGCGCGAGCGCCACCTCGAGGGAGTCGCCCGAGCGCACGAAGGCGGCCAGCTCGAGCTCGCCGCTCCCGGGAGTGACCAGCTTGACGTAGGCGTGCGGCGCGCCCTTTCGCGGCAGCAAGGTGACGAGCACGGCGACCTGCGGCGCAGCGCGGCGCCGCGCGAGGACCCCGGTCTCGGGCAGCGCGAGCGCCTCCGCGAAGGCGGGCTCCGCCACGCCCCAATTCCGCGCCTGGGAGCCGTCGACCTCGCCGGTGCCCCCACCGAAGCGCTCGAAGCCCTGCTTCAGGTCGAGACCGAGATCGAGCGTGAACAGCAGCACGACCGTGAGCACGATGGCTCCCGCGACGACGAACTCGAACGCACGCGACGGCTTCGCCTCGTCGAGCAGCTGCCTGCGACGCTCCCCGCTCAACCGGTGCCGGCCATGATGCCCTGCGCCAGGTCGAAGAACTCCTTGAACGCGGGGCCCAGGGTGACGACGAAGACGCCGGGTAGGAAGCAGATGACGAGCGGGAAGACGAGCTTCACCGGCAGCGACTGCGCCTTGGCGAGCGCGCGGTCCCGGCGACGTCCTCGCAGGTCGTCCGCCTGGGTCCGCAGCACGCTCGAGAAGCCCGACCCAACCTGCTCTGCCTGGATCAGCGCCGAGCAGAAGATGGTCATCGAGCTGACCGCGCAGCGTCGAGAGAGTCGTCGCAGGCAACGCAGCCGCGAGATCCCGGTCATCGTGTCGCGCTGGAAGAGCCGAAACTCCTGGATCAGCGCGGTCTCCTTCTGCTCCGACTCGAGGATCTTCGCGAAGGAGGAGTCGAAGCCGAGACCGGACTCCGACAGCGTGGCGAGCAGCTCGAGCACCACGGGGAGCTCACGCTCGATCTCATCGACCCGCTCCTGGCGCTTGCCGCGCACGTACATCCACGGCGCCGCGGTCAGGATCACGAAGAAGACCCAGGGCAGCAGGGTGATCAGGGTCTGCAGCAGGCCGCCCGCGCCCTCCGCGAGCTGGTCCGCGCCCTGCCGCAGCGGCGCCAGCACGTCCGTGAGCGTGAGCACCAGCAAGACGCCGAACGCAACCAGGAAGCACAGCAGCGCGGCGATGATGAACGCCGACGCGGAGCCGGGTGCGCGCAGCCCGGCGCGCGAGAGCCAGCCCGCGAGCAGCGGCACGGGCCGCTCCTCCTCGTGCTTGCCCTCCTGATCGGCCTCGACGGCGAGCACACGGTCGCGCGTGATCCGCGCCTGGGAGCGCCCGACGAAGAGGTAGTAGAGGGCGAACACGGCCAGGCCCCACAAGCCAACGACGATCAGAGTGTCCATCTAGTAGCGGATCTTGATCATGCGCGACATCCAGAACAGGCCCGCGGCCTGCAGGATCATCGCGGCGGCCAACAGCTTGATGCCCATGTCGTCGGCGACGAAGGACTCGACCCGCTCGGGGTGGGTCTTCCAGGTGACGATGCCGATGCCGTAGGTGATCGCGAGGATGCCCAGCACGGAGCCCTGCGCCTGCATCGACTCGGAGTTGATGCGACGGCGCAGCTCGACGTTGTCGCGCACGCTGCGCGCGACCATCGAGAGCGTCGGCGCCAGGCTCCCGCCCGTCTCCTCGTGCACCGCGAGCGTGAAGCAGAACAGCCGGAAGCTCTCGAGTGGGATCGCGTGGTAGAGGTCTTCGTAGGCGGCGCTCGGGCGCTCGCCGAGGCGAATCGCACCGACAACATCGCGCAAGTGTGAGCGCAGCGGCTCACGCGACTCGCGCGCGGCGGTCTCCATCGCGTCGAGGGTACCGGCACCTGCGTGCAGACCGCCGACGATCAGATCGATCGCTTCGGTCAGCTGCGTCTCCAGGTGGACCGCTCGGCGCAGCTCGGTCGCAGTCAAGGCGAGCGAGACTCCGACCCCCCCGATCAGGAGGAGCGCGATGCAGAAGATCCCGGGCCAGTTCGCGAACGCGTACAGCCCGAGGCCGAGCGCGCCGAGCGCGACGTAGGCGACCCAGCCATAGGCCGTCTTCAGCCCCGCGGGCCGCGTGACCTGCTCGGGCTCCTCGTCCTCCACGAACGGCTCCGCGAGCCGCTCGACGGTGCGCGCGCGCAGCCGCCTGCGGCGCAGGAACCAGGCGCCAGCACCCAGGCCGAGCGCCAATCCTCCGCCGACGAGGACGTCAGCCATCGGATCTCATCCCCGGAGGCTTGCGGAAGAGCTCGAGCGGGAAGTCGAGCCCCTGGTCGCGCATCTCCATGACGATGCGCGGCACGATGCCGGTCGCCACGTACTCGCCGACGACCTTGTTGCCCTTACGGCCCGTGCGGTGGAAGCGGAAGATCTCCTGCAGGAGGGCCGTGTTGCCCTCCATTCCGGCGACCTCGGTCAGCGACTCGATGCGTCGCACGCCATCCTCGTAGCGGCGCACCTGCACCAGCAGGTCGATGGCCGAGTTGATCTGCTCGCGGATCGCCCGCGAGGGCAGGTCGAGGCCCGCCATCAGCACCATCGTCTCGAGGCGCGACAGCGCGTCCCGCGACGAGTTCGCGTGGATCGTCGACATACCGCCGTCGTGACCGGTGTTCAGCGATTGGAGCATGTCCAGCGCCTCGCCCCCGCGCACCTCACCGACGATGATGCGGTCGGGGCGCATGCGCAGAGAGTTGATCAGGAGGTCGCGCGTCGTGACCTCGCCGCTGCCCTCGACGTTCGGCGGGCGGCTCTCCAGACGGACAATGTGGTCCTGGTCGAGCAAGAGCTCGGCCGTGTCCTCGATCGTGACGATGCGCTCCGTGTTCGGAATCGCCTCGCAGAGCGCGGACAGCAGCGTCGACTTACCCGCACCGGTGCCGCCCGCGATGAGGACGTTCTTGCGCTGACGGACGACGAAGTCCATGAAGCGCATCATCTCGGGCGACCACATGTTCAGTCGCAGCAGGTCGTCGCGATGCAGCCGCTGACGACCGAAGCGACGAATCGAGATCGTCGCGCCGTCGAGAGAGACCGGCGGGATGGTCGCGTTCACGCGGCTGCCATCGGGCAGGCGTAGGTCGACCATCGGGCACGAGAGGTCGATGCGCCGCCCGACGCGCGCTGCGATGCGCTCGATGACGCGGCGAATGTGGTCGTCGTCGCGGAAGCGGACGTCGGCCCGCTCCAGGCGACCGAAGCGCTCGACGTAGATGCGCGTGGGGCTGTTGACGAGGATGTCGGTAACGGCCGGGTCCGCCATGAGCGGCGCCAAGGGGCCGACGCCGAGCGTCTCCTGCATCAGCTCGTCGCTGAGGCGCTCGCGCTCCTCCTGGTTGAGGGGGAGCTCTTCGCCCTCCAGCGTGCGCTCGACGAAGTCCTTGACCGCGCGCTCGACGTCCTCCTCGGTGCTGCCGAGGAGCTGACGCTCACCGATGTCGTCGAGCAGCCGCTCGTGCAGCTTGGTCTTGATCGTGAGGTAGTCGACGAGCCCTCCGGCGATCGGCTCGGCCTCGCGCCGGCGGTTCGAGCCCTCGGAGCGCGCGGTCTCCGGGCGCAGACGGCCCGCGGCCGCGGTCGTGATCGCCGCCCGGAACTTGTGTCGCGCCTGGCGTATTTCCTGCTCGGCCTCGCGCTCCTGTTCCGCGTTCGGCTCTCCCTCCTCGAGGGGCTCGAGCTCGTCGAAGGCTTGCTCGCTCATGCCATCGCCTCACCGGCAAGGGGGTACTGCTGCTGGCCGGTCACCGAGCCCGGTCGTGGATCGCCCGCCGGCGACGGCAGGCCCTCGATCTCCTCGACGACGCCATTCAGCGCGCGACCGAAGCCCCAGCGTCGGCCGCAGGTCAACGCGTACGGCTTGCCCGTGTTGAGCGCCGTGATGAGCTTCTTCTGGAACGGGAAGACGTGGTCGACTTCGCGCCCGAGGCGGTCGGTGACGTCCTCGACCTTCAGGTTGCCGGCGACCTTCGGGAAGCTGTAGTTCAGCACGACCCTCTGGCGCGACTCGGAGACGCCGACCTTCTTCAGCACGTCGAGGAAGTGGACGTTGCCGACGACGCTCGGGACCGTGGCATGGAAGATCACGTAGACGAGGTCCGAAAGGTCGAGCGCGGCCATGATGACGCTGTCGAGCATCGGGTAGGTGTCGACGATGACGTACTTGTACGCCCGCCGCGCGAGCGTGAGGATCCGAGACAGGCCCTCGTCGTCGACGTGCGACGCCTCGATGGCGTCGAGCGGTGCAGAGAGCACGTGCAGCCCCGAGGAGCTCGGCACGGCGATCTGCCGGATCAGCGTCTCGTCGAGGCGGTGGCTCTCGCGGATCGCGTCGACGATGGTCGTCTTCGGCTGGATGTCGAGCATCAGCGCGGCCACGCCGAGCTGCAGCGACGTGTCGACGAGCAGGACGTCGTTCGGATACTTCAGCGACAGGGCGACGGCCGTGTTGATCGAGGTCGTCGACTTGCCGGCCCCGCCCTTGTTGCTGACGAAGGAGATGATCTTTCCGAGGGGCCGGCGCGAGCGCGGCGCGGCGCTGAAGACGCGGTCCAGCAGCTGCTGGAGCTCGCCGCTCGACAGCGGGCGACGCAGGAAGTCCGCGACACCGTGGCGCATGCCCTCGATGAGCGCTTCGCTCTCCGAGGCGTCCGTCTCGAAGTCCTCGCTGCGGTACGTCGCGACGACGACCGACTCCGGCGAGCAGTTGTTCACCTCGTCGGTGAACTCGGTCAGCTCGTGGGCGCCGCCCTTCAGCTGGAAGCAGATCAGCTCGGGTCGCCGGGAGCGCGCCACCTCGATCCCCTGACGCACGTCGTGCGCCTGGTGCAGAACGGGCCTCCACTTCTTGATGCCCTTCAACGCCGCGGAGACCTCTTCGCGGAGGTTCTCGTCACTGCCGACGATGAGGATGGTGGGGTTCTTCATGGAGTGAGACTCGAGGTGGGATCAGCGGACCAGGGCCGGGGCGTAGACGCGGGCTTCGGGGACGTGCGGGTTGAAGCTGGCGACACCGCCGGGCTCCGAGGAATTCGGGATCGGCGCCGGCAGTTCGTGGAGCCATCCGATGAGGTCCTCCCAGTCGCGCGTCGGGTTGGACGGGTAGACGATGGACGGCTGCTCGCCATCGAACACGGCGCTGGCGTTGCGCGGCGCCATCCAGGGCTGCTCCGGAGACCGGGTGTTCGCCAGCTTGGTCACGAGGATGAAGATATCGCCCTCCTCGCTGTCGGGCGGGGCGTTCGGCGGCTCTTCTCCGGGCTCGATCCGCACTCGGCCGAAGCCGCAGACGCGCCGCTCGGCCTGCCCGTTCGGCCCGGTCGGCACAGGGAAGAACAGCGGGACGTAGCACTCCGTACGCGACCAGAACTCGGGATCGAAGTTGCCGTCGGTGCCATCCGGCAGCGGATTGGGGGTCAGCTCGTCGAGCTCGACCTCGTCCCCGACTTGGCTCGCAGCCGGGGTGCGAAGGGACCCCCACACGAGGCTGTCGTGGAGCGGCACCACGTACTCGTAGTTGTCCGGCCGCACGCGAATGACGATCGAACTCTCGCGCGTGTTCGGGTCGTAGCTCCAGGAGCCGCCGTCGTAGATCCACTCGCGATAGTCCATCGAGATCGGCGCGGCGCCGACGGCCCACTGCACACCGAGGTCGGGTCTCGCCTCCCCCACGCGCACGGCAGGCCGCGCCTGTGCGATCGACGTCGAGCGCAGCGGAATGCCGTGGTGACGGACCGAGTACCCATCGGCCGGGTTCTGGGAGCTGAACAGCGTCCCGAGCCCGAACAGGAGCGGCATCGTGTAGCCCGTCGAGGAGACGCTCGCCTGCTCGTCGAGGCCGCTCCACGGACTGGTGCTCGACTGGCCGTAGGGCCGGGTCCGCCGCATGCGGACGAGGACCGAGTCGGCGAAAGGCGCGCTGCCGGGGTCCGCCGGCGTGAAGTCGACGCGGTCGTAGCCGCTCTGCTCCCGTCGTATCGGGTTGCCGTCGTAGCCGATCTGGGCGCCGGGATCGTGTCCCGTGAAGCTCCCGCTGACGATGTCGCCGTACTTCGCGTTGACGCCGCTCCCGAGACCGACGTCCCCCATGTAGTTGGTCTGGAGGAACGGGATCGAGGAGCCTGCCTGACCGAGGACGAGTCCACGGTTCAACGCGTTGTTGCCGGGATCGACCTGGGTGTCGAGTGTGACGTAGGACCCCGCGCCCTCGACGGAGTTTGCGTAGGCCTGGACCAGGTTCTCTCCGGCGAACGGCCAGGAGGCCATGAGCCGGTTTCGCGAGCGCCTGTCGTGGTCGCGAACGGCGGCGTCCTCGGTGCCGAGGGACGGACGCACGTAGTCGCGCTCACGCAGCACTTCGAGCGCCGCCGCGTCGGAGGCCGCCTGCATTCGTTCGCGGCCGACGCGCACCGTCCCGAGCTCGATCACGAGCGCCAGCATCCCGAGCAGAACGACCGTGATCATCGCGAACAGCACCATCACGGTGCCGCGCGATCTCTCTCGGCCGACTCTCCTCTGTCTCGGGACCATGGGTGTGCTCGTCTCCTCGCCCGCTACTTGGGTTCGCTATCGCCGTCGAGACGGGCCACGTCCTGGAGGGTCGAGTGCGCGGACGGGACGTTGTGGATCTCCGACTGATCGCCGGCGATCATCTCGACCTCGCGGCTGATCTCGAGGACCCAGGCGTACTCGTCCATCGGGTCGCGCTCGATGACTTCGACGCGCTCGTAGACACCCTCGGGGCTCTTCTTGCGCGGGCTGCAGTAGATGTCGCCCTTGGAGTCCAAGGCCGCGATCAGGCCGTTCAGGTCCTCCGGGAACACCGCGACGACGATCTTCTCGTTGCGCTGAATAGCGGCGGGGTTCGACGGACGCAGGACGGCGCCCGCCTGAGCCATGAGTCGCGGCTCGGGGCCCTGCACGATCGAGGCGAGGCGCAGGCGATCTTGCTCGGACGAGTAGCTGCGGTCCTCGAGGATCTCGCGCGCGACGCGTTGGGCACCCTCGTCGGACTCGACGTTCATGCGCAGGTCGAAGCGGTCGGCGAAGCCGAGCAGCCCGAGGCCGGGAATGCGGTCCGCCGGAATCGAGAGCGCCGACATGCCGTCGGGCACGAGACCGGTGATGCCCGGGGCGCTCCCCATCGGCAGGAAGTCCGCCTCGGTGAACGCGAGCCCAGCGGCCTTGGGCCGCCGCAGCACGCGACCGAGCACCTCCCCAGGGTCGGCGAGATACTCCTTCTCGGCGACGCGGTCCTTGTCCACGTAGGTGTGGAAGAAGGTGCCCTGCTGGGGATTCCAGAGAGCCTCCTTCGTCACCTGCTGGCCGGGCTGCAAGGCCACCGAGTTGAGGACGACGGCGATGTCGTTGCCCGCGCGGACCTCGCCCCCTCCCGAGAAGAACTTCTTCAGCCCCATGTCGGTCTTCCCGGTCAGCTCCAGGGTGAGGAGCACGCCGATGATGGCGACCAGGGCGAGCAGGCCGGCGAGAAAGGGGTTCATCCCCTGTGCGTTACGTTTTCGGCGAGCGGTGGCCATGAGTCGAATGGAGAGAGAGTCGGTCGACGGAGAGAAGAGATAGAGATTGCGGTCGAGGCGTTCGCCGCTCGCTCACTCGGGGACGATGACCTCGCGACGCGCGGGGTGCTGAACCGAGAGGAGACGGCGGAACGGACGCACGGCGCGTGGCCCGGTACTGGCGGCTCCAGGCAGGAACTGCTGGCCGAGGCCATACGTGCCCGCATAGACGGAGCCCACCGGCGGCAGCCCGCTGATGGCGGTGTTGTATCCGGGCGGCAGCTCGCCCCCCGGCTCGACCGTGACGAGCGAGTCGTCGGCGATCGCCGCGGAGGCGGGCCCGGTCCCGGCCGGGTTCGGGTCGTACGCCGTCATGGCGCCGGCCTGATAGGGGTAGTTCACGCGGACGTTGACGAAGCCCGCGAGGAAGCTGCCCGAGTCGATCGCGAAGTTCCCGGGGCTACCGGGGGCGCGGACCTCTTCGAGGACCGGGCGGAAACGGATCGTCTCGGCGCCGCCACTCGACCAGTCACGATCGACGACTTCGGGGATGAAGACCGTCGGGCCGGTCGGGCCAGTGACGAGCGCGCCGGGGTAGCGCAGGACGGGCGTCCCGTTCTGGAGCTGGTCGTTGATCATCAGCGGACGCAGCGCCTGATTGACGATCGGGAACGTCGCGAACAGGTCGTCGACCTGCCCCTCGTTGAGCCCGCCGATCTCGACCACGAGCCTCGACTCGTCGTAGATCGACGTCTTGACTCGCGAGTCCTGCATGGCCTCGTCAAAGGTCATGGTCGCGGGGAGCGGCGCGCGCGCCAGCTCCTGAGCCGCGAGCTTGGCTGCGCCCTGAACGGTCTGAGCCGCGAGCGTTGCGCGACCCAGGTCGAGCAGCACGATGAACAGCAGGTACATCGCGAACGACACGAGAGCGAACTCGACGAGCACGGCGCCGCGCCGCAGGCCGGTGGCCCGCGGACGCGACTTCGCGTAGGTCTGTTCCCTGGTGCTCATTCGTAGGTACCCACTTCACCAGGAGCTGTTGGTTGCCCAACGCCGCTCCGGGTCTCGGGTGGACGGGTCCTAGAGACCGGAGGAACCGGTCTGGCCGTCGATGATGAGGTCGCCGGCACCGTTGCCGAACACGTCCGTCGTGGTCTGCGGGCCCTGCTGCATGTCGAGCGTCAGGCCGCCGTTCTGACCGGTGGTCGTGTTGAACAGACGCCCGGACTCGATCGGGGCGGCGTCGGCTTGGTTGCTGCTGGGCAGCACGCCGGCGACCGTGCCGAGCAGGTCGTTGGTCTTGTGACCGAGCATCGAGACGGCGACGGCCGTCGTGAGAGCAACGCCAGCGACCAGCAGGCCGTACTCGACCAGGGCAGCGCCGCGCTTCTTGTTGGACTTCTTGAGCTGAGTGTGGAGTTTCATGGTTCTGATGCCCTCCTCGAGGGAGGACTTGCGGTGGGTCCTACGGAAATCGAGTCGTTGCAGCGCTCGCACCGAGGGGGCGGTGATCGAACGCGGCAACCTGAGAATCACCTGCCCGGCGATTCTCGGCTAGGGGTCCTCCGGAAAGGAGATCCCCCCAACCCGTCCCTCCTGCGGAGACGGGCGTACGGTGGTTGGAGTCGCGGCCACAGGCGTGGCGAACGCGATTCCCAGGGAAGTGGCGACTCATCGCTCGACCTCCCCGAACTGGGCCTCGAGGCCAGCGAGGCGCGAGGCCGCCGGCGCGAACTCCTCGTTCAGGCGCAGAGAGACCTGGTAGCGCTCCATGGCGAGCGTGTGGTTGCCCGCGGCTTCCTCGATCAGACCGAGGTTGAACGCCACGCGCCAGGCCGGCGCTCCGAGCCGGCGCGCGCGCTCGAGCTCGGCGCGTGCGTCCTCCAGGTCGCCGCTCATGTACAGCACGCTGCCGAGCGCTTCCCGCAGCCCGGAGTGATCCGGTGTGTACCGGATCTGCTGCTCGAGCACGCGCCGCGCGGCCGAGAGGTTGCCCTCGTGGATCGCGATGCGGGCGCGCAGCACGCCGGCCTCGGGGTGACGCGGCTGCACGTCGAAGATGTCGTCGAGGTAGGCGCCCGCGCGCTCACGCCGGCCCATCTCGTAGGTCTCCGAGGCGAGCACGTAGAGCGTCGGCGCGTGAGCCGGGTAGTCCAGGCTCAGCCGACGCAGCTCGTTGTAGACGCGACCGCCGTCGACGACTCCGTTCGTCTCCGGGGGCACGCCCCCGTTCGCCTTCTGCTGCTCGATCTGGTCGACCAGCGCGAGCAGCCGCTGGTCCGGGCCCATGTCCTCGTGTCGGTAGCCGGGGAACGGCGTCGAGCACGCTGCCGCGCCGAGCGCGACGAGCGCAGCGAGCGTCAGACGCTGGAGAGAAGACCGCTTCACTGCTGACCCCCCGCGACGTCACCGTCCGTGGCGCCAGCGTCCGACGTCGAGTCGGACTCTCCCGACTCCTGCGCAGCGGCCTCGCCTTCGGCCGGCTCGGGCTCGGGGCGCGGCGGCAGCACCGCTTGGAGCATCTCGCTGCTGTCCGGGAAGACCCACATCGCGGCGTCCGGCAGCGGGTCGCGAACGATCGTCGGTCGGATCATGACCACGACCTCGAGGTCGTCGTCGGAGTAGTCGAAGCCCTGGAAGAGCAGCCCGAGCATCGGGATGTCCTTCAGCCACGGAGCGCCGGAGTCGGTGTCCGAACGCTGCGTCTGCTGGAGACCACCGACGAGCAGCGTCTGCCCGTCGAGCAGCCGCGAGCTGCTGCGAAGCAGCCGGCTCTCGAACGCGAAGGTCGCTGGGTTCGCCCCGGTCGCCTCGGAGATCGCCTGCGTCAGGAGAGCATCGGGCGTGATGATCTCGGGCGCGAAGTCGATGGTGATGAAGTCGTCCTCGCCCACGAGCGGTCGCACGGCGAGGTTCACGCCGAACTCGATGAACGCCACGGAGTTGAACACGCCCTGGATCCCGACCTGGGTGCCGAACGACTGCTCGATCGGCACGCGGCCTCCGACCTGGAACAGCGCCAGCTCGCCCGAGAGCACGGACAGCGTCGGGTTCGCCAGGCTCTTCGCGATGTCCTCCTCTTCGAGGAAGCTGAAGAGCGAGTCGATCGCCCAGTTCGAGCCGCTGAACTGCAGCTGGTTCGTGAGCGAGCCCTCGAGGAACGAGAAGGCGTTCTGGACGTCCTGTCCGGTCGCGCCGACGCGCGCGGCACCGGGTCCCTGCAGCGCCGTCGCCGACCCCGCGGGGTTCAGGCCGCCCTGGTCGAAGTCGCCGGTGATGACGCCGACGTCCGACTGGTAGCTCAGGAGCTTCGTGCGGTTCACCTCGTAGAGGCGGATGTCGACACGCACCTGAGGCAGGTCGATGACGTCGATGAAGGACAGGATGCGCCCGTTCGCGAGCTCCAGCGCCGAGGCGCGCGCGATGTTCGCGTCGACGCGGTTGTCGAGACCGGACTGCCCGAGGTTCGTCTGTCCGCCGTTTCCGATTCCCTGACCGAGGCCAGCGAGCAGGCCTTGGGTCTGCTGTCGGTTCGAGCGGTCGTCGCTGAACAGCGAGCCCGCCTCGTCCGCGATCACGTCGATGTCGTCGCCGATCGCGAGGTCGTCGCCCTCGAAGACGCGCGTCGTCCCGGTCACGCCATCGGTCAGCGTGACGTCGGGGCCCTTCACGTTGCCGACGTACAGCTTGTAGGCCAGGCTGAGCACGCGGGAGAGCGCGATCTGGTTGGGCACCTCCCCTTCCAGCACAAGGATGTCCGCCTCGTCGTCCGGGGTCGCGCCTTTCTGGATCCGTCGCACGGTGACCTTCTCGCCTCCGATCCCCTGGATCGCGGCCATCAGCTGGTCCTCTGCGGGCATCGCAGCGCCGAACTCCGGCAGCCCCTCGACCTGGATCAGGTTGATGACGCCACCGCGCTTGCGCTTGCTGCCCGCACTCGCCGACGTCTGTGCGTCCTCCACGGCCTCGGCGGCGTCGCCGACGAGGATCTCCTGTTGCGTGGGGCCGGCGTCCAACCAGGCGTTGGAGATGTCCTCGGCGCGGCGCGAGTAGACGGCGCGCGGAACGCGGCCCGTCAGGACGAGCGCGTCCCGGTCGGGCGCCTTCTCGACCTTGATGCTCGGGTGGATCGTCGTGAGGGTTCGCTCGAGCAACGAGAGGTCCGCGGTCACGACCACGTCGATCTGCTCGATGTCGCCGTTGACGTACCAGACCAGGATCGAGGTCTGGCCCGGCTTGTTGCCGAGAGCCAGCAGCTCACGGGTATTGAGCAGGCGCGCATCGAGGATCTCGGGCGACCCGACGGCCACGCGCTCGACCTCCTTGTCGAGCGGCAGGCGCAGGTGCGTGTGAACCCGCAGCGTGTGCTGAGGCCCCTGCAGTATCCCGCTCCGGGGAGAGATGTAGCTCGCAGCGGGCGCGGCCGGTGTCGCTGGCGCGGGCTCCGCGCTCGCCGGGATGGGCAGGAAGACGCCGGGGGTGCTCGGGGTCGGGGTCGGCTCCGGGCCGACCATCCACGCGCCGACGGCGAAGCCGCTCAGCACGGTGGCGAATGCCGCGGCCCCCACGACGCGTGAAGCGCGTGGATGCACGAGGCTCCATGCCTGAACACGACGCCAGCGCGGCCCGCGCACTCCAGGTGCGGCGGCCGGCTTCTTCGCCGTCTTCAGGGCCTCGATCCAAATGTCGGGTCCGATGCTCATCTCCGTTGTCGTCTCCCCTCCGATGCCCGGCCTGCCCGGGCAACGATCCGTCGAAAAGCGCTGGGAATCCGGCGCCCCTTACAAGCTTGCATTTTGCACCAGCCCGCTCCTTCCGTGGGCCCCGGGGGGTGATTCCCCTGAAAAAAAGGGCGCACGTTCGCGAGCGGTGCCTGTTCGGTGCGATTCATCATTGCGGGGACCAGCGTGAGCGCTGTGGCGGACGCAAGGGCACCTGCCAGGCCCACGCACGTCGGTCCTCTCCGAGCGAGGAGTCCGCTTGACCCGCGCTCACAGGGGGTTCTTTCTCGAGAAAGAAACCCACGTGTGGGGCATGGACCGCAGCCCTCCCCGACAACAGGCGTCAATGCCTCCGAACTTCGGGGGGACTCTAGGAAGACGGATTTATCTCCAGCAATTCCAATGGGACGACCGAGATGCCGACGACTCCGCAGGCGTGGGCACCGGACTTCGAAGGGCCGGCTGCGAGACGCGAGGCCCCCTCCACCCACCACAGGACCGGACCGCACGGGCCGCACCCTGTCGGTCGCTAGGCCGCTCGTCTCGTCACCTTCGCCGGGGACCTCGGGCGCCGAGACGAACCTACGGAGAACCCCGGGGGCCCAGGGATGGGTGCCACGGTGAAGGCGAATCGGCGGCGGCGACTCGAGCCTGTCGTGGGCGGGAAGAGATGACCGGGCAGACCGACGAGTCGATGGCTTCTCGCCGATCCAACCCGGTCCATTCCCCCACTTCGGTAAGGGAGCGGGGACACCGATCTGGGAAGGGAACTTGTGAAAAATCTCAGCTCCAGCCCTTCCGTCCCGACGGCACTCGGGCTAACGCCGCGTCAGCCCTAAATGGGGCTAACCACCGCAGCCCCGCCCACTTGGGCGAAAGGCCCGATTCCCCGGTCGGGTCGTCCCACCGCGGCGAGTGAAGACGCGTCGAGCTAGAACTCGATCCGCTCTCGGATCGAGACGTGTTGGCCTTCGCCCACGACGACGTGGTCGAGCAGCGGGATTCCGATCAGGCGCCCCGAGTCGGCGAGGCGTCTCGTGACTTCGTAGTCCTGTGGCGAGGGTTCCGGATCACCGGAGGGGTGGTTGTGCACGACGACGATCGCAGCTGCCGGATGCCGAATCGCCGGCAGGAACACCTCGCGGGGATGAACGAGGGAGGTGCTGAGCGTGCCCTCCGAGACCTGCTCCACACCGGTCAAGCGGTGTCGCCCATCGAGCAGCAGCACGTGAAACGTCTCGCGCTCGAGCCCCCGCAGTCGAGGCGCCATGAGGCGATAGACGCCGCCGGGCGTTCGAATCGAGTCCTGTGCACTCCATCGCGTCGCTTCCACCCGGCGACCGAGCTCGAAGATCGCCTGGAGCTGTGCACCGACCTCCGGCGGCAGCTCGCCCTGGCCCACCAGGTCGCCCAAGCCCGCGCGCGAGAGCCGAGCCAAGCCGAAGGCCTCGAGCGCGGCCGCGAGGGGCCCGGCGAGTCCGTGAGCTGGAGCGCCGATGGCCTGCTCCAGCAGCTCCGCCAGCCTCGCCGCCTCGAGCGTCGCTCGCTGAGTCGAACCGAACGCCACCCCCACAGTCGACTTCGACGAGCGGCGTCAGCGACGGTCACCCACACCCTTCGACATTCCAGCCCGCGATCCACCGACGCCGCCGAGCCGCACCATCCCCATGGCCGAAGGCCGCGCGCGACTCGGACGCCGGAACCGGACTCTCCCCAGCGTCTCGCGAGGGCGTCAGCCGCGCGAGATTCCCGCTGAAGGGACCGTGGAGTCCGGTGAGCCAACACGACCCGAACTTCGGAGGAACGCCGCGTCTCGGCGGTCCCAGGGGCATCTGGCGCGACACATCGATCGTCGGTGGAGCGTTCGTCCCTGAACGGGGCGCAAGCATCGTCACGCGGAATCCGAGCAAGCGAACAGATTGCCGGAACTCGACCGAAGGAACTTGTATGGATATGAGGTCGAAACCGGCCCCGTCTCCGACTGCCAACTCATGACCTACCTCTCCGCCGCGACGCTTCTCCTTGGCCTGTGGGCCGTCGAGGTCGTCGTGTTCCTCTTCTCGTACCGCGTGCACTCCCGCAGCTGACACGGCGTCGATCGGAAGAGCGATCGGTGCGCCCCGGTCGGTCGAGACGTTTGACCCGCTGTGTGCGCCGCGCGAGCTCCTCTCCTAGGGAATCGTGCGGCTATGGCGAGAGCGATCGTCCTCGGGAACGGTCGCTCTCGTTCCCCCACGGGTGAGCGGTCGCCCGGGGATGAACCGGGGGCCCGACAGCGCAGAGAGCGCTCAGAGCTCCTCGCGGAAGTCGACGAGGGTCGCGTCGAGTTGGCGCGCCGTCTTGGCGGCGAAGGACTTCGCCGGCGCTTCGCCCTCGCCGCAGGCACGGACGAGTTCGAACACCACGTGCTCGCCGTACCAGGTCACCAGGAAGTCCACGAACGCGAGGGACTGCGCGTAGGCGCGCGTGATGCGACTCTCGTCGCTCCAGCCGGCGAAGCTGCCCTGGAGCTCTTCGAGCGAGAACAGGGTCGCTTGCGTCAGCTTGCCGCGCGCGGACTGCACCTCGAGCGCGCGCGTGCCCGGCTGCGCCTCGAGCCACTGGGCGAGCCCCTCGTTCAGCCAGCCGGGCACCTCCCGCCCGCCATAGGAGCGCACGAAAGCATGCACGAGCTCGTGGCGCAGCACGCGCTCGAGGACCTGCCGCTCGCTCGAGTAGTCCCCCACCGGAACGCGAACCACGCCGTCGTAGACCCCGCCGGCCCAATGCCCCACGCCGGTCACCTGGCTGAACTCGTCGCGCTTGTACAGCACGACGCGAATCTTCGGGTCGCCGTGTCCGACGGGGTAGTGATTGAACGCGAGGCCGAACTCGTCGTAGACCTCCTCGAGCTGGCGCGTGACGTCGAGGTAGCCGGTCTTGAGGAGCTCCTGTCGCTCGCCGTCGTACGAGAGCAGGAAGTGCGCCGTCTCATCGGTCCAGAACTCCTCCTCCGTCTGCGCCTCCTTCTTCCAGCGCTCGAGCAGACGCGCGAGGTCTTCGCGCTGTGGCGCCAGGTCGACGGCGCGTTGCAGCGTCGCGATCGGCACCTCGAGCTCGAACTCTCCCGAGTCGCGCTGAGCGCGCGCCAGCCGGGCGAGGGCCTCGGCGAGGTTGTTCGCGAAGACGACCTCTTTCGGAACGGCCGCGAGGCACTCCTCGAACAGCTGCACTGCCAGCTCCAGATTCCCGGCCTCCAGCGCCGCGATCGCCTCCTCGTTGAGCTCCGACCAGACCACGCCGACATCGGCCGGCGCCTGTGGGGCGTGCGTGTCCACGGACGTTCG
>Ga0316204_10007194_pt1 | contig 16502 bp, 16 predicted proteins | sample 6monrhotite_MG_2_FD_205661 | JGI IMG/M metagenome (GOLD analysis project Ga0316204, IMG submission 205661) | Microbial mat bacterial communities from mineral coupon in-situ incubated in ocean water Damariscotta River, Maine, United States -... | ecosystem: Environmental > Aquatic > Marine >... | reverse complement strand
CGTAGCCATAGACTTCGACCTGGACGGTGATTTGGACGTGATAGCGGCTGGAAATTTCAATTCTAACTTCTACTGGTTTAGAAATGACGGAAATGACATTTACGAGATTTTCACTCTTGAAAATTTACCCAAACTCGAATCAGTAAGGTTTGACCTGGGAGACTTTAATGGAGATGAACTACCCGATATGTTCCTCACAGGACTCACCGAGGATGAAGACGTATTTTCACAACTCTATGTTCATACAGAAACACATCAGTTTGCTGAAATCAACCCTCCTTTTAGCACAGAGAACGTCTGGTTCGGAACGGTCCGCTGGTTTGATTATGACCACGATGGTGACCTGGACCTTTTCTTTTGTGGCGCCCAGGAAGAAGGCATAAGCAACTCAAGTGGTACTGTTCCAAACGACCTCGGATTCTTTATTTACAAAAATGTATATGACAGTCTCACCTACGACCGCCCCTTTGTTCCAGTAGACAACAACATAAAGGGGGTCATACAGGGTCACTTTGATTTTGCCGACATGGACAATGATGGCTTCGAAGAACTCGTGATAGCCGGAAAAGCCGAAGTAACCGAGGACGATCTTAACGGCAACAACCTGATGATGATCTATTCACTGAAAACAGATCTTTCGGGCTATGAACAAACCACTGAATTTGCCTCGCTCTTTGACAGCGGTTTTGGGCTTGGCGACATTAACCTAGATGGTTACATCGATATTGCTATATCCGGTAAAAGTTCCAATCAGGTATTTGAAATGTTTTGGATGGAAAACATGCAAAACGGTGCATTCGAAGAGTACGACCTCAGGGTAGACCAAGTTGCGATACCATTATCGGCCCCATCCATCCATGTGCTTGACTACAACAAGGATACCCGTCCAGACATCATTCTGTCAGGTAAAATTGAAGGAGGTGGACCTACCTCTTATCTCTTAATCAATAATGAATCTGCTGAAGGCACTCCTGAATTCACACGAATCATTCAGAGTGGAAGGATATCATTCTCATCTCTCTTCGGTGACTCCAACCTGGGAGATTTTGATGCAGATGGAGATGCCGACTTCATGATTTCCGGCAGATCAGGGGGCCTCAGGTTTTTCGAAAACCTTAGCATCAATGACGGGATTCAAAACTATAGCAGTCCGGTAAATTCCCCAGTGAATGTGACTGTAGATGTAAACGGTTATAATGTAGAATTAAGCTGGGAAAACCCCAACGATATACCCGTTACCTATAAGATACTACTTGATGATGGAAGTGCAGACGACCTGACATTTGAGGCTTTTACTGATGAACCTAACAAACATCTAAACAGAGGCATACATGGATCAATTAACGTGCCCCACTACGAGTTCTTCGGCCTGAAGGATAAGGACTATGATTTTAAAATTTTAACGATTGGTCCAGGCCTGGAGACACCGGCAGTGATAGAGACCGGAAGTTTTAGCATCGCAACGCCTTATGCTCCAATTGAATTAAATGCTCAGATAATTTCTGATAATGAGGTAAGGCTTTTCTGGGTAGATGTCTCTTTTAGTGAAACCGGTTACGAGATAGAAAGGGCTTTGAATCGTGATTTTACCGAAAGTGTGTTCGTATCAACAAATGCCAATACTGAAGAATACAACGATGATGACCTGACACCCGGCACAACTTATTACTACAGGATCAGGGCAGTTAACAATGCTGTTAAAAGCCCTCCCTCTGGGTTCATTTCGGCACGGACATCCGGAAAGGTGACAAGCTTAGAGGACAATTCTGTAGCCAAATCCATCAAAATTATCCCTAACCCAAGCGAAGACCACGTTTTCACGCTTCAGATTGATAACCTGAACGTCCAACGAATTCAGATCACTGATCTCAATGGAAAAGTGGTTTTAGAAGAAATCAGGTTAGTTGGGGGTGAAAACCAAGAAATCCGATATAACCTCGGCCATATTGATTCAGGAGTTTATCTAATCAGAGTAGAAACTCATTCGAATACAGTAGGTGTAAAAAAGCTGATGCTTAAATGATCAGTAACCAAGAAGCTCTCCCAGAACTTTCTCCACCTTCTCTGGAGTAGGCAGCATGGCTTTCTCAAGGTCTACATTCAACGGAATGGCAGGCAGGTTTTCAGCACCATAGGTCATTACCGGAGCATCCAACTCCTGGAAACATTCTCTTGAAATGCGGCCAGCTAAAGACTCGGCAAATGAATTCATCAAAGGTTCTTCAGTGAGCACCAGCGCTTTGTTATGCCTTCTTACAGCGGCAACAACAGCATCCCAGTCCAGCGGATTCAAGGTTCTCAGGTCAATAATTTCCACCTGTCCCTCAAAAGCTTTACTGGCAGCCTGGGCCCAGTATACACCCATGCCATAAGTAATCACCGCGCAGGATTCACCATTGTCCATGGCTTCCTGACTGGCCTTCTGAGCCACTCTGGCTTTGCCTAAAGGAATAATATATTCTCCATCGGGCTCAAAAGTTTTGGCCTTTTCGGTACCCGGTACTTTTGACCAATAAATGCCTTTATGCTCCAGCATCACCACAGGGTTCGGGTCATAATAAGCGGCTTTCATCAAGCCCTTCATGTCCGCAGCGTTGCTGGGGAATACTACTTTTATGCCACGAATGTTTAACAGTGTAGACTCTATACTGCCTGAGTGGTAAGGGCCACCACCACCATAAGCACCTATCGGCACACGTATGAGCGATTGAATGGGGAATTTACCCATAGACAGGTAACAGCTCTTCGAAAGCTCTTCTACCAATTGGTTGATGCCCGGCCAGATATAATCGGCAAACTGAATTTCTACAATGGCTTTGGCACCTACCGCTGACATGCCAGCAGTAGACCCTACAATATAGGCCTCCTGAATGGGCGTGTTAAAGATTCGCTCATCACCATATTTCTGAGCCAGTGTAGCAGCTTCTCGAAATACACCTCCCAATGTGCCCCCAACGTCTTGTCCGTAGAAAAGCGCCTCAGGGTGTGTTCTTAAAATATCGTCAACCGCATGAAGGGCCGCGTCTACCATCACTACCTTTTCGGCTCCGCGTGGCTTGCGATTTCCCTTTTCTTCAGTAATAGGAGTTGGTGCAAATTCATGATCAAGCACAGTGGCAGGATCTGGATCAACTCCATTCAATGCCCTGGCATATTCGCCTTGAACATAGGCTCTGGTTTCGTCTTCCAACTTCACCAGTTGCGCTTCTTTATAGCCTACCTTTTTCAAGGCTTTTCTCAACTTAGGAATCGGGTCGGATTTTTGGTGCTCTTCCAGGTCAAAATCGCCCCGGTACCATTCTTTCCTTACTCCAGATGTATGGTGGCCCAATAAAGGCACCTTGGCATGCACCAGAATAGGCGCACGATTTTCTCTTACATAATCGAAGGCCTTTTGCATGCCTTCGAATGAGTCAACAAAATCACTACCATCTACCCGCATGCGCTCCATGCCCTTGAAGCCGGAAACGAATTCGTAGGCATCCATGGCCCGCATTTCGGCACCAGTGGCCGATATACCCCAATCATTGTCCTGAATAAGGTAAATGATGGGCAGTTTATGCAGCACCGCCATTTGGAAAGCTTCTGACACTTCGCCTTCAGTAACAGAGCCATCGCCCAGTGAGCAAAGCACTACGGGTTTACCTTCTGTTCCCAGCAGGTTCTGTCCCTCCAGATAGTGCACTGCATGTGCCATGCCAGTAGCGGGAATGGCCTGCATGCCTGTAGCCGAGCTTTGATGAGGAATGATCGGAAAACCTTCTCTTTTGAGTGATGGATGACCGTAATAAGTTCTTCCGCCTGAAAACGGATCGTCTTGCTTACCCATCAACTGCATCATGAGCTCATGTGGCTCCATACCTATGCCCAGCAGAATAGAGTCATCGCGATAATAGGGAGCAGCATAGTCGTATGATTCCAGCAGCATGCTGGCTGCCAGTTGAATGGCTTCATGACCTCGCGAGGTACTGTGCACATATTTACTGCATACCGACTTATTTTCTTCATAAGTCACCGCCATGTTCATGGCAGTATGCATAAGCCTATAGGCTTTTTCGAGGATGTCTTTCGGAATGTTAATGGGTTTCTTCTTTGTAGTACGTGTCGTCTTGCTTTCCGTAACTTCCATTCAGGCTGAATTTTGGGCCAATTTAACCATAATGTTGCTAACCACAGAAAAAAACTAACGATTGTTAGGCACTGATTGGCAACCTCCCTTACTAAACGATATAAGCTTCTAACTGTTCAAGGCAAACAGCAAGTTATTTCACCTTCTGATAGGCGGTAGCCAGGCTTTGGCATTTGTTTGTTGATCATGCAATAGAAAATACTAATACATTATCAGGGTTTATGATATTTTTGTGTCCATGGAAGGAACGGACCGGGATTCGATATCCAATATTTTCAGAAACATTCAGGATCACATTTGTAAAGAGCTCACTCGTGCCGATGGGCGGGGTTCATTTCATGAAGACATTTGGCGCAGACCTGGTGGAGGCGGTGGCCGTACCCGTGTGATGCGCCATGGCAACATTATTGAAAAGGGGGGCGTCAACTTTTCTGCCGTTAATGGCCCTACACCTGAAAAGATTCTGAAATCATTTGGCTTGACAGAAGGTGAATTTTATGCTACAGGAGTTTCTATCGTAATACACCCCGAAAACCCGATGGTACCTATCATCCATATGAACATTCGGTATTTCGAAATGTCTACGGGTACCTATTGGTTTGGTGGCGGCATAGACCTCACCCCTCACTATATAGATGCCGAGGATGCACGATACTTCCATAGCCGACTCAAAGCCGTTTGCGACAAACATCACTCCTCCTACTATCCTGAGTTCAAACACTGGGCCGATGATTACTTTTATGTAAAGCATCGACAGGAAACTCGCGGCATTGGTGGCATCTTCTTTGACCAGTTAGGCGAAGACAAAAGTTTCACGAAAAAAGACCGGCTTGATTTCGTGAAAGATGTGGGGCTGGCCTTCGCCCCTATCTATAGCTATTTCATGAACAAGAATGGCAAGATGCCCTACGGAGAGCGGGAAAAGGAATGGCAAATGCTGCGAAGAGGGCGTTATGTAGAATTCAACCTGGTGCATGACAAGGGCACTCGTTTTGGGCTGGAAACCAACGGACGCACCGAGTCCATACTTATGAGTTTACCAGCACAGGCAGGTTGGGAATACGACTTTGAGCCTTTACCCAATAGCAAGGAAGCCAAGACACAGGAGCTACTGAAAAAAGGTATAAACTGGGTGTGATGATCGACCAACTGGAAGCATGGGACAAGGCACTATTTCTGAAGCTCAACGGAGCGCATAACAGCCTGTTCGACTTTCTGATGCCCTGGATCAGTAACAAGTATCTTTGGATTCCGCTTTACGCACTGCTGCTGTTTTGGCTTATCAAAAAAGATCAGCGTCAATGGATCTTGGTCATCCTATCCATTGGACTATTGATCTTCATCAGTGACCAGGTGGCCAGCGGCTTTCTAAAACCTACCGTTGAAAGGCTTAGGCCTTGTTATGATCCTGAAATCAGCGATCAGGTACATTTATTAAAAGGCTGTGGTGGGCAATACGGTTTTGCTTCTTCACACTCCTCCAACTCTTTTGCGGTGGCCATTTTCTGCTGGCTCATGCTCAAAGACCATTTGAAATACATTTGGCTGCTTATTCCATGGGCTGCGCTGGTGGCTTATAGCCGTGTCTATTTGGGCGTACACTACCCGGGCGATGTCATCACAGGTATGCTCATTGGCCTGGGCGCTGCACAATTGGTTTACTTTCTATTCAGGCGTATCACCCATAAACGCGCAGCCAATGTCTAGACTTTTTGCCCTACTTTTTCTGCTCTCGGCATTTGGGTTGAAAGCACAGCAAAACCCGGTTTCTCCTTGGCTGGGAGAATGGAGCGGCACGCTGGAAATTCACAATGCCAAAGGGCTCAGTCAAACCGTGGCCATGGGCTTAAACATTGCTCAAATAAGCGATAGCAGCTGGACCTGGCAGATCGTGTATGGAGAAGGCCAATCTAGGCAAGAAAGAAATTATGAGTTGATCAAAACCGAAGGCCCCGGCAATTATATAGTGGATGAAAAGAACGGTATCAAGCTGGACTTAAGTCTAATCAAAAACGGGTTTTTTAGCTTTTTCCAGGTGGGCAAATCCAAGTTGCTGATCTCTTATGAATTGGTTGGCGATGAGATTCACTTCCGAACCCATTCTGTAAATACTAACACAGAAACCAAAACGGGCGGAGAGGAGAATGCGCCCATGGTTTTGAGCTGGAAAACCGGGGTGTACCAAATAGCGGTTTTGAAGAAAAATTAGAAGAGCATGGGCAAGAAAGACGCCATTGTATATCAATATTTCAAAAGAGTTTTCGATGACTATAAAGTGCTGGTTTCAGTAAATCCGCTTGACTTTACCGGCACTGAGATCATTGTGCATCCGGAGGATCGGGTAGAGATTACCAAGATGACTTTTGACGAGGACATTTTTGACGACCTGGCCGAAGATGATTTCAAAGAAAGCAGCCCGCTGGAATTTCAGCTGTACAGCAAAAAGCAGCTTTTTGAGCGGAAGGATTGAGGCTACTCGTCCAGGTGGTTTTTGGTAGCATAACGCGCCAGTGCAGCAGAATTGCTCAACCCTAGCTTGGACAGCAGGTTTTTACGATGCGTCTCCACAGTATGTGTGCTAATGAATAGTTTCTCGGCTATTTCTAAAGTGGTTAGCCCCTGGGCAATGTGCTTTAAAACTTCTACTTCCCTTTTTGTCAATTGTGCATTCTCTACGGCCTTATTGCTCTTGTCAATACTATCAAAGAGAGTATTAGTCACTTCTGCTCCGTAATAGCGATTGCCTTCATAAACAGTTTGAATGGCATGAATCATCTCTTTTTTACCGGCATTTTTCAGCATACAGCCCTTCACCCCCAGCTCAATCAGCTGCTTGGTAAATTGAGGTTCATTGTGCATGGTCAGCACCAGAATTTGTATATCAATGCTCTGCTCTGTCAATTGCCTCACCACTTCAATGCCATCCATTTCCGGCATATTGATATCAAGCAGCAACACATCCGTTTCAACTTCACTCAACTGATTTAAGGCCTCTACTCCTGACAGTGCATGCCCAACCACTTTAATCTGAACATCGTTTTCGAAAATCGAGCTGATGCCATCCACCACAATCTGATGATCGTCCACGATAAATACTTTGATTTTTTGTCCTTCCATCACACTTTATCAATAGGGATGTCAATGGAAACTGTAGTACCCGACCCTTTACCGGAATCGTAGTGTAAAGTGCCATTGAGTTGGTCTACCCGGGCCTGTAAGTTTTGCATGCCCATGCCAGTTTTGCGGTTTGCTTTATCTGTATCAAAGCCTATACCGTCATCTTCCACAATTAAGTTGAGCGTACTATTTTGCCTATTCAGTTGGATGGTGGCACTGGCGGCCTTCGCATGCTTCAATATGTTGCTGACCAATTCCTGTACTATACGATAGAGTTGCAGCTCTTTTTCTCCGGAAAGTCTCTCCCCCATTTCATTGATCAGGAGCTGTACTTTCAATTTCCCAGTGGACTCAATTTTATCTTTCAGGTCATTTAAGGCAGGTACCAAACCAAACTTGGTCAACACACCACTCACCAGATTGTGCGAGATATTTCGCACCTCTTCACTGGCCTGATCCAGCAGGTCATTGGCCTTTTCGTATTGCTGTTTGTTGTCGTCTCTCAGCGTATCGATTCTCTCTTCCACTGCGCTAAAATGCAGCTTCACCATACCCAGGATAGCACCTAGTTTGTCGTGTAAGTCGCCAGCTATGCGCTTGCGCTCTTCTTCCTGACCAGTTAGCACTCCCTGGAGGGAACGGATCTCTTGTTGTCTTAATAAGTCATTGACTTTCGTTTTGGCCAATTGTGATTCCTGAGTTGCGAGCTTTTGCTTTTGCCTTACATAAGCCAATAAGATTGCAATTATAAAAACAGTAAGAAGCGAAAGAATAAATCCAAACCTTAGTCTATCTGTTTTTTTCTCATTTTCTGCGATTGAAGTTTTAAGCTTTTGATTCTCAAATGCTCCTTCTGTTTCTGCTATTTTTTCAGCCAAGCTTTCATTATAAATGGCAAGCGTAAGACTATCATAGTCAGTAAATAGAGACGCTATTCTTCCATAAGACTGTGATTCAAAAAAGATATCTACAAGTCTTCGAGAGGCATTTTTGTGATCGATGGCTGAGCCAATTTCTTTGGCTATTTTCAAACTACTCTCAAAGTAGTAGGCAGCCGAATCAAGAAGTTTCTGCTTAAAAAAAACATTCCCCAGGTTGAATAGAGCTTGTGTCTCGTCCAACCTATTTCCCGAATTTCTCGAATAAGCTAGTGTACTACTATAAGCCATTTTAGCCTTATCCAGCAATCCTTTGTTTTCAGCCAATACACCCAAATTCTTCTTTACTCCGAATAGGTTTCGGGCATCTCCCATTTCAACAAATAAACTTTCCGCCTTTTTCAGGTAGTAATAGGCTGAGTCATTATTGACTAGTTTGGGAGTGTCCGTATCAAGGAAAACTAAGGCTTTGCCATTGTAAGAGCCTGCCAACCAAAGTTTTTTGCGCTCAACAGTCTCATTTTTACAAAAATAGATACAGCGACTAAAGTATTGTAACGCCAAATCATTCCTGTGCAGACCTTGGAACAGGTTTCCTAAATTCAGGTAATTCTTTACCAAATCATTCTTATTACCTAATTGACTATTTAGTGCGACACACTCTAACAGAAGTTGCTCTGATTTTCCAAATTCACCCTTAAGTCGAAAGTAAGTACTGAAACTGTTTTTAGCTTTTGCTAGACCTACGGAATCATTCAAAGATTCATAGATTCCAACTGCTCTTTTATAAAAAAGAAACGCGGAATCCAGTTGACCTGATCTCCTATAATGATTGGCCTTGGTTAATATTTGCTGAGCATCTTCGGAAGTCGAGTTTCCTACCTGCAGAAAAAAAGACAATAGCAAAACAGGAATCAAATTGATAATATTTAATATTAAAAAAAGTCATATTATTAAAAATATGACTCTTATCAAAATACTGAGATGAGTTAATCAGCATCCACATAGTGAACGGTACTTTTTTCATTTCCATCAGCTCCCCCATCATGTTTAACCAAAATTTGAATTCCCATCTCCTCAATCGGGTTAATATTACTAACTGGATACTTACCTATTGGAGGGTATTGATTGGGTCCTGCTCCTGCTTCAATTGTCAGTTCAACTTTCCTTAATACACGGCCAGCATCCAAAGTGAAAATATTTGGTTGGCCTGGTACCGGAACTATCGAACTGACATAATAACCTGTAGGAACCTTAATTGAATGTAACAATTCTAAATTAAGAGGGTCAGTTGGAGATGTCTTCTTCAAACTGATATAGGGTACATAGTCGTCTTGCATATGATTTATAGATTAAGTGATTTAAACATTTCTTTAAAGTCGATCTTGCCGTACCCATATTTTGGGTCAAATCCAGTAGCTCCTAAATCAATGCTGTATTTGACAAGTTCTCTTTTCAATTGCACCATAGAATTCATTGGCTTCCCAACTCTTCTCGCACCTTCCAGATAGAGTCCAATGACCCCAGAAAAGAATGCACAGGCGAATGAACTCCCTTGTAGAATGTTAGATTGGTAAGTGATGGAATATAAATCCACACCAGGTGCCACAAAATCCATCACAGTACCCACTGCGTTCTGAGAAAACAATGTGTTATATCGAGTAATGGCTCCTACAGCAATAGATTCTTGATAAGCTCCGGGGTAATCTAGAGAACCTATTGATGCATACCCAGCCCCATTGCCTGATGCGGCAATTACAATTTTATTGGCTCTAAAAGCCCTTTTGATGCTTTGATGTACCTCTCTTGAACATGTATCAAATGCAACACTTAAATTGATTATGTCAACATCATTTGCAATAGCCCATTCAACTCCTCTAACAATGTATTCAGGCTTGATTAATTGTGAGGCCCCATTTCTAGCTATTACTTTGGCCACATACAAATCTGCACCTGGTGCTAATGCTATATTGTGGTTGCCAGCAATAAGGCCACATACATTAGTTCCATGCTGTCTCGGGTGATCATCTGCCCAATCGCCAGGCAATGCTTCTGTAAAATTCTCGGCTTTCTTGATATTACTAAAATGAGCGCTAGAAGGTCTTATGAGACCAGTATCCAAGACTGCAATTTTAATCTCCTTACCAGTGAGTTGGTATGTCGTTTTTAACTCATCTATTAATCCGTAATCATCATAATATGAGCTTGATTTGTCCGTATTGACAGGAACATCGGATTCTGGTTCTATTGAATATTGAGGTATTTGAAACATTGATGATGTGTTTTGAAAATCAAATCTAGTTGGGATATATCTCCTGTAAATCACCCTTCTCACCCATTCCCTGATCTCCCTGAATTCAGGGATGCCACTTTTTGGGCATAAAAAAACCACCCGAAGGTGGTTTCCATTTCAAATCCTAAATGCCCTTATTCTTTCGTTTCCGGCTCAGGGCAGAGGTTTTCTACCAAAATGATCAGTCCGGAAATTACGCTTTTAATAATTTGGTTCTTTACTAGTTTCCTCAAAAGAGCAAGTCCATCAATCAGGCAATTCCTAAACTCACATAATTGATTGATACCGTCTTGGTCAATCTGGCATGGACCTATGTCCAATGCTTCAAAGTCGAAATCTTTCATAGTTTTTTTTGAAGCAAGGTCAGGATCAGAACCACGCTGTACATCACCAAAAATGGCGAATCCAGAATACCCCAGAATTCAGTCCAAAATCATCTTATAAATTTTTCAAGTCTATCATACCCAATCAAAATTTCTTGATTACCTTTGCGCCCGGCAGAGGGGTGCGACCAGCTCCCACCGAACTCCCCCAGGCTGGGAACAGAGCAAGGGTAAGTGGTCGAAGCGGTGCGACATCCCGATGCCTTTTTTTATTTCTTTACCCAAAAGGGCCGATAGTTTTCACTATCGGCCCTTTTGCATTTCTATCGCTCCCCCGCATTACTGCAATGCCTCTCCTTTTATAATTGCCTGCCTTATTGTATTATTACTTGTGTTAAGCCAAGTCTTGAATGACGGGTAATGTGAACGTTAGTTTTGAAGCAGGTCAAGGCGAAAAATCCGCTCCTAGCCATAGCTAAGGAAGGATTTATAAACGTAGAGATGCTTCAAAAGAAACCACAAAGTACCCGTAGGTTCAGGCTTGGCTTAACACCAACCTTACTTTTTTAAGCCATGTCTGTATATCTCGCTGAATTTGTCGGCACCGCAATTCTTCTCTATTTCGGTAACTCTGTAAATGCTGCCACCAGCCTTGAACATTCCTATGCCAAAAACTCCGGCTGGGTGATCACGGCACTTGGCTGGGGACTGTCAGTCACCTTTGGGGTTTATGCTGTTGGCCAAATCAGTGGAGGCCACATCAACCCAGCTGTAACACTATCATTGGCCATGGCCGGTGAGTTTGAATGGGCCATGGTGCCTGGCTATTTGCTGGCTCAGGTACTGGGAGGCATCACCGGGGCAACGCTTACCTGGCTGCAATACCTGCCACACTGGGGCAAAACCAAAGACCAGGGCACCAAATTGGGGGTGTTTTGTACAAGTGGTGCCATTGATCAGAAAGGAGCCAACCTGGTAAGTGAGATGATGGGCACTATGATCCTGATATTAGGCCTGATGTTCATCGGTTCCAACGACTTTGCCGATGGACTCAACCCAATGGCTGTAGGCGGACTCATTGTACTCATAGGCATGGCTCAAGGCGGTTCTACAGGCTATGCCATCAACCCAGCTCGTGATTTTGGGCCCAGATTCGCCCACTTTATATTACCCATCAAAGGCAAAGGCGACTCCAACTGGGGTTATAGCTGGATCCCGATCGTTGGCCCAATAGTAGGCGGTGGTACAGGTGCAGCGCTATATTATGTCATTTTCAAAGACGGCACCAACCTATTGGGTTGGGTTTGTATCGGGCTCATGCTGCTCGCCATTATCTATGCCGTAATGGAAGAAGCCAAAAAATAATCATGCAAATAACTCAGGTCGAATTCTACCATGCTTCGCTCAAGCTGAAGCACCCTTTTATCACGTCTCTCGGATATAGAGACCATGCCAACAATGTGTTTGTGAGGGTTCGTACAAAAGAAGGCCTGGATGGCTGGGGAGAATGCTCACCTTACCCACCAATCAATGGTGAAACAGTAGACACCTGCTTTATCATAGGCAAACTGTTGGCAGAAAGGCTAATGGGTCAGGACGCCACGGCTCCAGAGGAAATAAGCCGGGTGATGGACAAGGCCATTTATGGCAATACCAGCATCAAAAGCGCCATAGACATTGCTGTGCACGACATTGCTGCCAAGGCGGAAGAAAAACCACTTTACACCTATTTAGGAGGAAGCATTCGCAAAAAAATCTACACTGACTATACGGTAAGCGTCAATACTCCCGAACAAATGGTGGCCGATTCGGAGAAGATAAAAGCAGAGGGTTTTCCTGTCATTAAAGTAAAGTTAGGTGATGACGGCCATCAGGATGTCGAACGTATCAAAGCCATACGTGCAGCGGTTGGCTACGACATTGGCATTCGCATAGATGCCAACCAGGGCTGGGAAGTGCAGGAAGCGATTGACACGTTAAAGGCGCTGGAGCCCTACCAGATACAGTACTGTGAAGAACCAATTTCGAGGCATGAATACCCTAGCCTAAAAGAGGTCCGTAAAGAAAGTCCGGTACTAATCATGGCAGATGAATCCGTGTATGACCATCATGATGCTAAAAAGCTCATCGATCAGCAATTGTGCGACATGATCAACATTAAACTGGGCAAGTCCTCGGGTCTGGTAAAAGCCCGAAAAATCATTCGCTATGCCGAGATGGCAGGCATTCCCATGCAAATTGGAGGCTTCCTGGAATCGCGCATTCTCTTTACCGCCAATTGCCACCTCGCCCATACCTCTGACATGGTTCAATACTTTGATTTTGATAGTCCACTCTTTATGGAAGAGGATCCGATAAGCGGTGGGATGGCCTATCAAAGTGATTGGGAAATCAAGCTACCCGATAGCCCTGGCCTGGGCATTGAAGTGCCGGATCATTGGCTTGAAAAATTCCGCAAGCTGATTATTAATTAGCCCACTCTCTATTTCCTCTTACTCTTCATTTCCTATAGCGATCCACCTTTCCCAAAACGGGAACAAACAGAAGATCACGACTCCTGATTATCAAGCACTTACACTTTGGTTCGTTTTTGGTTTTAGGGAAATGGTGTGTATTTGTGTATATAAATTATGGAGGCGAATATAGATAACGGCACCCGCCACAAGAGAAGGAGGAAAAAAACTACCCGTGGCCATAAGAAGCATTGGGCCGTATGGCTCACCTTCGGACTGGTGATTGGCGTACTGCTCTGTGAAGTAGCTACGACTATCGGCTCGGTACTATTTCCAGGACTTGGTTCATAGGCCAGGAAGTACCGTAGATTTTTTCACTTCTTCCATTACAAAAGAGCTGCTGACATAGCTCACCCTTGGCACCTGAGCCAGCCGCTGACTATAGAAAACGTGATAGTCGTCAAGGTCTTTGACAATCACCTTCAGAAGGAAATCATATTCCCCACTCATCAGGTAACATTCCATCACTTCTGGCAGGTCTCGAATGGCCTCATAAAATTCCTGTGTCTGCTCATAACGACTTACCTGCAGTTTTCCTGAAATGAATGCGACAATAGATGCACCTAGCTTTTTTCGGTTTACCATGGCTACATAACGCTCTATTACCCCTTCCCTTTCCAGCCTTCTGATGCGCTCATAAACAGGGGTTTTGGTAAGATTGAGCCTAATGGCAATGTCTTTTACATTCAGCTTGGCATCAGCCTGAAGCAGCTGAAGAATCTTCAAATCAATGCTATCCAGATTGGTCATGGTACATTTTCCTTTTCAGTAGTGACTTTGAATACTGCCGAAGTTACTTATTCCCTTCTGATTTTCAATCAAAGGAATTATTACTGAATTATATATAATTCACCATAATTAAGTAAACACATCCATAATTTTACAGAAACATAACCTATTGAATGAAGATAAAAACCGCACTGATTGTCCTTATGAGTTCACTGACCCAAACCGTAGAATTTCCCATTACTAACAACCCAACCAATGATCAAAAACTGGAAGCCCATTTCCAGAAGTTAAAGCAGGACCCAACTGCCCTTCGTTCGTTTTTTTGGCAAATGCCCAAAGGAGGAGATATACATCACCATTTCATTGGGTCAGTCTATGCCGAAGATTATATCGAAATGGCCCTGAAAGATGGATTGTGGATAGACCCGGTAAGCTATCAACTCTATTTTGACCAGACAGATGCACTGGCTAAAAATGCCAAACATGCACTACCTCTTTGTCAATTGCTTGCCGAAGATCCAACTGAACGCGATCACGTCATTGACCACTGGTCGGTAAGAAATCACAAAGAAAATAGCCGAGATGGGCATCACTGGTTTTTTGCCACCTTCCAAAAGTTTCTTCCTGCCGCAGCAGGCAATGAAGTGGCATTGCTCTCAGAACTTTGCCGTGCAGCGGCAGCGGAAAATGTGCAGTACCTGGAAACCATGGTAGAAATACCCAGCATTTTGGAACGGGTAGCCAAAATTGCAGAAGGTGCTGTGTGGGAGTCTGACGAATCACCAGATACTCAACTGCAAGACTTGTACAGCTACTTTGAGAAAGAGGACATAGACCAGTGGGCAGGCTACAATGCCGAGGTGATGGAACACTGGCATAAAACTACTGATAAGCACGGCATTCAACTCAAATTTCAAACACCCGCCTTTCGTATTTTCCCCAACCTGGCTACGGTATTTGCACACCTAATGCTGGCCTTTAAAACTGCCGACCTGGCTGAGAATGTAATCGGGGTAAACTTTGTGGCACCTGAAGATCATCAGGTATCGCTGGCAAATTATAGAGCTCATATGGCCATGATCCGCTTCTTGAAAGTGAAGTTTCCAAATGTAAACATCTCATTGCATGCGGGTGAATTGGTAGCATACAAAGGAGACGCCCGTGAACAGGACCTGACTTATCACATAGACGAGGCACTCACAGTAGCGGGTGCTCAGCGCATAGGCCATGGAGTAGACATCCAATCAGAGACGCGTAAAGACCAGGTATTGACCTTGATGAAGTCAAAAGGCATAGCCGTAGAAATCAATTTGGGCAGCAACCAGGTGATTTTGGAATCTACGCCTGAAGACCATCCCCTCTCTACATATCTGGCCGCTGGAGTACCTGTCTGCCTTTCTAGTGATGATGCTGGCATTCTTAGAAGCGACCTGACCCATCAGTACGAATTACTGGTAAAATACATGCCCGATATATCTTATGCACAGGTAAAGGAACTCGTGCTCAACAACATTGAATACTCCTTTCTCAATACCCTAGAAAAAGCAAGGGAAATTGAAAAACTCACAGAGGCGTTCGACAATTTTGAATTACGGGTTTTAACAAAATAAAAAGAGCAGGGGCATTGCGCCCCGACCCTTTGCCTAACCCAGCAGCAAGGTGCTGCTACCTATTGCCTAACCTATGCTTTTTTGCCCCCGATCATCAAGAGCTCATTCAGGTTGATCTCTGTAACGTAACGCTTGTCACCTTCCTGATTCTCGTAAGAGCGATGTATGAGTTTGCCCTCAAGTGCTACCTCCTCACCCTTGGCCAGGTAATTAGCGGCTATCTCGCCCACCTTGCCCCAGGCCACAACATTGTGCCACTGTGTATCCTGCACCTTTTCTCCTTTTGAGTCTTTGTAATAATCAGAAGTAGCCAATGAAAAAGTCGTGAGCTTCTTTCCACTAGTCAGTGTTCTCACCTCAGGGTCTTGTCCCAGTCTTCCAATCAATTGCACGCTGTTTCTCAGATTTTTCATGATATATAATTTTAAAAGTTAATAATTCGTGTTTGTGTGTTTGTCTTTGATTTCGGGGTTTATCCGATCGACAGTAGCAAAGTAAATACATGAGCAAGCCTTTAGTCGGTTCTTAAGCGTTTGTATCCATTTAACATTCGTTTGTAAGCGTTTGTAATTGGATATATCATTCTAAATCAATAGATTAAGGCAATGAAAGAAAGAGAGTGTTTAGAATGTGAGGAGCCGATTTATGGTCGGATAGACAAGAAGTTTTGCTCGGATCAGTGCCGAAACAGTTACAATAACAGGCTCAATAGTGACAGCAACAACTACGTGCGAAACGTACACAATGTGCTGAGAAAGAACAGGCGCGTTCTGGAAGAGCTCAACCCCAAGGGAAAATCAAAAACCACCAAAGCAAAAATGCTGGCGAAGGGCTTTGACTTCGCTTATCATACCAGTACCTATACCACCAAAGCAGGGGCCACTTACTACTTTTGCTACGAGTACGGTTA
>Ga0316204_10007192_pt1 | contig 16505 bp, 14 predicted proteins | sample 6monrhotite_MG_2_FD_205661 | JGI IMG/M metagenome (GOLD analysis project Ga0316204, IMG submission 205661) | Microbial mat bacterial communities from mineral coupon in-situ incubated in ocean water Damariscotta River, Maine, United States -... | ecosystem: Environmental > Aquatic > Marine >... | reverse complement strand
TGTATTACCTGTGGCTCCACCGGCAGCTACACTGGTATAGGTACAAGTTAAATCTGCAGGGAAAGTATCGGCTACTGTAACCGATGGATCATCACTAGGGCCTGCATTACTCGCAACGATTGTATAGGTTAATGAATTACCAGGAATGGCAGAAGTCACACCATCGGTTTTTGTAATCGATAAATCTGCTTGCGGCGCTAAAACTGTATCATTATCTGTTGCATTGTTATTAGCTGGATTTAAGTCTGTGGCTGTCGATTCTATAATTGATGCTGTATTAGATAAGGTACCCGTCGCTGCTGAATCTATAGCACAAACTGCTATGTAAGTAACAGAACTACCAATAGGAAGACCTAAAGTATCATTGATATTCCCTGCGCCTACAAGTGTATTTCCCATAGCTCCTATTGAGGAACTAGTATATGTACATGACAGACTAGCAGGAAAATTATCTACTATAGAAACCCCTGGAGAATTACTTGGGCCAGCATTACTAGCTACTATAGTATAAGTCACAGAATTACCAGGAATGGCAGAAGTCACACCATCAGTTTTTGTAATCGCTAAATCTGCTTGTGGTGTTAATATTGTATTATTATCAGTTGCACTGTTATTCGCTGGAGTTGAATCAGTGCCTGAAGCTGTTATTGTGGCTGTATTAGATAAAGTTGCAGTAGAACCTGGATCAATGGCACAATTAGCCATATAAGTCACTGAACTGCCATTGGGCATGTTTAGTGTTTCTGCTAAGTTACCAGATCCATTTGTGTTACCTGTGGCACCACCAGCCGAAATACTGGTATAAGTACAAGTTAAACCCGCTGGAAAGTTATCATTTAATGATGCCGCAGGATCATCACTTGGGCCAGCATTATTTGCAACTATTGTGTAAACTACTGAATTACCTGGTATAGCAGATGTCACGCCATCAGTTTTTGTAATCGATAAATCTGATACGGCTTGCACAGTAGTATTTTGTGAAGCTGAATTATTATTATTATCATCATCAGTTTCAGTGATAGCTGTTAAAGTTGCGGTATTTGAAACAGAAGAGCCATTTGTCGTTGAACTACCAACAGTATAAACCAAGGTAAGGGTTGCACTTGAATTAGCACCTAATGCACCAATTGTCCATGTTGAGCCAGCAAATGTAGTTCCTGCTGAAGGTGTTCCAGACACCAACGTTGTTCCTGCTGGAAGCATTGAAGAAAGTGTGACAACAACACCTGTCGCTGCATTTGTAGTAATATTTTCAGCCGTGACCACATGAGTCAGGTTACTAGCACCCGAACCTGCTGTTACAGGGTTTACTGATTCTGTCATTGTTACTTGTATATCTGGATTAACACCTGGTAATGCAGCAATATTGACATTACCTGTTACATTGAAATTTGCTGATCCTGCCGCAACAGTCTCATTAAATGCACTTGAACCCACACCATAGGTTGCTCTTAAGTGAGCGCCTAATGTTGTATTTCCTGCTAAAGTCACAGAGCCAGTTTTATTTCCATTACTATTAGCAATACCACCTGCATTTAGTACATTCACTCCAGAACTATCCATAGTTAAAGTCAACGTATTATTGGTATCTCTCCAGGTAATAGTCCCTGCTGTTACACTCCATCCATTGAGGTATGTCTTGAGTCCTCCATTTCCAACACCTCCAGGATATTGACTGCCACCACCAGAAACTGTAACAACATTTGTTGATGAAACATTAACTGTTACACCCGAAACAACCGTTCCAGATAAAGCAGATGTGCTAAGGAAAAGTAAAAAAATTATACTAGTTTGCTTAGTGATATAAAACTTTAATGAAGAGAAAAATGATTGCATAATAATACCCCATATATTAAAAACAATACAATTATACATTAAGTATTCTAATATCAGATGTATTTTTAGTTAAAAATAAATTTCTACAATTAATAAGCCTGAATATATCAGGCTTATTGAAAATAGTATTATAAATTAAGACTTTCTTATAAGGTATCAATCGCCTTAATACAGTAATTTAATATAGAAGGAATAAACAATAGCAAGGCTAGTTGTAACAAGGCATTAAAGCTGAGAATTGATTTAACATCAAAACCTGCTGTTATTTCTTGATCACTTTCTGATTCATCAAAGTACATCACTTTAATAATTTTAAGGTAATAGAAAGAACCTATCACTGCAAATACTACAGCAATACCAGCTAACACATAAAAACCTTGATCAACTACAGCCTTTAAGACATATAACTTGGAGAAGAATCCCACTAAAGGCGGAAATCCTGCCATAGATGCTATGATTAATAACATCATAAAAGCAAACCAGCCATTGCGTTGATTCAAGCCTTTAAAATCAGAAATTTTTTCCGCTTCAAATCCTTTGCAAGAAAGCACAATAATCATACCAAAGCCAGCCACACTCATTAAGGCATAGGTGATAATATAAAACATAGATGCAGAGTAACCATCGGCACCTCCAAGGAAACCTAGCAACATAAAGCCTATATGTGAAATGGTTGAATAAGCAAATAAGCGTTTAATATTAGTCTGCTGTAAAGCAAATAGATTACCAATGATAATTGATAACAGGGCAATGACTGCTACTATATGTTGCCATTGATCAAAAACGCCTTCTAAGCTTTGTGCTAAAATTCTAACAGCAAAGGCAAAGGCTGCAATTTTTGGAGCAGAAGATATAAACAAAGTTGTGGCAGTGGGAGCCCCTTGGTAAACATCTGGAACCCACATATGAAATGGAGCTGCACCAAGCTTAAATGCCACACCCACTAAAATGAATACTAAACCAAATACAATTAGCATAGAATTATTAGACTGTGAAATAGCCATATTTATTTGGTCAATTTGTAGAGTACCTGTGGCCCCATAAATCATACTCATACCATATAATAACATACCCGAAGCAATTGCTCCGAGGATAAAGTACTTCATGGCTGATTCATTGGAAGCTGTGTTATCTCTATCATAGGCAACTAAAGCATATGAACTTAAGGCTAATAGTTCTAACCCTAAATACAAAGTGATGTAATTATAACCAGAAATCATGATCATGATGCCTAATAATCCAAATAACATCAATGCATAAAACTCACCCTTAAAGATATTTTTATTACGCAAGTATTGCTTAGAATAAATAAATACAAACAACATAATAAAATAAACAGTTATTTTTAAAATATCACCCATATAATCGCGTACAAAATTGCCATTAAATAAGACTTGCTTAATTAATTCATGGGTTCCCATATGGCTTTTTGCCGTTGCAATTGCAGCAAATATGACTCCTGCAATTGAAGTTAATACTAATAATCCTCCTTTTTCAGAAGTGGTAAATAGACCCAATACTAATACAGTACATGCTGTAGCTAGAATAATTAGTTCTGGTAATACGGGAGTTAATTCAGACCATCCAAACATAGCTTATACCTTAGAAATTGTAATTTGTTCTATTAAATGCTGCACAGATACGCGCATCACATCTATTAACGGCTCAGGGTAGACACCTAACCCAAGTACGGCAACGGCTAAAACAGCCAATATAAATGTTTCACGTTTTGTCATATCAGTTAATTGTGAAACAGCTTCTGATTTAACTTCACCAAAGACAACACGCTTAACCATCCATAATGAATAAGCAGCGCCAAATATTAAAGTTAAAGCTGATAGGAATGCAAACCAAAAGTTGGCTTGAAAACTACTCAGTATTATCATAAATTCGCCAACAAAACCTGAAGTTCCCGGCAATCCAGCATTACTCATAGCAAAGAAAACAAAAAATGCTCCAAACAAAGGCATAGTATTTACCACACCGCCATAAGCACTGATCATTCTTGTGTGCATGCGGTCATATAATACACCAACACATAAAAATAAAGCAGCTGATATAAAACCATGAGAAACCATTTGTACCATAGCTCCTTCTAATGCCATATTTGTATCCCCACCTTTGGCCACAAGAGCAAAGGCAATAAAAATACCTAAGGTTACAAAACCCATATGAGATATTGAAGAGTAAGCAATCAATTTTTTCATGTCTTTTTGAACCATTGCAATCAATCCAATATAGACTATAGCTATTAATGATAATGCAATGACTATTCCTGCCAATTCACTGCTTGCATCTGGCGTAATCGGCAAAGAAAAACGAATAAAACCATAACCACCTATCTTTAACATTATTGCTGCTAATACAACTGAACCTGCTGTTGGCGCTTCAACGTGAGCATCTGGTAACCAAGTATGAACCGGAAACATAGGAATCTTAACGGCGAATGCTAAGAAGAAAGCACAAAATATCCAAATTTGCTCAGTGAGAGACAATGAAATTTGTGCCATGTCAGAAATTGCAAAACTGCCGCCTTTCATATATAAATAGATTAAAGCAATCAACATAAATACCGAACCAAAGAAGGTATATATAAAGAATTTAATAGTTGCATAAACACGATTTGGGCCACCCCATACACCAATGATTAAAAACATTGGAATCAGCATCGCTTCAAAAAACACATAAAACAACATGGCGTCTTGAGCACAAAACACACCTATCATCATGGCCTCTAACAATAAGAAAGCCGCCATAAATTGATGCACATTTTTAGATATTACCTTCCAAGCCGATAAAACTGTTAAAACAGTGATAAAGGTAGTCAATACAATTAGAGGCATAGCAATACCGTCTACACCCAAGTGATAATTGATGTTCAATGAAGGAATCCATGAAACGTTCTCAACAAACTGCATAGCAGCCGTCGAACTATCAAAACCCTGCCACAAAGGTATACTTAATACCAAAGTTAATACTGCAGTTAACATTGCAAACATTTTAGCTAAACCTGCTCGGTTAGGACCCAGGGCTAAAATGGCAAAGGCTGCGATTATTGGCAACCAAATCAATAAACTTAATAACGACCAACTGTTCATAATACGTATGTTCCTACAAAGAATATTACAGCTACTACCATGACCAATGCATAGTGATAAATATAACCAGACTGAAAACCTCTAAATAATTGAGACACCTTATTAACAAATTTAGCTGATCCATTGACAACTAAACCATCTATTAACTTGCTGTCGCTCCACTTCCATAAGAAATTGCCTAATTTAACCAAACCACCTGCAATATATTTTTGGTTAAAACTATCAAAGCCATATTTATTCATTAAAACATTATAAATAGGTTTAAATGTTTGCTTAGCTTTCTCAGCGACTGAAATTTTCTTAGTGTAAATAAAGGTGGCTAATGCAAAACCAGCTAAAGCTAAGAAGAAAGGTAATTGAGTTAAACCATGTAATGCAAAACTGCCTGCACCATGGAATTCATACTCACCAATATGAGCCACTACATCATTGACAGGTTTTACATGAATGGCATCATTTAAAAAACCGCCAAATAACAATGGTTCAATGGTTAACCATCCAATAAGTACAGATGGTATGGCTAATAAAACAAGGGGTAATGTAACAACCCAAGGAGATTCTTTCAGATGTTCTTTAGTATGATTATCCATTCTCTCTTTACCATGGAAAGTTAAATAGATTAATCTGAAACTGTATAAAGCAGTGATAAATACGCCTAATAAAACAGCAATATATGCCACACCAGAACCCCAACGAGTCGATGCATGTGTGGCTTCAATAATAATGTCTTTTGAAAAGAACCCTGAAAAACCTGGCATACCCGTTAAGGCCAAAGTACCAATCCACATTGTCATAAAAGTCACAGGCATGTATTTTTTTAAACCACCCATTTCACTCATATCCTGCTTGTGATGCATGGCTATAATTACCGAGCCAGCACCTAAGAACAGTAAGGCTTTAAAGAAAGCATGTGTCATTAAGTGGAATATGGCAGCTGAATAGGCAGAAACACCTAAAGCTACAGTCATATAACCCAATTGAGATAATGTTGAATAAGCCACAACACGTTTAATATCATTTTGAACAATGCCAATCAATCCCATAAAGAAGGCTGTAAAGGCACCTATTAACATCACGAAACTCAAAGCGGTATCTGACATTTCAAAAATAGGAGACATACGTGATACCATAAAAATACCCGCAGTGACCATTGTTGCGGCATGAATCAAAGCGGAAATTGGCGTAGGTCCTTCCATAGAATCTGGTAACCAGACATGTAAAGGTGCTTGAGCTGATTTTCCCATAGCTCCAATAAATAAAGCTATCGCAATAAATGTCATAAGAGACCATTCAACACCGGGGAAAATAGAAATAGTTTCATCAGCAAAATTAGGTAATTGAGCAAAAACCTCTGCATAGTCTAAAGTTCCAAAACTCATCATCACTGCAGCAATACCTATCAAGAAACCAAAATCACCCACACGATTGACTAAGAAAGCTTTCATATTTGCAAAAATTGCAGTTTCTTTTTTAAACCAAAATCCGATGAGTAAATAAGAAACTAATCCCACAGCTTCCCAACCAAAAAATAGCTGTAAGAAATTATTTGACATCACTAACATTAACATGGCAAATGTAAACAATGAAATATAGGCAAAGAATCGTTGATAACCAGGATCATCATGCATATAACCGATGGTATATATGTGGACCATTAATGATACAAAGGTCACAACAGTCATCATTAATGCTGTTAACGAATCAACCATAAAGCCCACATTAAAACTGACATCACCTGTTACCATCCAAGTATAGACATTTTGATTAAAAGCTTTAAATTCACCATCAATCAGTCCCATTAACACCTGAATTGATAACACACAAGAGACAGCAACAGAGGCTATAGTCACAACATGTGAACCCACTCTTCCAATCTTGCGTCCTAAAAATCCAGCTATAATTGCACCTAATAAAGGCGATAATGCAATAATTAATAAAGTATTCATACTCATTAGCTTTACCCCTTCAACTCATTTAATTTATCAACTTCAAGCGATTTACGCTGGCGGAAAATAACAACTAAAATGGCTAAACCAATGGCGGCTTCAGCCGCAGCTACTGTTAATATAAAAAAGACAAAGACCTGCCCTTGAATGTCATTAAGGTAACTTGAAAAAGCAATAAAATTAATATTAACTGATAACAACATCAATTCAATCGACATTAACAATATTAAAACATTTCTGCGGTTTATAAAAATGCCTGCTAGGCTAATCACAAACAATATGCCAGCTAATACCAAATAATGAATTAAACTCATTCGTCACCTCCGATATAGTTGCCTTTTTCTGCATCCATTTTAACCACTCTCATTCTATTATTATTTGCTTTAACATGTACCTGTGATTCTGGATCAACATGCTTGTAGTCCGGACGTCGCCTTAATGTTAATAATATTGCAGCCACAATAGCTACCAATAAAATCACAGATGCCAACTCAAAAGGTAATATGTATTGTGTATAAAGATTTTCAGCCACTTCTTTAACATTACTGTGACCTTTAATGTGTTTAACTAAATCATCCTGTGGTAAAACATTTACTAACTTATTACCTAATAACATAATCATTTCTAATGCCATTAATAAGGCCACAAACAATCCTACTTTTGTATATGTAGACATACCCGATTTTGGTTTTATTTTCACATCTAACATCATGATAACAAATAAGAAAAGTACCATAACAGCGCCCACATACACCAAAACTAAAGTTAAAGCTAAAAATTCAGCTTCAAGTAACATCCATAGTGCTGCTGCACTAAAAAAAGCTAGTATCAAGAATAAGGCTGAATAGATAGAGTTACGCATTGTTACTACTGCTAAAGCCGAACCAATTAGTATGCCTGAGTAGACATAAAATAACATAATCTGAAAAAACTCAGCAGACATTAAATATTCTAACATTATCTGTACTCCGCATCGTTATTGCGACATTCTGCGATTTCTTTTTCACGCATATCACCAATTTCTAATAATTGAGTTTTATCCAATACATTTTTACCTTCGCTTTCAAAATGAAATTCATGAATATCTGTCAATACGATAGAATCAACTGGACAAGATTCTTCACAAAAACCACAGTAAATACATTTAAATAAATCAATTTCATACTTAGTGGTTCTTCTTGAACCATCTTCACGTTGTTCAGAATCAATGGTAATCGCCAAAGCAGGACAAACAGCTTCACATAATTTACATGCGATACACCGTTCTTCACCATTTTCATAACGACGTAATGCATGTAAACCTCTAAAGCGATCAGATTTTGGTGTTTTTTCTTCAGGGTATCTTATCGTAAATTTACGTTTGAAGAAGTATTTACCAGTGACCGTCATGCCCTTAAATAATTCTTTTAGGGTTAAACTTTTCAAATAGTTAAAAATTTTCATATTAGCTAAACCATGGTCCTATGTGATAAACTTTTAATACGGCGACAACCATAATCCATGCAATCGTAATTGGAATAAATATTTTCCAACCTAAACGCATAATTTGATCGTATCTAAACCGTGGGAAGGTTGCTCTGAACCATAAATACAATAACATGAAGAATCCTGTCTTCAGGAAAAACCATAATATACTTGGTTGTGCAATCCATGAATCTCCAGTAAAAGGTGAATACCAACCACCTAAAAACATAATGGCAGTTAAAGCTGAAATCATAATCATATTGGCATATTCACCTAAAAAGAATAAGGCAAATGCAGCACCAGAATATTCCACATGGAAACCAGCGACAATTTCTGACTCTCCTTCTGCCACATCAAAGGGTGCACGATTAGTTTCAGCAACCCCTGAGATAAAATAAATCACAAATAAAGGCAATAAAGGTATAAAAAACCATTGGCCTATTCCACCTGCTTGCGAGTGAACAATTTCAGTAAGATTCAAAGAACCGGATGCTATTAATACACCTACCAAAGCAAAACCCATGGCAATTTCATAAGAAACAATTTGAGCAGCACTTCTTAATGCTCCAAGAATGGCGTACTTAGAATTGGATGCCCAACCCGCTATGATGACACCATATACACCCAATGATGTCATGGCTAATATATAGACTAAACCAGCATTAATATCTGCTAAAACTAAGCCATCACTAAAAGGTACCACTGCCCAAGCAGCAAATGCTGTAGCTAGGGTAATAACAGGTGCCATTAAAAATAAAAATTTATTGGCATTAGCTGGAAAAATAATTTCTTTTAGTAACAACTTAACAGTATCTGCAAAGGGTTGTGCTAATCCCCATAGTTTAAATCCGAATAAACCCACTCGATTGGGTCCCATCCGACCCTGCATAAAACCAATAACCCGTCTTTCTGCATAAGTAAAATAAGCCACAACTATAATTAATGGCAAGACAATAGCTACAATTTTAACTAAGGTCCAAACAATCAACTCAATTTGTTCCATAATCATGACTCATCTCCTATTGAAACTGACACATTTACAGAGCCAGATGCCAAACCTACACATTTATATGCATGCACAGAACCTTCAGGTAAACTATCATCAATATTAACAAATAACTCAACCTTAATTTCACCTTGATTAACTGTCACAGGCATTGCATTTTCTAAATTTAATTTTGTTGCATCCTTAATATTTATATTTAAATTATCAGTGCTTGCATGAGTAGTTTCTTGTAGAGACTCAGACCGTCTTGTTAACATATCAACATCATAAATAGCTGTTTCATTAAAAAGAATCAAGCCATTTGCATCCATAGTGTTGATGTGAACATTCTGGTTTATTTGCCCAGGATGAATTTTTATGTGTTTGACAGCTTCACTAACTTCAGCGATGTTTTCATAATAAAAATCATCAACATTTAACATATTGGCTAACACTCGCAATACTCTCCAACCTGGCTTAGTATCATTGGGTAATTGAGCTGCTGGACTAAATGATTGTAGTTGTGAAAAGTTATTATAGTAAGAACCTGCCACTTCACTGGCCAAACCAATGGGCAAAATAACATCCGCCACTTGTTTCATATTATCATCAGCAAAACTAGACATCAGAATAACAGAATCTGCTTTTTCTAATACAGAATGGGCTTTATAAGCATTTGCAAAATCATCATTTTCTGCTTGATAAACGACAAATGATTGAGCACTTGAATCTAATATATCAGACACATTTGATTGTGCACTCAAGCCACAAACTTCTGCACCGACACTATTAGCTGCAGATGCCATTTCGTAAATTTTAGCATTGGTATGACTTGCAATCCATGCCACAACAGCTTTTATTAAGCCAGCTTGCGGATGTCTGTTAGAAATTTGACCTATCACCAACATGACATTATTTTCTTTATTAATCAATTGTTTAGCAAGATTATTAAGATTCTCATCTGTACTTTGAGCTGCAATCCACTTAGTTGTCTCATTGTCATCTAATTTGTTTTTAACTAAATCAGCAACACAATGAGCCAAAGAACCCAATCCTTTGACCCAATCAACTTGATTGGCCACAAAATGGTGAAAAGTGTTAAAATTAAAATCATATTGCTTTGGATTAAACACTGAGACTTGTGCTTGATTTTTTAACCAAGCTTGTCTCACTCTATGACCCAATATGGGTTGTTCATGAGAAATATTTGATCCCACTAGAATAATCTGATTTTGATCAGCAATATCATTCAACGATAAATCAACTCTAGGCAAGCTATGACCAGCTGAAAAATCTGATTGATCCAAACGGTAATCTATTTTGTCACAACCTAAAGCTTTGAATAGTTTGTTAATTAAATAATATTCTTCATTAGTAGATTGTGAACCTGCAAATACAGCCGTATCTTTCGCATCATGAGCTTGTAATTTACGCACAGCAAAATCCATCGCTGTGGCCCAATCCGTTTCAGACCATTGTCCGTCTTTTTTTATCATAGGAACTGTGATGCGATCTGCTGCATCTTGCCCCAAAACACCATACCTATCACGATCTGAAATCCAAGCTTCATTCAAAATTTCATTATCTTTAGGCACAGTTCTTAATATCTCACCATGACGAGTATGATAATAAAGATTTGAACCTATGGCATCATGCATTGATATGCCAGATGCTGATATCAGTTCCCATGCACGGGCTTTAAATCTGAAAGGTTTATTGGTTAGAGCGCCAACTGGACACAAATCTATGATATTACCTGACATAACTGAATCAATAGACCTACCCACAGCAGTACCAATTTGTGTTCTGTCTCCACGACCAATTCCACCTAATTCATCTGTGCCTGTGATTTCATCCAAAAATCTTACACAACGTGTACAGGTAATACAACGGGTCATATCTGTGGCTACTAAAGATCCAATATCTTCATCTACAGCTACTCGTTTTTCATCTACATATCTTGATATGCCACGACCATATCCCATTGAAACATCTTGTAATTCACACTCACCACCTTGATCACAAATTGGACAATCAAGTGGATGATTAATCAATAAAAACTCCATCACATTGCGTTGTGCATCGATGGCTCTTTTTGACTTAGTATAAACTTTCATACCGGGCATGACAGGAGTTGCACAGGCTGGTAATGGTTTAGGTACTTTTTCCACATCAACCATACACATACGGCAATTAGCCGCAATAGATAATTTTTTATGGTAACAAAAACGAGGAATTGAAATGCCATTATTATCAGCAGCTTCAATCACCATTGAACCTTTCGGTACAACCATTGCTTTATCATCAATTTCAATTTCGACCATATTATCTGGTATCACTTTTTCGCTAACGTCTTTTTCTATCATTACGCAGCCTCCACCATTGATCGTTTGTGTTCAACATAATATTCAAACTCATCCCAAAATTTATCCAATAAACCTTGTACAGGCCATGCTGCCGCTTCTCCAAAAGCACAAATAGTATGTCCTTCAATTTGATTAGCTGCAGTTCTTAACATTTCGACATCTTCGATGCTGGCTTTTCCATCAAGAATACGGGTTAATACACGATACATCCAACCAGTTCCTTCTCTACATGGAGTACATTGTCCGCAAGATTCCATATAATAGAATCTTGATAATCGCTGACAGACCTTAACCATGCATGTCGTATCATCCATGACAATAACGGCACCAGAACCTAATCCAGAACCCGCTTGACCAATAGAATCATAATCCATGGTTAAGCTCATCATGGTATCTGCTGGCAATACTTTCATAGAAGATCCACCTGGGATAACCGCTTTTAGTTTACGACCAGGGCGCATTCCACCTGACATTTCTAATAAATCTTTAAAAGGCGTGCCCATTGGAATTTCATAGTTTCCAGGTTTAGCTACATGGCCAGAGACTGAAAAGCATTTAACGCCTCCATTATTAGGTTTTCCTAACTCCAAAAACCACTCAGCACCTTTAGTCATAATTAATGGCACTGAAGAGAATGATTCAGTATTATTAATGGTTGTTGGTTTGCCATAAATTCCAAAGTTAGCAGGAAATGGTGGCTTATAACGAGGCTGTCCTTTTTTGCCCTCTAATGATTCCATTAAAGCTGTTTCTTCACCGCAAATATAGGCTCCAGCTCCTAGTACTCCATAACAATCAAAATCTATACCAGAATTATCTAGATTTTTACCTAATAATCCAGCTTTATATGCTTCTTTTAATGCCTCTTCAAAAGCTTCAAATGGTTCGTGATGAAATTCTCCACGCAAATAATTATAACCCACAGTTGCACCCATTGCATAAGCACCAATAGCCATACCCTCTATAACTGCATGAGGGTTATAACGCAGGATATCTCTGTCATGACAAGTTCCTGGCTCTGACTCATCTGAATTGCATAAAACATATTTTTGACCTGGTGCATTTTTCGGCATAAATGACCATTTTAAGCCTGTTGGAAAACCGGCACCTCCACGTCCACGTAAGGCTGAAGCTTTAACTGTATTGATGATTTCATCTTGATCAGTTTTATCTTTTAATATTTTTTTCCATGCTTGATAACCACCCCTTTCGAGATAATTTTCTAAACTGGGGTCTTTACTAGGGTTTAAGCTAACATTAACTACATCAATCTTTGACATCAGGCTTTCTCCTCATCTTTAAGGGGATTAGAAAGTCTAGATAAAAGTTGATCAACCTTATCATTGGTCAGATTCTCATGATAATGGCCATCGATTAGCATAACGGGCGCACCGACACAGGCTGCTACACATTCTTCTTCACGAACCAATGTAACCCTGCCATCAGCAGTGGTTTCACCTAATTTTATACCTAACTTTTCTTCTGCATATTCAACAACTTGCTCTGCACCATTTAACATACAAGAGATATTGGTACAAATGGCTACTTTGTGTTGGCCACAAGGTTCTGTAAAGAACATGCTATAAAAACTAGCCGCTTCATAAACCCAAATAGCAGGAATTTCTAAATACTGACCTACAGCTTGCATAATTTCTTGGCTTAACCAACCACCATTTTGCTCTTGTGCTGCATGTAGAGCACCAATAACAGCCGACCTTCTTTGATCTTGCGGATACTTGGTTAACCATTGATCAATGTGACTTTTTGTTTCTTGCGTTAACAATTCATCTGCTAACGACTTATCATTTGTTTGTGGATTAACTTGATACATTATCTATCAATCTCCCCGAATACGATATCCATTGTACCGATGACCGATACAACATCTGCTAACATGGAACCTTTAACCATTTCATTCATTGCTGATAAATGGGCAAAGCCTGGTGCTCTTACTTTCATTCTAAAAGGCTTATTAGAATCATCTGCTACCAAATAAACACCAAACTCTCCTTTTGGAGCCTCGACTGCAGCATAAGCTTCGCCTTTTGGCACTGTAAAACCTTCAGTAAACAATTTAAAATGATGAATCATCGACTCCATGTCATTTTTCATTTCATCTCTATTTGGCGGTGCTACTTTATAATCATCTAGCATCACTGGGCCTGGATTTTCTTTTAACCATTTAACGCATTGTTTAATAATTCGATTTGATTGAACCATTTCTTCCATACGTACTAAATAACGATCATAACTATCGCCATTAATACCAACAGGTACATCAAAGTCAATTTTATCATACGCAGCATAAGTTTGTTTTTTACGTAAATCCCATTCAATACCTGAGCCGCGTAACATAGGACCCGTAAATCCTAATTGTAATGCACGCTCTGGACTGACAACACCAATATTAACAGTGCGTTGTTTCCAAATACGGTTATCTGTTAACAAGGTATTATATTCAGCTATTTTTTCAGGAAAATAATCAGTAAAATGTTCAATGAAATCCAATAAAGACCCTTCTCTCCATGAATTCACTTCTTTCAAATTTTTACCTTTTGTCCATTTACTTTCTGCATGTTTTGGCATGTAATCAGGTAAGTCTCTATAGACTCCACCTGGGCGATAATATGTAGCATGCATACGAGCACCAGATACGGCCTCATAACAGTCCATCAAATATTCTCGCTCACGAAAGGCATACAAGAATAAGGTCATTGCCCCTAAATCTAAGCCATGTGTACCAATCCACATCAAATGATTAAGTATTCGAGTGATTTCATCAAACATGGTACGTATGTATTGAGCCCTAATTGGTGCTTCGATATTTAATAATTTTTCAATGGATTTAACATAGCCATGCTCATTGCACATCATTGAAACATAGTCCAATCTATCCATGTACCCAATACTATGATTGAAAGGTTTACTCTCTGCTAATTTTTCTGTACCACGGTGTAATAGGCCAATATGTGGATCTGCATGAACTATCACCTCTCCATCCATTTCCAATATTAAACGCAACACACCATGAGCGGCTGGATGTTGGGGGCCAAAATTTACCGTGTAATTCTTGATTTCAGACATTAACTATCCTCCTCTAGATGTTCTTGAATTTCTGCATAACGTGCATCTTTTCGAATAGTTTTTGGAATAGTAACACGAGGCACTATAGAAACAGGTTCATAAACAACTCTGCCCTTTTCTTCATCATATCTAACTTCAACGTTACCAATTAATGGAAAATCTTTTCTAAATGGATGACCAATAAAACCGTAATCAGTCAATATTCGGCGTAAATCTGGATGACCTACAAAGATAATGCCAAATAAATCAAAGGCTTCTCTTTCAAACCAATCCGCTACAGACCAAATTTTAATTACTGATGGCACCGCTAGCACACCTGTATCTGGCGCAAAGCATTTTAAACGGATTCGGCTATTGTGTTTAATTGATAATAAGTGAACGACAACAGCAAAACGTTTTTCCATTAACTCTGTTTCACGTTCTTCCCAAGAAAAACGACCTGGGCCTTTACCACTTATACCACGACTAAATCCAGTACTTGAAACACCTTCGGTATTCCATTCAGCTTCACCGTATGTTAAGTAATCAATGCCACATAAATCGATCAATTGCTCAAAAGAGAACTGTGCATCATCTCTGAGTTGTTGACAAACATGTTGCCAGTTTTCAGGTGCTATTTCACAGGTAACCTCACCATTTTGGGTGACAATATTGCTAACTAAATCACCAAACTGTGATTTAAGCTTTTTTTCTAAACTAACGTTTGTATCATTCATAATGAGTTATCTAGCTATCGTATTTGTTCTTTTTATTTTCTTTTGTAATTGCAAAAGACCATATATCAATGCTTCCGCTGTTGGTGGGCAACCCGGGACATAAACATCTACTGGTACCACACGATCACAACCACGAACAACTGCATAGGAATAGTGATAATAACCACCTCCATTTGCACATGAACCCATTGAAACTACATATTTTGGATCGGCCATCTGATCATATACTTTGCGCAATGCAGGTGCCATTTTATTAACAAGTGTACCAGCAACAATCATCACATCAGATTGTCTTGGTGATGGTCTAAAAATAATCCCAAATCTATCTAAGTCATACCTTGCACCACCTGCTTGCATCATTTCAACAGCGCAACAGGCCAAACCAAATGTCATTGGCCACATAGAACCAGTTCGGGCCCAACCAATAACATCGTCAACTCTTGCAGTGAAAAAACCCTTATTATCAAACCCTTGATCAACATAAGGATGCGTTATTCCATCAACTACACCAACCTCTAATTGAGAAAAGTCTGTTGAAGCAATGCTTTTCTGATTATCCTTTACTCCCATTCTAATGCTCCTTTCTTCCACTCATAGATAAAACCAATGACCAATATAAATAAGAATAGGAACATCGATACCAAACCAAATACTCCTAATTTATCGAGAATAATTGCCCACGGAAATAAGAAGGCAATTTCTAAGTCAAATATAATAAATAAGATTGCGACCAAATAAAACCGCACATCAAATTTCATATGACCATCATCGAAAGCTTCAAAACCACACTCATAGGCAGAATTTTTTTCTTCGTTAGAATTGCGTGGACCTAGAATAAAACCCACAGATAATAAAATTAAGGCAAGCCCAATAGCAACACCTAGAAACATTAATACTGGAAAATATTCAGCCAGCATAATTACACCCCTTTAAAAAATATTCACGTCATTCCCGCTTTTGCAGAAATCCAATTTAAAAATTCACCTATAATTTCTATAGCAACCACAGGC
>Ga0316204_10007191_pt1 | contig 16509 bp, 25 predicted proteins | sample 6monrhotite_MG_2_FD_205661 | JGI IMG/M metagenome (GOLD analysis project Ga0316204, IMG submission 205661) | Microbial mat bacterial communities from mineral coupon in-situ incubated in ocean water Damariscotta River, Maine, United States -... | ecosystem: Environmental > Aquatic > Marine >... | reverse complement strand
AATGGAAGCTTATCTTGAGGGCAGTGAGCCTGATGAGAAAATACTTCGTGCATGTATCCGTAAGGGAACAATTGCAAACGAGCTCGTGCCTGTTCTTTGTGGAACGGCGTTCAAAAACAAGGGTGTTCAGCCAATGCTGGATGCGGTTGTTGAATATCTTCCATCACCGGAAGATATCGGTACAACAGCTGGTGTTAAGGTTGATTCTGACGAAGAGGAAAACCGCGAGCCTAAAGATGATGCGCCATTCTCTGCTCTTGCTTTTAAAATTATGAACGACCCGTTTGTGGGTTCTTTGACTTTTGCGCGTATTTATTCCGGTACAATTGAATCCGGTTCATACGTGATTAACTCTGTTAAAGACAAGCGCGAGCGTGTTGGTCGTATGCTTTTGATGCACTCAAACAACCGTGAAGAGCTTTCAGTGGCGCACGCCGGTGACATCGTTGCTTTCGTTGGTATGAAAGATACAACAACGGGTGACACGCTGTGTGATAAGGAAAACCCTGTTGTTCTTGAGCGTATGGAATTCCCCGAGCCGGTTATCGAGATCGCGATTGAGCCTAAAACAAAGGCCGACCAAGAAAAAATGTCGACAGCGCTTCAGCGTCTGGCTGCAGAAGATCCATCATTCCGTGTTCATGTTGATCATGAATCCGGTCAAACAATCATGAAGGGTATGGGTGAGCTTCACCTTGATATCCTTGTTGACCGTATGAAGCGTGAATTTAAAGTGGAGGCCAACATTGGTGCGCCGCAGGTTGCATATCGTGAGAGTATTACGAAGGTTGCTGAAATCACCTATACGCACAAAAAGCAAACTGGTGGTTCTGGTCAATTCGCGAAAATCGATCTTACATTCGAGCCGGGTGAGCCGGGTACGGGTTTCGTCTTCGATAGTAAAATCGTCGGCGGTAATGTTCCTAAAGAATACATCCCGGGTGTTGAAAAAGGCCTGAGTATGGCCAAGGAGACAGGTATTGTCGCCGGTTTCCCTGTTCTCGACTTTAAGGTAACGCTGACCGATGGTGGGTATCACGATGTTGACTCCTCTGTTATGGCTTTCGAAATTGCTGCGAAATCAGCATTTAAAGAAGGTATGCAGCAGGCCGGTCCCCAGCTTCTTGAGCCTATGATGAAGGTCGAAGTTGTGACGCCTGAGGAATATATGGGTGATATCATTGGTGATTTGAACTCACGTCGTGGCCAGGTATCTTCTATGGAAGATCGCGGAAACGCGAAAGTAATTACGGCGCTTGTCCCGCTTGCAAATATGTTTGGTTATATCAACCCATTGCGCTCTATGTCTTCGGGCCGTGCGCAATTCTCAATGGTGTTTGATCGTTACGAGGCAGTGCCTGCGGCAATCGCAAATGAAGTTAAAGAGAGCCTCGGAGCATAAGTGAAGAGCGCTTTTAATTAAGAAATTTAAAAAGAAGGAGACTACAGAATGTCTAAAGAAAAGTTTGAACGTAATAAACCTCATGTGAACATTGGTACAATTGGCCATGTTGACCACGGTAAAACAACACTAACAGCCGCTATAGCGCAGAAATATGGAGCCGGTGAGTCTGTTGATAATATTGACAAGGCGCCTGAAGAGAAAGCGCGTGGTATCACGATTTCAACGGCGCATGTTGAGTATGAAACAGATGCCCGTCATTACGCGCACGTGGACTGCCCTGGTCACGCCGACTATGTTAAGAACATGATCACAGGTGCGGCGCAGATGGATGGTGCGATCCTCGTGGTTAACGCCGCGGATGGTCCAATGCCGCAAACACGGGAGCATATTTTGCTTGCGCGTCAGGTTGGTGTGCCGTCATTGGTTGTTTTCCTGAACAAAGTTGATCAGGTTGATGATGAAGAGCTTCTTGAACTTGTAGAAATGGAGGTTCGTGAGCTTCTTTCTTCTTATGATTTCCCTGGCGATGACATTCCTATTATCAAGGGGTCCGCTTTGGCCGCTGTTGAAGGCCGTGACCCTGAGATTGGCGAGAATGCGATTGTTGAATTGATGAAGGCTGTTGATGAATATATTCCAACGCCGGATCGTCCAAAGGACAAGCCGTTCTTGATGCCTGTTGAAGACGTGTTCTCGATCTCTGGTCGTGGAACCGTTGCCACTGGCCGTGTTGAACAGGGCGTAATCAATGTTGGTGACGAGATCGAAATCGTTGGTATCAAAGACACAACAACAACAACAATTACTGGTGTTGAAATGTTCCGTAAGCTGCTTGATAGCGGTGAAGCCGGCGATAACATCGGCGCGTTGCTTCGTGGTACAAAGCGTGAAGAGATCGAGCGTGGTCAGGTTCTTTGTAAGCCTGGTTCAATCCAGCCTCACACAAAATTCATTGCCGAAGCGTATATTTTGTCAAAAGATGAAGGTGGTCGTCACACACCATTTTTCACAAACTATCGCCCACAGTTCTACTTCCGTACAACGGACGTAACCGGTGAGTGTAAGTTGCCAGAAGGTACAGAAATGGTGATGCCAGGTGATAACATCAACAATCTTGAAGTCACACTCATCGCACCAATCGCGATGGACGAAGGCCTGCGCTTCGCGATCCGTGAAGGCGGCCGCACAGTCGGCGCCGGCGTCGTGAGTAAGATTGTTGAGTAAGAGATAAGAGCAGAAGGAAACAAGAAAATGGACGCGCAAAGCATTCGGATTACTTTAAAGGCTTTTGATCATCGCATTCTGGATACTGCCAGTGCGGAGATCTTAAACACAGCAAAGCGTACAGGCGCTTCTGTACGTGGTCCGGTGCCTTTGCCGAACCGTATTAAAAAGTTTTCGGTTATTCGCTCTCCGCACGTAAACGCTGACTCTCACGAGCAGTTTGAAATGCGGACACACAAAAGACTTTTGGATGTTGTTGATCCTACTCCTCAGACAATTGACGCTTTGATGAAGCTTGATTTGCCTGCTGGTGTTGATGTTGAAATTAAAATCGGTCAGATGCAAGCCGCTTAAGGTAAGCAAATGACTCTAAGTTGGGCGATTATGCTCAACCTCTGGAAAGGAAAAGAAAATGAGTGTTGAAAGACAAAGAACTGGACTGATTGCAAGGAAAGAAGGCATGACAAGAATCTTCGATGAAGATGGTCGTCATGTTCCTGTAACGGTTCTTAAGCTTGATGAGTGTCAGGTTGTTGGTGTTCGTACCGAAGATAAAGACGGCTATACAGCTGTTGCTTTAGGTGCGGGTAAAGCCAAGATCAAACGCACAAGTAAAGCAAACCGCGGCGTATTTGCAAAAGCGAAAATCGAGCCAAAGAAAAAAGTGGTTGAGTTCCGCGTAGCGAACGAAAACCTTTTGGAAATTGGTGCTGAACTCAGCGTTAATCACTTCGTCTCTGGTCAGTTTGTCGATGTAACGGCAACGTCCAAGGGTAAGGGGTTTGCCGGTGCGATGAAGCGTCACAACTTTGGTGGTATGCGTGCCTCTCATGGTGTGTCTATCTCTCACAGAGCGCACGGTTCAACTGGACAGTGTCAAGATCCTGGCCGCGTTTTCAAAGGGAAGAAAATGGCCGGTCACATGGGTGATGAGCGTGTAACAACACAGAATTTGCAAATTGTTGCCGTCGATGAAGAAGATGGTCTGATTTTGATCAAGGGCGCAGTCCCGGGTGCAAAATCCGGTTGGGTTCTGATCAATGATGCAATCAAAAAGCCTGCACATAAAGATGCTCCGCTTCCTGCCGGTATAAAAGAAACAGCAACACCTGAAGCAGCTAAAGAAGAGGCTCCTGTAGAGGGTGCCGCTTCTGAAACGCCTGTTGAAGAAATGCAAGCTACAGAAGAAAAGAAGGAAGACTAAGATATGAAAGTCGCAGTCAAAACATTGGATGGTAAAGAGTCTGGCGAAATTACGCTTGATAAAGACATCTTCGGCGTAGAAGTTCGTAAGGATGTATTGCACCAGATGGTAAATTACCAACTCGCCAAGCGTCGCTCAGGCAATCATAAAGCCAAGCAACGTCACGAGATTACCGGTACAGGTAAAAAGCCTTGGGCTCAAAAAGGAACTGGCCGCGCACGTGCCGGTGATTTGAAGCGTAATATTGACCGCGGTGGCGCTGTTGTGCACGGACCGGTTGTTCGTTCTCACGCGACAAGCTTACCGAGAAAAATTCGTCAAATGGCGATGAAGTCAGCGCTTTCAAGTAAGGCGGCTGAAGGAAAGCTAATTATTTTGGACGAGGCAAAAGCCAAAGATCATAAAACAAAGCCAATGGCTGTAGCGATGCAAAAGCTAGAGCTTGATAACGCTTTGATCGTAGGTGGTAAAGACGTGGACGTGAATTTTGCACGCGCTACAGCAAACCTCCCGCGTATTGATGTAGTTCCATCACAAGGTGCAAATGTATATGACATTCTTCGCCGTGATGTTTTGGTACTGACAAAGGACGCTGTGAAAGACATCACAGACCAGTTGAAAGGTTAAGGGCAATGGCTAAAGCAAAGAAAAAAGAAGCAACCGTTAAGGATTATAATATTGTCCTTTCTCCACATATCACGGAAAAGGCAACATTGGGGTCCGAACACGGTCAAGTCACATTCAAGGTCGCAAAAACGGCGACTAAACCGGAAATTAAAACAGCGGTTGAAAACCTGTTTGATGTGAAGGTGAAGGCCGTGAATACAATGATCCAAAAGGGTAAGACCAAACGTTTTAAAGGCATCATGGGCAAGCGCTCTGATTTCAAAAAAGCGATCATTACTCTTGAAGAAGGCCAGACAATCGATACAGAAACTGGCGTATAAAGTTTTAAACTATGGTGGCTCGCCGAGAATGAGTTGTCCTCGAGTAGCGTAAGCGGTAGGACATTAAGTAAGTAAGGAAGAAGAAAATGGCATTAAAACAGTTCAACCCTACAACTCCAGGTCAGCGCCAGTTGGTGCAAATTGACCGTAAGGATTTGTATAAAGGCAAGCCTGAGAAAACTCTGACCGAAGGTCTGACGAAAACAGGTGGTCGTAATAATATGGGCCGTATGACAGCGCGTCATATCGGTGGTGGTCATAAGCGTCGCTACCGTATGATCGACTGGAAACGTGACAAATGGGACATCGAAGGTACAGTCTTGCGCCTCGAATATGATCCAAACCGCACAGCGTTTATTGCTTTGATCGAATATGCAGATGGTGAAAAGCGTTACATCGTAGCGCCCCAGCGTTTGAATGCCGGTGATAAAATCATCGCCGGTGAAAAAGTCGACGTGAAGCCGGGTAATGCAATGCCATTGCGCCGCATGCCTGTTGGAACAATTATTCACAACATTGAAATGAAGCCCGGTAAAGGCGCACAGATGATCCGCTCCGCCGGTACATTTGCTCAACTCGTTGGTCGTGACCAGGGTTATGCGCAGATTAAATTATCATCTGGTGAGCTTCGTATTGTGCGCGGTGAATGTATCGCGACTGTGGGCGCGGTTTCAAATCCTGACCACATGAACACAAATGATGGTAAAGCCGGTCGTACCCGTTGGAAGGGTAAGCGCCCTCACGTACGTGGTGTGGCTATGAACCCGGTTGATCACCCACTTGGTGGTGGTGAAGGTAAATCTGCTGGTGGACGTCATCCATGTACACCATGGGGTAAGCCAACAATGGGTTATAAGACACGTAAGAACAAATCAACGGATAAATACATTGTCCGTAGACGTAAGAAATAGGAGATTTAAGATATGGCACGTTCAGTATGGAAAGGCCCGTTTGTTGAAAAAAGCCTTCTTAAGAAGGTTGAAGAGGCGCGTAATGCTAGCAGAAACACAGTGATCAAAACATGGTCACGCCGCAGCACAATTTTGCCGAACATGATTGGTTTGACATTTGGTGTTCACAACGGAAATAAATTCATTCCTGTTGTGGTTTCTGATCAGATGATCGGACATAAGCTTGGTGAATTTGCTCCAACTCGTACATATTACGGTCACGGCGCGGACAAAAAAGCCAAGAAGAAATAATTTAAAAGAATTGATGAAAGTGTAAGGTAGAAAAACCATGGGACAGAGCAAAAACCCAAGACGCGTAGCAGACAACGAGGCAATGGCCTTCGGGAAGATCTTTCAAACTTCTCCGCAGAAATTGAACCTCATCGCGCAAACAATTCGTGGAAAATCAGCTGGTAAAGCACTGGTAGACCTTGAGTTTTCCAAACGCCGTATGGCTGCTGATGTGCGTAAATTGTTACAGTCCGCTGTGGCAAACGCAGAAAACAACCACGGTCTGGATGTTGATCGTCTTGTCGTGGCAGAAGCAACCGTCGGTAAAACAATGAAAATGAAGCGTTTTCGCGCTCGTGCTCGTGGTCGTGCCGCTAGTATTGAGAAAAAAATTAGCAACATGACCATCGTGGTTCGTGAAGCAGAAGAAGCATAAAGGAGCTTTAAGAATATGGGTCAGAAAGTTAATCCAATTGGTTTGCGTGTTGGTATCAACCGTACATGGGATTCACGTTGGTACGCCAATCGTGATTATGCCGATAAGCTGGTTGAAGATCTTAAGCTTCGCGAGTTTATTCAGACACACCTGAAGGCGGCTGGGATCTCTAAAGTGATCGTTGAACGCGCTGCGAAAAATGTCAAAGTGACAGTGCATACTGCGCGCCCCGGTGTGATCATCGGCAAAAAGGGCGCAGATATTGAAAAGCTTCGTAATCAGCTTTCACGTCGCGCCGGTGGTGAAGTTTCATTGAATATCGTTGAGGTGCGTAAGCCCGAGCTTGACGCTCAACTGGCTGCTGAAGGTGTCGCACAACAGCTTGAGCGCCGCGTATCTTTCCGCCGTGCGATGAAGCGCGCAGTTCAATCTGCGATGCGTTTGGGTGCTGGCGGTATCCGTATTAACGTTTCCGGCCGTTTGGGCGGTGCAGACATTGCCCGTACAGAATGGTACCGTGAAGGCCGTGTGCCTTTGCATACATTTCGTGCAGATCTTGACTATGGTACATGTGAAGCCCTTACAACTTACGGCATCATCGGTGTTAAAATCTGGATCTATAAAGGTGACATCATGGAGCATAACCCAATGGCCCGTGATAAGCGTTTGGAAGCACAGGGCGGCGCTCCTAGATCTTAAAGCTTTGGCAGCGACCGGCTTTTTGAAAAAAAAGCTGGTAATTGCCAAAACAATGGGATATAAAACGCCAGAATTTAAATAAATGCGTAAAAACCGCATGCCATATAGGAACTCTCTTATCTAGATAAGAAAAGTCTATGTGATTGGTTTTTTTTGCATGTTTCGACTAAAGAAAAATAAGGAATTGAGCAATGCTCTCACCTAAGAAGTTTAAACATAGAAAGCAGCATAAAGGCCGTATCCACGGTTTGGCAAAAGGCGGATCTACGCTCGCATTTGGAGCATATGGTTTGAAAGCTTTGACACCGGATCGTGTAACTGCGCGTCAAATCGAAGCCGCACGTCGTGCCATTACCCGTCACATCAAACGTCAGGGTAAAGTATGGATCCGTATCTTCCCTGATGTGCCTGTAACGGCAAAGCCTCTTGAGGTTCGTCAAGGTAAAGGTAAGGGTTCACCTGAATATTGGGCTGCGCGTGTTAAGCCCGGCCGTATCATGTTCGAGCTTGATGGTGTGCCCGCTGAAATCGCACGTGAAGCGTTTGATTTGGCGGCCATGAAATTGCCAGTGAAGACAAAATTCATCACCCGCGTGGGTGCACAAGAGGAGGCGGCATAAGATGAAAGCCCCAACAACTTCAGAAGATCTGAAAACAAAAACACCGGATGAGCTGATAAAGCTTTTGCTCGATAATAAAAAAGAGCAATTCAATCAGCGTTTTCAGCGTTCAAACGGCGCTTTGGAAAATACATCTGAAATTCGTAAGACGCGCCGCACAATTGCGCGTATCAAAACATTTTTGAACGCCCAAGAAACAAACAAGCCGGAAGAAAAAGCAGCGAAGAAGGCTCCGGTAAAAAAAACACCAGCCAAAAAGGCTGCTAAAAAAACTTCTGAAAAAGCCGCGTAAGGATAAGGAGCAAATAAATGCCAAAACGTATTCTGGAAGGTGAAGTAGTAAGCGACAAGATGGACAAGACCATTACGGTTCTTGTTGAGCGTCGTTTCATGCACCCGCTTTATAAAAAATACATTAAAAGAACTGATAAATATGCAGCCCATGATGAGAGCAATGCGATCAAAACTGGTGAGCGTGTTCAGATCGTTGAATGTGCGCCTATTTCCAAGCGTAAAACATGGACAGTGATCACAGGCGGCGAAGCTGCTTCTTCTAAAAAAGAGGAAGCGAAGAAGCCGGCGGCTAAAAAAGTTGAAAAAGAACCTGCGGCAAAGAAGGCCCCAGCTAAAAAAGCAGCAGCCAAGAAAACAACATCAAAGAAGAAGGACAGCTAAACCATGATTCAGATGCAATCAAAAATGGAAGTGGCTGACAACAGCGGAGCACGCCAGGTCCAGTGTATTAAGGTCCTTGGCGGTTCTAAGCGTCGTACAGCCAGCGTAGGTGACGTTGTGGTTGTTTCCGTTAAGGAAGCTATCCCGCGCGGTCGCGTAAAAAAAGGTAACGTGCAGCGTGCTGTGATTGTTCGTACGAAAAAAGGCATTAATCGTGCTTACGGAGAAACAATCAGCTTCGACACAAACGCATGTGTTTTGATTAACAATAATAATGAGCCTGTAGGTACACGTATTTTTGGGCCTGTGACACGTGAATTGCGTGCAAAAGGTTTCATGAAGATTATCTCTCTAGCTGGTGAGGTTCTATAAGATGACAACCGCAAAATTAAAAATTAAAAAAGGTGATCAGGTTATTGTCCTCACAGGCAAGAACAAAGGATCCAAAGGCGAAGTCCTTAAAACAATGCCCGCAGATCGCCGCGTGATTGTTCAAGGCGTAAACGTCGTGAAAAAACATCAGAAGCCTACGCAATTTGCAGCAGGTGGAATTGTAGAAAAAGAACTGCCTATTCATGTTTCTAACGTTGCTTTGGCAGATCCTAAAACGGATAAGCCCTCGCGCGTAGGATATAAAACATTGAAAGATGGTAAAAAAGTTCGCGTCGCCCGTAAATCCGGCGAGACAGTGGAGTAAGAGATATGAGCAAGACACGTTATCAGGAAGTATATGAAGCCGAAATTATTCCCGCGATGCAGGAAAAGTTCGGTTACAAGAACAAACACGAGCTTCCAAAGCTTGATAAAATTGTTCTGAATATGGGTGTTGGCGAAGCCACACAAGACCGTAAGCACATTGAAAACGCCGTAAACGATATGGCAGCAATTGCAGGTCAAAAGCCTATCATTACAAAAGCCAGACAGTCTAACGCGTCTTTCAAAATTCGTGATGATCAGGCAATCGGCTGTAAAGTGACACTACGCGGTAAGCAAATGTACGAATTCCTCGATCGTTTCGTAACAATCGCTCTTCCTCGTGTCCGCGATTTCCGTGGAATTAACGGTAAAAGCTTTGATGGTCGCGGTAACTACGCTGTAGGTATCACTGAGCACATTATTTTCCCGGAAATTAACTATGATAAAGTAGATAAAATCCGCGGTATGGACATCGTAATTTGTACGACAGCCAAAAACAATGAAGAGGCTAAAGAGCTTCTCCGTGGTTTTAAGCTGCCCTTTAAAAACTAAAAAGTAGAATTAATTTAGAGAAAAGGACGACAAACCAATGGCAAAAGTTGCAATGGTAGAACGCGATAAGAAACGCCGCCGCCTCGTAAAAAAATACGAAGCGAAGCGTGCGGAGCTTAAGGCGATCATCAAGGATCAAAATGCTCCTGCTGATGAACGTTTTCAAGCAACACTGGCTTTAGCAAAGTTACCTCGTAACTCTGCAAAGAACCGCGTACGTAATCGCTGCGCCCTTACAGGTCGCCCTCGCGGTTACTTCCGTAAAATGAACATCTCCCGTATCGCATTGCGGGATCTGGCTTCTCGTGGTGAGTTGCCAGGTGTAACGAAATCAAGTTGGTAAGGGGGAATTAAACCATGACAATGAGTGATCCTCTTGGAGATATGTTAGCCCGTATTCGTAATGGGCAAATGGCAGGCAAATCTGTAATTGAATGTCCGCATTCAAAATTACGTGAAAATGTTTGTAAAGTTTTGGCTGATGAAGGTTTCATTCGCGCTTTTAATAAAGAAGAGCGTGATGGGAACAAGGCCGTATTGTTGATCGAATTGAAATACGCAGAAGGTCGCGGTGTAATCCGTAAGCTTGATCGCGTATCAAGACCAGGTCGCCGTATTTATAAAAGCGTTAAAGAAATGCCGCGTTTTTACAATGGCCTTGGTGTTTTAATTGTTTCAACACCACAAGGTTTGATGACTGATCACAGCGCCCGCGCAGCCAATGTTGGCGGCGAAGTTCTGTGTCAAGTATTCTAAGGATAAGGACGTAAGATAATGTCACGTATTGGAAGTAAAGCAATTACCCTCCCCGAAAATGTTGAAGTTCAGATCAACGGGCAGGATGTAAAAGCTAAAGGTAAGCTTGGTGAGCTTGACTTGCGCATTCATGACGAAGTTTCGATTAAGATCGAAGACGTCGCGAATGATGACAAGACAGTAAAAGTTATTACACTGGGTCCGAAATCAAACAGCCGTTTTGCCCAGCAAATCTGGCCAACAATGCGTACGCTTGTACAAAACATTGTTATCGGTGTAAGCGAAGGCTACAGCAAAAAGCTTGAAATCAAAGGCGTTGGTTACAGAGGAAACCTTCAAGGCAAGACTTTGGTTCTGTCTCTTGGGTTCTCTCATGAAGTTCGCTTTGAAGTTCCTGCGAACGTAGAGCTTAAGATGGACGGCCAAACAAATATCGAAATCAGCGGTATTGATAAGCAAGCCGTTGGTCAGGTCGCAGCAAAAATTCGCGGTTTCAAACCCCCTGAGCCATATAAAGGCAAAGGTATTCGTTACGCAGACGAATATGTGGTCCGCAAAGAAGGTAAGAAGAAATAGGGAATTAGAGCAATGTCTAAGGCAACAACATCAGCACAACGCAGAACATATCGCACACGGAATAAAATCCGTCGCGTTAATATTGACCGCGTGGGTAATCGTGAAACACGTCCACGCTTGTCCGTATTTCGTTCAGGTAAGCAGATCTATGCGCAAGTGATTGACGATATCAAAGGCGTAACATTGGCCTCCGCTTCGACAATCGAAGCAGAGCTGAAGGAAAAGTTGAAAAACGGCGCAAACGTAGAAGCTGCTGGCGAAGTTGGAAAGCTTGTCGCAGCGCGTGCTAAAAAAGCCGGCGTTGAGAAAGTGGTCTTTGACCGCGGACGTTTCATTTATCATGGCCGCGTTAAGGCGCTGGCCGAGGGAGCTCGCGAAGGCGGACTTCAATTCTAGGATTTAAGGAAAAGGACTTAAAAATATGGCTCGTGGACAACAAGAACAAAAGCGTGATAACGAACGCGAAGAACCGGAATTTCTGGAACGCCTGGTTGGTATCAACCGCGTTGCAAAAGTTGTAAAAGGTGGTCGTCGTTTTGGTTTCGCCGCTTTGATGATCGTTGGTGATGGTAAAGGCCGTGTTGGTCATGGTCACGCCAAAGCACGTGAAGTGCCTGAAGCAATTAAAAAGGCCACAGAGCAGGCTAAACGTAATATGATCCGCGTCCCACTTCGTGAAGGCCGCACATTGCACCATGATGTAAAAGGCCGCCACGGTGCAGGTAAAGTGCTTATGCGCTCTGCTCCTCAAGGTACAGGTATTATTGCCGGTGGTCCGATGCGCGCAGTTTTTGAAGCTGTGGGTGTTCAGGATGTTGTTGCTAAAGCAATCGGCTCTAATAACCCATACTCAATGGTGAACGCGACTTTTGAAGCTTTGAAAAGCATGCAAAGCCCTCGTCATGTTGCGTCTCGTCGTAACAAAAAAGTAAGTGACATCGTTTCCGGCCGTGATGAAAAAGACACGGGCGGCGAAGAGTAAAAGCAAAGATATTCGCCAAGAGGTAGAATTAAGGGAATAGAATAATGGCTGAAGATAAAAAAGACGAAAAAGCAAAAAAAGCGACTGCTAAAAAAGCCGCTCCTAAAAAGGAAGCCGCCAAGAAACCTGCTGCTAAAAAGGCTGTGCCTAAGAAAGAAGCTGCTGCCCCTAAAAAGGAAACAGCAAAGAAGGCACCTTCTGGTAAGACGCTCACAGTGACACAAACCGGCTCACCGATTGGCCGTAAGGCTTATCAACGTGCAACATTGGTTGGTTTAGGCCTGAATAAAATGCACCGTACACGTACATTGGAAGATACTCCATCTGTCCGCGGTATGGTTAATAAGGTCAAACACTTGGTTAAAGTCGAAGACGCGGCATAAGCTGAAAAAGGAACAAATTTATGAAACTTAATGAACTTAAAGCCAACGAAGGCGCCAAAAAAGCCCGTACACGCGTAGGCCGCGGTATTGGTTCTGGTAAAGGCAAGACCTGCGGATCCGGTCAAAAAGGTCAGAAGTCACGCTCTGGTGTGGCTATTAACGGCTTCGAAGGCGGCCAGATGCCAATCTATATGCGGATGCCGAAAAGTGGTTTTAGCAATAAGAAATTCACAACGAATTACGCTGAGCTGACAACTGGTAAATTGCAGATCGCTATTGATGAAAAGAAAATTGATGCGAAAAAGCCTATTGATGAAGACACACTTGTAAAAGCCGGCCTAATTAAACGTAAACGCGATGGTGTTAAGCTTCTGACCAAGGGCGAATTGAAAGCCAAGGTTGAACTTAAAATCTCCAAAGCGACAAAAACAGCCGTCGCTGCTGTTGAAAAAGCTGGCGGTAAAGTTGATTTCGTCGAAAAGACAGTGGCGCCTGTTGTGCGTAAGAAAAAGATTTCTTAAGTTCGGCGCAGAACACAGATTATTAAAACCCCGCAAATTGACGGGGTTTTATTTTGTCCGCATTTTACCCTGTTTTATCCTGCTGTTAACCAAGGGTTTACGCCTGTCGCTCATACTTATGGTATAGACTATAGGGCATGGCGAGGGCATAAGTGGTTTAAATGGTACATAATTTTTCTATCTTATTGTTTTGTAGCGTTCTTTTGGCGCTCGGTATCTATAGCATACCGAGTGTTTGGGCACATTCCGGACCATCGGGGCACACGCATGGTGGTAAGTCTTTATCCTCATGCAAGCCTTCAAAGCCAGCATTATCCGTCAAAACCGCAACAACCAGAACGAAATATGTCCGCACGAAATCTTCTAAAGATTTAACCCAAATGCACGGAGGGCAGGGAGCCTCCGTTGGTGGGTTAGGCGGCGGTGAGATAGGGTTTAAAACTGAAAGCCAGTTTGAAATAACGCAACAGGGTAATTCGGCATGCGTGAATTTAAAGCGCGTACAAGTCACATTTTATGCAAAGCCGGAAGTGCATATCGCCAGTAATTTCAATCGCTCGACATGTGAGTACAACGCCGTAATGGCACATGAAAAAGGACATATCCGTATTTTAAGGAAGTTCGTAAGAGAATACTCACCAAAGGTGAAGTTAGAGCTTCAGCGTATAGCGAAAAAGGTGAAATTAACGGCAGGCCCCATCAATAAATCAGAGATATCTGCTGCTCAAAGTAAAATTCAAAAGAAATTTATGACTGAAATAGAAAAATATAATGAGAAAATCATGCCTGTTTTATCTAAGCGGCAAAAAGCGTTCGATAATCCAAAAGAGTACGCACGCGTGGCTGCAAAGTGTAAAAAATGGGATCAAAAGCTTTCAAAAGATTAAACCTCACGGCAATTGATATTTTCTATCCCCATCATGGGTGTACAAAAACAGCGCCATGATTCAGAGTGATTGGACAATCGCCTTCACGCACAAGTTGTAAACGCATAAAATACGTTTATATAGCGCATGCCATATAAACAATCATGAAAAACCATGCGTTATATTAAGCCGCAACCGCGGCTTGGCCCTTATGGACCCTAAGCTTGCCCGGCATTTGAAGGCCTTATATAAAGAGAGTCTTCTAAATCGTTTTATATGAGATAGGCTATAAGTTGCAAAAAAGGCTTGTTCACTGCCATGCTTTTCTTTAAGAATCTCCTCTGAATACTCAAAAAAAAGGATTATCCATGGCATCAGCCGTAGAACAGCTTGCGAAGAACGCAAATTGGGGAGCTTTAGCAAAGGCTACAGACTTAAAACGCAGACTATTGTTTGTTATGGGCGCCCTTCTGGTTTACCGCTTGGGGACATATGTGCCTGTGCCGGGCATAGATCCACATGTCTGGAATGAAATTTTCACGCAAAAAAGCGGCGGTATTGCCGACATGCTCAACATGTTTTCCGGTGGTGCTTTGTCACGGATGACAATTTTTGCCCTGAACATCATGCCATATATTTCTGCCAGTATTATCATGCAGCTCGCCTCGGCAATGTCTCCGCAGCTTGAGGCGATGAAAAAAGAAGGCGGCACGGGCCGTATGAAGATCAATCAATATACGCGTTATCTAACAGTGCTTTTGGCAACGGTTCAGGCCTATGGTCTTGCCGTTGGTCTTGAAAGTATGGAGGGAACGACAGGCTCTGCCGTTATCGATCCGGGAATGTTCTTCCGCATATCTACCGTCATTACAATCGTGGGAGGGACTGTTTTCCTGATGTGGCTTGGTGAACAAATCACGGCCCGCGGTATTGGAAATGGTATTTCACTTATTATCTTTGCCGGTATTGTTGCGGAGCTGCCGCGTGCATTCGCGCAGGCCTTGGATTTGGGTCGTGAAGGTGCGTTAAGCGGCGCAGTTTTACTCGGTTTGTTTGTAATGATTATTGGTGTGATCGCGTTTATTGTGTTCATGGAACGCGCCCAAAGACGCGTCATTGTCCAGTATCCGAAACGACAGCAAGGCAATCAAATGGTTGGCGGGGATACAAACCATATTCCCCTTAAACTCAACACAGCGGGTGTTATTCCGCCTATTTTTGCATCGTCATTGCTTCTCCTGCCTTTGACCATCGTTGGTTTTAGTGGCGCAGAAGGCGGGGATTTCACAGCGACTGTTTCTCAATATCTTGCACATGGACAGCCGATATATATGTTGTTATATGGTGGTTTGATTGCGTTTTTCTGTTTCTTCTATACTGCGATTGTATTTAATCCCGAAGAAAATGCAGACACGCTTCGTAAATATGGCGGGTTTATTCCTGGCATTCGCCCCGGTAAAAGCACCGCAGAGCATCTCGATCGCATATTGACGCGTATTACGGTTATCGGAGCGTTATATTTGGTATTCATTTGTCTGTTGCCAGAGTTCCTTATTTCCCAATATAATATGCCGTTCTATTTTGGTGGGACATCGCTTTTGATCGTTGTGACTGTTACAATGGACACAGTGGCGCAAATTCACTCCCATCTTATCGCTCATCAGTATGAGGGGTTGATGAAAAAGGCAAAACTTGGTAAGCGCGGCGGTCGTACGAGATAGGCCTTTCGCATAATGCACGAAGGTGATTTTAAAATTTAAAAAGGACATTTTATGAACCTGATCATGTTTGGCCCACCGGGCGCGGGTAAAGGAACACAAGCAAAGCTTCTGCAAGATAAATACCATATCAAGCAGCTTTCGACTGGCGACATGTTGCGCGGCGAAGTGGCGTCTGAGTCCGAGCTCGGTAATCGTCTGAAGTCTATTATGGATGCAGGTGAACTGGTTTCTGATGAAATCATCATTGAGTTGATCGCAAACTGCATTTCAGAGCCTGAATGTGAAAAAGGCTTCATTCTTGATGGTTTTCCTAGAACCGTGCCTCAGGCCGAGGCGTTAAACAATATGCTTGCGCACATGGCTCGCAAGATTGATCACGTTATTGTGCTGGAAGTCGACGAAGAAGCCTTGCTGGAGCGTATTCGCTCCCGTTCTGAAGAGGCTGGGGAGGTCCGCAGCGATGATAATGAGGAAACGCTTAAAAACCGTTTGAAAGTCTATAATGATCAAACAGCACCTGTGTTGCCTTTTTATAAAGATAGCGGGCTGCTACGTAAAGTCGACGGCATGAAGCCTATCGATGAGGTTACAGCGCAAATCGAAGCGGCTCTTGCTTAACAAGCAGCAGCTTAACTTAACGCCTTCATTTTAAACATAAAAAAAGTTATTGACGTGTGGCGCAAAATGCCTATACTCCGCACGTTCCCTTGACTATGGGGGTTTTAGTTTACAAACCGGCGCAGTAAAAGCTTAACGCGCGGAGCTGACAACGGTTTGGCAAGAGTTTCTGCATAAGGCAGAGGCCGAAATTGAAAAGGAAAAGAAAATGGCACGTATCGCCGGGGTCAATGTACCCGATAAAAAACGTACGCCTATCGCACTGACATATGTTCATGGGATTGGCCGTACGACAGCATTTAAAATCTGTGAAAAACTTGGAATTGATGTGCAAAAGCGCATGGGTGAGCTGGATGAAGACACGCTCAACCGCCTTCGCGCTGAAATTGATACATCATGTGTGATCGAAGGGGATCTTCGTCGTGAAGTCTCCATGAACATCAAACG
>Ga0316204_10007190_pt1 | contig 16509 bp, 15 predicted proteins | sample 6monrhotite_MG_2_FD_205661 | JGI IMG/M metagenome (GOLD analysis project Ga0316204, IMG submission 205661) | Microbial mat bacterial communities from mineral coupon in-situ incubated in ocean water Damariscotta River, Maine, United States -... | ecosystem: Environmental > Aquatic > Marine >... | reverse complement strand
GGGTCTGCATTGCCGGAAAATGGAAAGGTGCTTTTTGAAGGATGGGCTGCTGGGGCTCCGGGTGCCGTGCATCGCTTTGTGCACTCGCCGGATAGGATAGGAAAAACAGGGATAGGAAAATGAAGCCCACCAGTTTTTTAAAACTTCGCGCCGCCATCATCACAGACATCTTGTTTTTCCAGCTCACTTTTTACGACCTTTCCATAGTGTTGACTGCGTGGGTGAATATCTTGGCAATATTCACCCACGCAGTCAAAATGACGTTTCACCATGAGGCCGCCAATACCGCGACTGGCGGCCCCGGTTATTATTCCATATGCAAGTGTTTGTGCGCATTGTTAGCCTTGGCCATCTCATATAATGCCTTGCCGTCAACAATTCCGGCAATCGTACCATCTGGATTATACCCATATAAAGGCCCATAGGCGACCGCGAACATAATGGTGCCACCGGGGGATTCTGGCATGTGAATGGCCCCTGCCGGTTCATAGCCATAATAACCGGTTTCGCCGCGATCATCATCATAATTGAACGCGCCTTCCACAATATAGACTTCAATGGCGCCCACATGATTATGCACAGGCGCTTCGTTACCGCCTTCAACTTTCAGGAACATGGTGAAGCCGCCAGAAGCTTCCTTCACGTGCATTAATTTAAAAAAGGTTCCTTCAATGACCCACGGTGTCCAGGGAATTGTAGCCGGGTCAATGAAAACCGGATGTTCGGGTTTGACGGTGGCAACGATCGAGGAATCAACATTTTGCAATTTCATGGTGGCGTCCTTTATCCATATTATTGGCAGTGATCGGCAAAATGTATCGGTGGCTTATTTTCCTGTCATGACGAGAAACCCCTAAGTAGCCAAAAAAGATAATACTGAGTAATTCCCGCTATTGCTCGAAACGGCCTTACATCGTGAGATGGATTTCTGATTATTGAGGAGAGTTCAAGATGGAACTGGAGGGTCGTGTAGCATTCATTACAGGGGCCGCGTCCGGTATTGGAAAGTCCACCGCGCGTACTTTCGCGCGCGAGGGCGCTTCAGTTTTGGTAGCAGATATCAATTTTGAGGCCGCCCGGAAGGTCGCCGCAGAAATCGGTGAGGCTGCACAGCCTCTTGCGCTTAATGTGACCAGCGAAGCGGATTGGCAAAAAGCATTTTCGGATGTAGACAAGTTGCATGGTCGGCTCGATATTCTGGTAAACTGCGCAGGCATCGGGGTCGCCGGAAATTTTGAAGAAACCACGCTTGCCGATTGGCAAATGGTAATGGATGTCAATCTCACGGGTGTGTTTTTGGGCTGCAAAAATGCGCTGGCTCTTATGCGTAAAATGGGCACTGACGCCTCTATTGTTAACATTTCGTCTATCGCGGGCCTTGTGGGCGGCGAAGACATTGCTGCCTATTCTGCCAGCAAGGGCGGGGTGACCATGTTAACAAAATCGGTAGCGCTGCACTGTGCGCAACATGCGCAGAACGTGCGCTGTAATTCGGTTCATCCAACCTATGTTAACAGCGAAATGCTCGATCCCGTAGCGGCACAGTTTCCATCCCGCGAAGACATGCTGAAAGGCATGGCAGAATTGGTGCCTATTGGCAGAATTGCTGAACCGCAAGACATCGCGAATATGATATTGTTTTTAAGCACGGAAAAAGCGCGCATGATTTCAGGCGCACAAATGGTGGTAGACGGCGCCCAGCTCGCCGGGCTCCCGGCCAGACATTCAGTGTAAGTCGAATTTATACCATTGACCAAATCTATGCCATTGAAAGGATAAACTATGGGACGTGTATCGGGTAAAGTTGCCATTGTTACGGGCGGCGCAGCAGGTATCGGGGAGGCAATTGCCGAGCGGTTTGTCGGTGAAGGAGCCACCGTTATTCTGACCGACATCCGTGCGCCCGAAGGCCAAGCCACAGCCGACCGGATTGGCGCTTCATTTTTTCATCAGAATGTCGCCAATGAGGAAAGCTGGGCCGAGCTTATGGCACACGTTGAGGCAAACCACAAAACATTGGATATTCTGGTCAATAACGCAGGCATCGGTGATGCCTCTTCAGGCGCGAGCCCTGAAGATACATCGCTAGCCGAATGGCAGCGTATTAACAGTGTCAATGCGGGCGGGGTTTATCTGGGCTGCAAGGCCGCCATCCCGTTTATGCAGCAATCGGGCGGCGGTTCCATTGTCAATCTGTCCTCAATTGCGGCTCTGGTGGCAACGCCCTTCCTCACCGCCTACGGGGCCAGTAAAGCTGCGGTTAGGCAGCTTACCCAGTCGGTCGCCGCGCACTGCGCACAGAATGGTTATAATATCAGGTGTAATTCGGTTCACCCGGGCCAAATTTACACCCCCATGCATGATACGCTGTTATCCGATATTGCAGGCCGCGCAGGGGTTGCCAAGGAGGATATCGCTGAAGCCTTCAAGCAAAAAATTCCTTTGGGCTATTTTGGCAAACCGATCGATATTGCGCATGCTGTTCTGTATTTGGCATCGGATGAAGCCAGCTATGTGACCGGCATCAAGCTGGTGATTGACGGCGGCATGACCAGCGCCGCCTAGAGAAATTTCCAAGGAAATTAAGACGAGTATACTTCTTGTAGGACGTTCACATGACTTTATTTGGTTTGATGCAAAAAACACCTTTGCTGATTATATCCTTGCTAAAATATGCGGCAGATTATCATCCGCGGCGAGAGATTGTTTCGGTTGTCGCTCCGGACAAGGTTCACCGGTACGGCTATAGACAAGCGTATAATCGATCCTGTCAGCTTGCCCACGGGCTTAAATCAATGGGCATCATAGAAGGCGACCGCATAGCCACTCTCGCCGCTAATACCCACCGCCATTTTGAGCTATTTTACGGTGTATCCGGCCTTGGGGCCGTGTTGCATACAGTAAACCCACGTCTTTTTGACGACCAGATCACCTACATCATCAACCATGCGCAAGATCGCCTGTTGTTTCTCGACCCTGATCTTTTACCGTTGGTAGAACGGTTGGCGCCAGCATTGCCCTCGCTGGAAGCTTTTGTGGTTCTCGCCGACAAAAAGGATATGCCCAAAACTACGCTGGAAAATGTGATCTGTTACGAAGACTTTATTGATGCAGAGTCTGATATCTATGACTGGCCGGTTTTTGATGAAAATCTGGCATCATCACTATGTTATACATCCGGCACCACAGGAGACCCCAAAGGGGTGCTTTATAGCCATCGTTCAACGGTTATCCATGCGCTGGGGGCGGCCCAAAAGAGCGCGATGTCACTGGGCCCAAAAGACTGCATTCTCCCTATTGCACCAATGTATCATGCTAATGCGTGGGCCATGCCCTATATCGCGCCGATGGTTGGGGCGAAACTTGTCTTGCCGGGGCAGAGAATGGAACCGGCGATTTTGGAGGGTTTAATAAACCGCGAGAAAATTACGTTTGCCTGCGCGGTACCAACAGTATGGACCATGATGCTGGAATATCTCGATAAGGAACAAAAAACCATCAACAGCCTTGAGCGAACCACCATCGGCGGGTCTGCCGTGCCGACCGCCATGATCAAGCGGTGCAAAGAAAAGTACGGCGTAGACGTACTGCATCTGTGGGGCATGACCGAAATCAGCCCACTGGGCACACTGGCGTCAGCCACACCAGAGGTAGAACAGCTGCCCGCTGATATCCGCACCGAAGTGCTTTCGCGCCAAGGCCGAGCCATGTATGGGCTCGAGTTGAAAATAGTTAAAAATGAAGACATGCAAAAAACTGAGGACGGTGCCCAGCCAGGTGACTTGTGGGTGCGCGGGCCTTGGGCTGCATCGGCTTATTACCGCCGGGAAGGTGAAAAAATACTGGATGCGGATGGCTGGTTTCCGACAGGCGATGTCGCGGTTATCAACCAATATGGCTATATGAAAATAACCGACCGTACCAAAGATGTGATCAAATCCGGCGGCGAATGGATAAGTTCGATTGATCTTGAAAACGCCGCCTGTGGACACCCGGATGTGTCACAAGCGGCGGTGATTGGCATGTACCACGAAAAGTGGGAAGAACGGCCGCTGATGCTGGTTGTGCCGGTTACGGGCAAGACCCCTACTAAAGAAGCCATCACCGAATTTTTGAAGACAAAAGTCGCTAAATGGTGGTTGCCTGATGAAATTCTCATTGTTGAGGCACTGCCGCTTACAGCCACCGGAAAAATCAAAAAATCTGCGCTACGGGAAGACTATAAAAACTTTTCATTCACCAATTGACCGCACCTGACGGGGAGAAATATCCATGACTGATCTGTTATCATTTGGCCAGCCGCTGGGCGGCATCATGCAAGTTGCCTATGTGGTTGAGGACCTCGAAAAAGCGATGCAACATTGGACCAATACGATGGGTATTGGCCCATTTTTCCTGTTCGAGCATTTTGCGCTTGAGGATTATCGGTACCGGGGCAAGCCAAGCGATCTTGATATTACACTAGCGATGGCGTTTTCGGGCTCCATGGCTTTCGAATTGATCGTGCAACACAGCACAAGCCCATCGGTTTACACCGAGGTGATCGAAAGCCGGGGATATGGTTTTCATCATTGGGCGGTTTCAACAACCAGCTTTGACGACGACCTAGCCCGTCATGTAGCGGACGGCAATGACGAGGTTCTTTACGGACGGGTTGCACCCGTTGATGGGCGTGCGGCTTATGTGGATACAATGGCAAAACTTGGCGGGATGATTGAGCTTATTGAAATGAACCCTGCTGTAGAAGGGCTCTTTTCGGCGATAAAAGAGCCCTCTGTTAATTGGGACGGCTGCAATCCGGTACGTGTTCTGGGTTAATTGGTGACGCGGTGCGTAAGTCTGTCATTATCGAAGGCCCCTATTAGAAACTGAAGCGAAAATTTAGAAAAATATGACCAGTCTATTCCAACAAAAACGAGGCCTGAAACGATGGTCGTTATTTGCGCTTCTTTTTCCCATAATCAGTGTATTCTCAGCAATGCTATTGGCTGATGGTGATGCGCAAACAGTCACAGTTCCAGAGACCAGCATGTCATTTTTTCTCAAAATTCCAGAAGATGGCATGGCCTTAACACACGGCAAATTGGGGCATGGGCTCAAAGCTTTTCCAGACGGCATAAAAAGTCTGGCGGGTACGCCCCTAGCCAATACGCTTGGCCTTATGAGCCGTATCCGGGATATGAACGGAAACCTTGTTGGCTTAGCCAGTGAGCTCGAATATTTCCCGCAAAAGCCGAAAAGTGACGGCAGCCCGGTATGGGATACATATTGGACATTGATGATCGCTGGTCGTGGTACGTTGTTTCTGTACGAGAAAGAAAGTCTTGGGCCAAAAGTGGCAGATGTTTTTTTCAACGCCAAAAATAGGCGCGCATCCTGGACTGGCAGCTTAACCTGGCCGTCCAATGTTGGCCCCGAGAAGAATGGCCATGGTACGATTGTGGGTGGTACCGGAGAATTCACAAACATGTCCGGCACATTCGAAGAAATTGGGACACTTTTAGAATTCACGCCCAAAGGTGAGCTAACCGCTGACATTGAAATACGCCTTCATTTTTCTTCGGAAAGCGGGGCACCAGAAACCACACCGCACCAATAACCAACCTGCAAAAAAGGACTTCGCATGTCAGACCAAAAAATGGATCCACAAACCGAACAAATGCTGGCGAATATGGCCGCTGCCGGTGCTGGTGCTTTGCATGAATTACCGGTAGAAGATGCGCGGGTGGCATTAGCTGCAATCAGCCTGGATGCCGGTTACAAAGATAGCCAAGCCTTCGCTGTTGAAAACCAGCAAATACCCGGACCAAATGGCACAATACCGGTCCGCATCTATTGGCCGCGCGCTGTCAACGCTAACAAGCCCGCGCCCATGTTGGTCTTTTATCATGGTGGCGGTTTTGTGCTCGGCAATATTGAAACACACGACTCTATCACACAATATTTGTGTGAAAAGGCGGAGGTTATTGTGATTTCGGTGGACTACCGGCTTGCGCCAGAAAATCCTTTCCCTGCGGGTGTTGATGATTGTTATGCGGCCCTTGTTTGGGCGAGTGAGAATGCAAAAGCTCTTGGCGGTGATCCTGCACGTCTAGCCGTCTCGGGGGACAGTGCAGGCGGCAATCTAGCGGCGGCTGTCTGCCTGATGGCGCGTGAATTACTGGGGCCAAAAATTAAGCTGCAGCTCTTGATATACCCGGGTGTGGATATGGCGCTTGAGACCGAATATCCATCATATGGTGAATGTGGCGGCGGCGAATATTTTTTAGGCATTGAGGATATGAAATGGCTAAAAGGGTTGTATTTTCAGAACGACAGCGAAGCGACAGACATAAGAGCTTCGCCGCTCCTCCATACTGATCTTTCAAACCTGCCGCGAGCCCTCGTCATAACCGCAGGGCTTGATCCCCTGCGCGATCAGGGGAAACATTATGCTGAAAGACTGGCTGAGGCCGGGGTTCGGGTAGAATACCAATGTTTTGCCGGAACAATCCACGGATTTCTAAATTTTGCTGGTGTTTTAGATATCGGTGTTGCTGGAATGGATAGACTCGTACTGGCGATGAACACACACCTTTAACCTATAGTCGGGTCTCATTAATGCGGTTTGACTCAGTCACGCCCCTAGATGCTCGAGGTGGTTGGCATGGCCAACTCGAGCCCTTGGACTTCAAATCAAAAGTTACGCTGTTATTTCGCAAGAATGAATGGGCAGAAACCCCAGATTAGTGAACTTCGAGAGCTAGCCTATATACCAGACTTGTTCGGTTATTGACTCCGGCTTTTTCAAATATGCTACGCAAATGATTTTCCACCGTTCTGGTGCTGATGCATAGTTTTCCGGCAATATCTGAATTTGTAAGGCCGACGCCTACAAGCTGCGCTATGTCAATTTGGCGCGGCGTTAGGCCGTGTTTCTCAAGCCGTTCATAGGGTAGCTTCTGCGTCTTCTCATTTTCAAAGCAAACCATAAAGCGCAAGGCATTGTCATTCCCTGTCATAGCCCGCAAAATGACATTTACAGGCCGGTGCTTTGCACCAATAAGCATCTGAAATTTTATGGGGCTATGCTCAGGATTATCCAGACCATGGGCGCTTTTAAACCGCATGCAATGTTGCAACAGCTCTCGCGGTAGCGATAAGCTGGTTTTCAGCCAAGGAGCTAACTGACGGTTGGCATCGCCCAGCAACTCATAACAGGATTGGCTAACAAATATTGGCTCCAGATTATGGTCGAGTACCAGGATGCTTTGATTCAGACTGTCTTGCGCTAAACAATTGATAATAGCGTCTCTTTCATCCACTTTTTCAAGAGCTGCTGTTCGCAAATTAGCAGCTGAAAAATAAGGTGCAATCATCTGAGCCATTGCAATCTCGCCGTCCGAAAACGCTGGCGCATTACGGGGGCGGTGGAAACCAAGGACCCCGAGTGGGCCAGAAACAGAGGTCAAACCAATCAACAGCACATGGTATATCGACATCGGTTCAAGAAATTCCCGGTAAAAGCGGCTTGCTAAATATTCTCGTTCACTTACAACCCTGTCAGAAACCACAACTTGGCGATTTCGGTTTTTATGTTGCCGCATATAGCAGTCGACAAAAGGATCCTGGGGTTGATACCGTCGACACCACTCCAGCACATGGCTTTCGGAATGGCCGTGCGCAATCCCGTCAGAAAAACGGGGCCCGCGCGAATTTCTATTCACACGTAAGTATACACTGCTGTCTGCAGAAAGTGTTTTTTGGACCATGCATAAGGCTTCATTCCGCAGAGCTGCATGGTCTTTACATTCATTAACCGTATAGCCGACATTCATGACCCTTTTGAGGTCGCTTGACTTCAGGTCGCGCATCACGCCTCCCTCGCGCTTCACATGTAAGCGCGTGCTGGTGCCCCCGATCATTATTATCAATTAAAAAGCTTCCCCAGCATTTGCATTGATTTTTGTAAGGTAGACTATTTTTAGCCCAAAAGCGAGTCTCACTGAGATTCTAACAATTGAGTGTTTTCCGCTATAGTCCCTATTTTGAGACTGTGGCTAACTGAGCGCTAGTAAAAAGAAGTTTATCTAGGGGAGCCGCCATAATGTGGGAAGACACAAAAAAAAACCACGACTATACGCCTGATTGCCAATCTAAGTCCAATGTTGGCCTTAGGAAAATTGCAAGCCGCGCCGGTGCTTGCATAGCTTTTTCTGTACTTTTGATCAGCACATCATCTTTTGCCTATGCTCAACAAACTGAAGGTTCAAATCAGGCACGAGACACCGAAATTGAAGAAGTGATCATTACCGCCCGGAAGAGATCAGAAAGTGTGCAGGCAACGCCGATTGCCATCACTGCCCTTTCTACATCACAGCTAGAGCAGCGCAGCCTGACCAACCTTGTAGAGGTCGGTGCCTATGTGCCTAACGTTGTGATGAACATCTCGCCCGCTAGCAGCGGCGGCGGCAACAATGCGCAGATTTACATTCGCGGTGTTGGCCAGGCCGATTTCCTTTTCACCACCGACCCTGGTGTCGGCATATATGTGGACGGCGTGTTTCACCCCCGTACCCTCGGCGGCGTGATGGATCTGCTTGATCTTGAACGTGTTGAGGTATTGCGCGGCCCGCAAGGAACGCTGTTTGGTAAAAACACAATCGGCGGAGCCATCAGCCTGACATCGCAAAAACCCACCGGCGACGGCAGTGGTTATCTTGAGGTCACCACAGGTCGCTATAAACGCCTGGATATTCGCGGCAGCTATGATTTAGCTCTAAGCGATACGCTGGCAGCGAAAGTCTCTGTTTCCAGCAAGAACCGTGATGGGTACGGCAAGCGGCTGGAGTTTGGCACCGACAAGGTTGTTGACACCTCAGGTGATGACAATGCGACATCGGCGCGTCTGGCCCTTCGGTGGACCGCATCCGACGACGTAACCGTTGATCTGAGCGCCGATTATACGCGGGAACGCGAAAAAGGTGTGCCTGTTGTTTTAGCATCTTATGATGATGCCGGCGTGTTTGGTGGCCTTGGTGGTCTGTGGAATGCTTTGGTCGGCGGTCCGGGCGGATTGATCATGAGCAGCGCATTTGTGACGGGGGATCGCTACACCTCTTACGCGACAGGCGGCAACAAAAACACGTTGGATTCATACGGGTTTAGCGCAAATATTGACTGGACCATCAATGAAAACCTGTCCTTCAAGTCAATCTCGGCATACCGGGCGATGGAGGCTTTTTTCAACAGCGATACCGATGGATCGCCGCTACAATTTACCGAAACCGATCAGGTGCAAGACCAAAACCAGATCAGCCAGGAATTTCAACTGGTCGGCACGGCCTTGGATGATCGTTTGGACTGGATGGCTGGCGTTTTCTACTTCGACGAATTTGGCCGCGATGTTAATCAGGTCAGGCTTATTTCCGGATTATATGATGCTTTGGAAGGCCTGCCAGGAACGCTGAATGGCTCGCCACTCAGTGCACCGACCGCGCCGGGCGGCCCCGGCAACCCCATTAATGTTCTGCTTGACGTTGATCTTGATGTTTTCAACGAGATCGACATCAAAAGCTACGCTGCTTTTTCACAAGGCACATTTCATATATCTGATAAAGTCAGCATTACTGGCGGCGCACGCTATTCGTATGAGAAGAAAGATTATTTCCTCAATCATATCCGTCATAACTCGGGCGTGCCCACTGTTGGCAATACAACGGTAACCAACAACTGGAGCTCCTTTACGCCGATGGGCAGTATTGATTATCAAGTCAATGATGATTTCCTGACTTATTTTTCGGTGACCAAAGGCTTTAAAAGTGGTGGTTTTAATGGTCGTCCTATCACTGAAGGCCAAGTCGATTCCTTCAATCCTGAAAGTGTCTTATCATACGAGCTTGGCTTCAAAACGGACTGGTTTGAAAACCGGTTGCGCTTGAATGCTGCTGCCTTTTTTGCCGACTATACCGACATGCAGCTCGGCAGTATCAGCGCTGACGACAATGGTAATTTGGTCCTTCGGATCCAGAATGCCGGTAAAGCCGAGATCAAGGGCCTTGAATTTGAAATGCAGGCGCGGCCGACACCTAATTTCGATATCATCGGCAGCCTTGGTTATGTTGACTTCCAGATCAAAGAAGTTGACCCTGGCGTGGTTGAAATAAACTTGGATACCAAATCTCCGAAATCGCCTGACTGGAATGCCTCTCTCGGGATGCAGTATACTTGGGATATTAGCGGTAATGCCTCCATATCGGTTCGCGGGGATTGGACTTATCAAAGCAAAACCTTCCAGGATGTAGCCAATACAGAAAGCGTCGCTTCCCAAGGCTATAGTTTGCTTAACGCCAGACTTGTCTATGAAAATTTAGAAGGCGGATGGGAACTTGCCGTGTTTGCAACGAACCTGACCGATAAAAAATATATCGTGAACGGTTACCAGACGTTATCAAGCTTTGGTACCACCAACTTGATTTACGGTCGACCACGTGAATGGGGCCTGTCTCTTAAGAAGCATTTCTAAAGGTAATTTATGGGAATTTCATTCCCCTTTTGAAAAAAAACTCCATAAAATTGGGCTGGAACAGACTAAGTTCCGGCCCTTTTTTTATTCTGACTTTTTTGTTAGTCTAGTGGCCAAACCTTTGGAAATAGGTCACTTAACAGCCGGTCTCCATCTTTCAGTGTAATCTCGGGCAGCAGTTTTTTTAGCCTCGGATTTTCCATGAAGGTTCCGGGGCGGGTATCATAAGTGGCATCTTCCCCTACGTATCTCAGAGCAAGACCCCTTCGGCGACCTGTCGTAGACGCGTTTCCTCGCGCATAGTGCAAAGTAAGCGGGTGGTGCAAAAGCACATCGCCCGGCTCCATTTCCCAGTTTAAAACTTCGTAATCACCAATGTTGGCATCGATATCGGGCAAAGGTTCCAGCCCTGCCTTTTTGTAAACGTCGGCAAAGCTGGTATCGCCAAAGGCTTTGGGAGCAAACATCTTGCCCCAAGTGTGCGACCCCTTGATATATTGCACAACACCGCTTTCGACAGTGGCAGCATCAAAGGGTACCCATATTGAAATTACCTGTTCGCCGCGTACCGGCCAATAAGGCAGATCCTGATGCCACGGTGTTTCTTCTTGTGTATTGGGTTCCTTCACCAATAACTGATCATAGAAAAAAGCCACCTCTTTTGCTGCCATAAACTGCGCAGCGATCGCCGGCAAACCAGAATGTGCCATGAAATCGCGAAATTCGTTATGGCGTAGCCACAGGAAAAAATCACCGTAATAGCGCCCTGTTTTTCCTTTGGAAGTATATTCCATTGCGGCGTCGCCCGGGGTATCCAGTATTTCTTGAACGGCGATGCGCATTCGGTCTATCCACTGGCTCGCGACAACACCGCGCAGCACAGTTGCGCCGTCTTCCTTGTAACGCTGGATCGTTTCAGCTGGCACCACAAAAGGCTGTTCTGATGATGAGTTCACTGCATGTTCCTCCGTAAAAATTATGTAGTAATCTGCAAAAGCATGCAGCAAATAACACAGGGCTTAAAGCCTACCCAAGGGTGACATGCAGGGGGGGCAGAGGCCCAGCGGAGCCTGTCCTATTGCAGCATCAGATGAAACAGCTCATTTTGCGACGAAATTGCGAGCTTTGAATAAGCGCGTTTTCGGTAGGTCTTGATGCTGTTGATGCTGAGTTCCAGCTTGAGCGCAATGGCTTCAGATGAATAGCCCGAAACAATCAAGTCACATACCCCGCGTTCCCTGTCTGTCAATTGATCCAACGAGGCAGACTGTTTCCTATAACCAATGCTGACCAAATCGTGGCGTTCAATACAGCTGGCGATCAGGGGGGCCAGTTCCTTTAGGTTTTGCTTCTCTTCTGTTGAGAAGTTTCCACGGTCTACCAAGCGGTAAAAATTACAGTAAAAAACTGTGTCTCCAGGGCTAAAGATTAATGAAACTTTATCCACCAGGTCAGTATCTGCGAAAAAATAATCATAATAGCTGGTCGCCTCCGCCGCACGGTGAGGGAACTGGAGCCATTGAGGACAGAAAGCCTGACGGCTTTGTTTGATACGAGACAAATTGGGATCTGTTTGGAAAAAATATTTGGAATAGGCGGCAGCCAGTTCGTGTGCTCTGTCTGCTTTAATGTCTCCCTCTGTCATCATACTATTGACCGTATCGGAGGGATCAAAAGTGAAAACGGTGATATGGCTAACAGGTAAAATACTATTGATTTCATCCATCATGGAACGACCGAAATGCTTTGTTCCAATCGCCGATATCAAACCGCCAGCCGCACGGATAACCGCGTTTGGATAAAGTTCCATTTTAGATCGCCATTCTTTCTAATGTTCTGCTAAGATCGTATCAGCTTTGGTTAAAATATACGAGCATTTACCGGGCTTACAGGCTTAAAAAGACGGCGCTATTATGCGTCCCTATCAGTGGACGGATTTAAACCAGGATGACCGACCTATCGCTCATAGAACTTTTTGGAAAAAACACCGCTTTTGGGTCTTATGTACGCACCATGGCAGCCGCTGTCAGAGCACTGGGCACAGACAAATTTGAGACTGCGCTGATGTCCCTGTTATCAGACGTTGTTCCTATTGATCACTGCGCTATTTTCACATACTCGGAACGAGGGCAGGCGGGCCATTTGTTCACCCATAGTAGCATGCCGCCGCATGATGCCGAACGACTGGCTCGCGATTATGTGGAACGCTTTCATGAGCGCGACCCCAATTTCGCGGCGATGCAGCAAATGGGCGACACCGATTACCACGGGTTTTCCCGCAGGGACCTGAACGCAGATTATGATCCCGCTTACCAGAATCATTTTTTTGATCGTAGCGGCTTGATCGATAAAGCCTCTTCGGTGGGGCGGATTGAAGACGGTCAGGTCTATTGCAATTTTTACCGGATGGCTGGATCGCAACCTTATTCCGACAAAGACTGGGCAGTGCTGAAAGACCTGTTGCCGCTGGCAACGGCACTTGTCGCAGCCCATTATGATGTCGCCAAGGCACGCGGTCAGGTGCATCTGGATAATGGCAGCGAACATATCGTGCGCAAAAGCATCGTTCACAATATTATCTCGCTTGAGGTTGAACCCTTCACCGCGCTGACTGACCGCGAACGTCAGGTTTGTGAACGTATTCTTCTTGGATATACCACAACTGGCATTGGTCTTGATCTCGATATTGCGCCGACAAGTGTGGCCACTTACCGCAAACGTGCCTATGCCAAATTGTCGATTTCCTCGCAAAACGAGCTGTTTGCTTTGTGCTTTCGTGCCACCAACCGATAGAGTTTTCCCGCTTGAAGGTGTCCTCTTTCAAGGGGACAGCCACCGCCCTATAAACCCGCTAAATTAGACGAAATAACGTGTTTGATTTAGGGAGGCGACAATGGCCAAGACTTTTGCTTCATCAGCTGATTTAGGTGAAAAAACGGAAACACTGGAAGTATTGGCAGATGGCGTTTATGCGCTTACAGCCGAGGGAGACCCGAATGTGGGGGCCATTGAGGGCGAAGATTTTATCGTCGCCTTTGAGGCGCGCGCCACGCCGGTTGCAGCCTCTGACTGGTTAAAAAAACTACGGGAGCATACAGATAAACCTGTAAAATATCTGGTTCTTTCTCATTATCATGCGGTTCGGGTTTTGGGGGCTTCGGCTTTCAATGCCGAAAGCATCATCGCCCATGAAAAGACCCGGTTTTTGATCGAGGAACGCGGCATGGAGGACTGGGCCAGCGAATTTGGCCGCATGCCCAGATTGTTCCGCGATCCTGACTCTATTCCCGGCCTCACCAAGCCCGATATTGTTTTCAATGACCGACTGGAAATTGAGCTGGGCGGTGACCGAGGCGCGCTGATACTCGAACATTGTGGGCGCGGCCATACAGCAGGCGATATTGTTGCCTGGTTGCCCAAGCAAAAAATCCTGTTTGCCGGTGATCTGGTGGAAGCCGCCGCCGCACTTTATACTGGTGATGCCTTCCATATGGACTGGTCTAGCTCGACGCTGAACAAAGTGAAATCATACGGTGCCGAAATTGTTGTTGGTGGGCGCGGCGCGGTGGCACGCGGGCGCGGCGCGGTTGACGCTGCTATTGAGCAAACCCGTGAATTTCTCACCGGCATGATCGATAATGTCGGGGCCGTTCACCAACGCGGCGGATCTTTGAAAGAGGCGTTTGAGGCCACGCAGAAAGCGCTCGCTCCCAAATTCGGGGCCTGGCCGATTTTCGAACACTGCTTGCCCTTCAATGTCCAGCGCCTTTGGGACGAACTTGACGGCACCGATTGGCCGCGCATCTGGACCGACAAGCGCGACCGCGAGGTTTGGGCGCAGTTACAAGAATAACGGCAAGAGCAAGCCTGTCGCAAAATCAAAAAAGCCAAAAATCTGGAAGAAATCTGATGCCTTATATTCCTGCAAAATACGCCACTGTTGTGCCCAAATTTGTCAGCTCAGGAGTGGTGGAACGGGCGAAGATAGTGGTTGTTGGGGCTGGCCCAATCGGCCTTGCCATGGCGCTTGATCTATCGTTGCAAGGCATGGATGTGCTGGTACTGGACCGCAGTAGCCAGCTTTCTGATGGATCGCGCGCTATCTGTTACGCCAAACGCCCGTTGGAAATTATGGACCGGCTTGGTTTTGCTGAAAAAATGGTCGAAAAAGGCGTAAATTGGCATGTAGGGCGGGTGTTTTTTAAAGACGACCCCGATCCCATTTACAGTTTTGATCTGTTGCCGCTGAAAGACCAGAAACAGCCCGCCATGATCAACATTCAGCAATATTATAACGAGGAATTTACGATCGAGGCTCTGGCCGAACGGGATAATGTTGAAATCCGCTGGGGTAACCAGGTGGTGGGCATTGATGAGGGCAGTGAACATGTCACTGTGGACGTGGAAACGGACGGCGGCACCTACCAAATCAAGGCAGACTGGCTGATCGCCTGCGATGGTGCGCATTCCCCGATTAGAACCATGATGGGGCGGACATTTGAAGGCGAAACCTTTCAGGATAACTTTCTGATCGCCGATGTGAAATTTAAAAAGAAGCATCCATCAGAACGCCATTTCTGGTTCGATCCTTCCTTTAACCCAGGCCAATCGGTGCTTTTGCACAAACAACCCGATGATGTCTGGCGGATTGATTTTCAGGTGGGTTGGGACATTGACCGGGACGAGATTGTTAAACCCGAGAATGTAACACCCCGGATCAAGGCGATGCTGGGGGACGATATTGAATTCGATTATGAATGGATTAGCGTCTATACGTTCAATTGCCGCAGGATAGACCGCATGGCCACAGACCGGGTGATGTTTGCCGGTGATGCAGCACATCTTGTTTCGCCTTTCGGAGCACGGGGAGCCAACACCGGGTTTCAGGACACAGATAATCTGGCGTGGAAGCTCAAATTGGTCGACAGCGGGCTTGCCTCTACCGCGTTGCTGGAAAGCTATAACAGCGAACGCCTGCTGGCGGCAGACATCAATATTGTAAACTCCACCCGTTCAACTGATTTCATTACACCAAAAAGTAAGGTGTCAGGTATTTTCAGGGATTCAGTTCTGGAGCTTTCCCGGGAATATCCCTTTGCGCGACTATTTATAAATTCAGGCAGGCTTTCTACACCTGTTCCGTACCCGCATTCGACCTTGAACACGCGTGATTGTGACCAGTGGGATGGCGGTGTTGCGCCCGGCACCAATGCAATAGATGCTCCCATCAGCCATAAAGGACAGAACGCCTGGTTATTAGACCAATTGGGTTGGGGTTTTAGGGGGCTGTATTTTGTCGGGCCGGAGGGCCTCAATGATAAAGTGCGACAGGAATTAATAGAATTAGCAAAAGCTGCAGTGCCAATTGCGACATTGCTGGTTGTGCCCACAGGCGCAGAAGAAGACAGCACACTGCCAACTCTTGTTGATTGTAAGGGTTTGGTGCAAGCCAGATACAATACGGCAGAGGGGGACTATTATTTATTTCGGCCTGATCAGTATGTTGCGGCGCGGTGGCAAAAATTTGTGCCGGGTAATGTATCAAACGCGCTTATGCGGGCGATTGGCAAGTCAGGAGAAATCGCATGAATGATACTCTAATTCTTGATCCCAATACGGCTGATCCCGATGATGCTTATCAGTGTATTATTGATATGCACAAAGGGCTAGATGACGATGAAAGCCACGCAGTCAATGCACGTCTGATTTTAATTCTCGCCAACCATGTTGGTGATAAAAATATTATTGCCAAGGCCACAGTTGTGGCGCGTAAAAGCCTGCTTGAGAAGTAAATTAGATAGGGGTTAGCCGAAATGGCAACTCGGGGTACTGGTTATACACAAACCCCCGAGATTACCGCGTAGGTGCCTTAAAATGTAATAGTTCCGACTTGATCTGACAGTTACCGATTTTGTGTTGGTACCTGTCAGGTTAGATTTGGTCTAACGACTTTTCCAACCAGCTTTGTTTCCCATCAAGTAATGTCTGCATGGGGGTTCGTCCCT
>Ga0316204_10007189_pt1 | contig 16517 bp, 10 predicted proteins | sample 6monrhotite_MG_2_FD_205661 | JGI IMG/M metagenome (GOLD analysis project Ga0316204, IMG submission 205661) | Microbial mat bacterial communities from mineral coupon in-situ incubated in ocean water Damariscotta River, Maine, United States -... | ecosystem: Environmental > Aquatic > Marine >... | reverse complement strand
GATACTGCATTAAAGGTGGCGAGCAAACTCTCTCACGCGGCAGCCGGTTTTCTCGATGGCATCGCTCAAACACTGGACAGCAAAGTTAAAACCCGCACCCCAGACAAGCAGGAGTAGCAAACCACCATGCTCTGGGAAACGCTAAGTGCCGCCCGCGATATCGGTCGACTCAACGACATTGCCTCGATACTGATTCGCTACGGATTTGGCGACATGGTACGTAGGTTAGGCATGGCCGGCATACTGGAGCGTGCAGGCAAAGCACTGCATTGGAAGCAGGCATCGGAACTGGCGCGGCTTGAGCCACCTGCACGATTTCGTCACGCCCTGGAGGAGATGGGACCAACCTTCATCAAACTAGGACAAATCCTCGCTACCCGCGTGGATTTATTTCCCCCTGAGTGGATCGCCGAATTCGAAAAACTTCAGGATCGGGCACCCGAGGCGCCATTCGAGGCGATTTGTCGGCAACTGGAGGAGGATCTCGGCTATCCACCACAGCAGGTGTTTGCCGAATTCGACTCCACACCGCTGGCCGCGGCCTCCATTGCACAGGTACATCGGGCACGTTTGGAGGACGGCACCTCTGTGGTTATCAAGGTACGTCGTCCCGGTATCCGGCCAACCGTAGAGGCCGACCTACGCTTGCTTGCCCGAGTCGCAGAGCTTGCAGAGACTGAGTCAACAGATCTACGCCGCTTCAAACCCCGTGAAGTGGTGCGCCAATTCACCCTATCCCTACGCCGCGAACTGGACTTAGCAGCCGAATGCCGCAACGCAGAGAGAGTCGCCAGCAATTTTACAGCGCACCCAGAGATCCTTGTTCCCAAGATCTATTGGCCATGGTGCAGCGAACGGGTGAACGTGCAGGCATATATTGACGGTATTCCGGGTCGCGACCTCAATGCTGTAGACCAAGCAGGTCTGGATCGAAAAATTCTGGCACAGCGCGGTACACAGGCTGTGTTAAAAATGATTCTGGAAGATGGCTTTTTTCATGCAGACCCCCATCCAGGTAACGTCTTTTACTTGGCCGATAATCGCATCGCCTTCATTGATTTCGGTATGGTCGGACGCCTCCCCGAACATCGTCGAAATGAAATTGTGAACCTATTGCACAGCCTAGTGGCACAGGATGCTCAAGGCGTGGTTGAAGTACTGTTGGATTGGGCCGCCGACGCCCCAGTAGACACCGAGAGTTTGATTCTTGAAATCGAGAGCTTTGTCGACCAATACCACGGCATTGCTTTAAAAGATCTTAACCTCGGCGCTATGTTGACCGAGCTGACTGTACTGCTTCGCGATCACGCCCTCAATTTACCACCTGACCTCGCACTACTCATCAAAGCCTTTATCACCCTGGAAGGAATGGGTCGACAGCTAGACCCCGACTTCGACATAGTGACGGAGGCCTCGCCATTTTTACAGAGCGCCATGCTAGCCCGTTACGCACCAGATATCCTCGCTAAACGCGGCTGGCGGGCCGTGACTAGTACGGTCGATCTGCTCACCGGATTACCCCAAGACCTGCGCCAGCTGTTACGCTCCGCTCGCAGTGGTAGATTCCAGCTGCATGTCGATGTCACACGCCTAAAAACATTTGGCAATCAGCTAGACCGTGCCGCCAGCCGCATGGTGGTGGGAAATGTAACCGCAGCCTTAATCATCGGCTCTTCCATCGTCATGACCGTTAAAGGTGGGCCAACCTTGTTTGGCCTGCCACTGTTCGGTCTGCTCGGATTTATCGGCGCCGGACTCGGTGGGTTGTGGTTGCTGCTCTCCATCTGGCGTAGTGGACGGATTAAATAGACGAAGAGAAAATATACCACCAAATTTAAGCTATGAATGCTCGATAACTCAAATCACTAGCAATTAGAGATCCACATGCAATTAGCATAGACATTCAAGGTAACGCACTATTCATCGCGGCTGTATTTAGGAATTTCAGCATCGAGCCATTGTTTAGCGCGTTTCACTTCTTGCTGCAAAAAACGTTTATCCTCAAAGGCATTCGATATTGTCACTGCCCCTTGAGCCAGAACAAGCAAATGCAGAGCAACTTGTTTAGTATTGTTTTTAATGCCTAACAACTTAAGCTGTGTCACTATCCAGTCACAAAAAACAATAAACATCCTATTTGCATCACCTTGCATTGCATGGCTGGTTTTAGCAAGCTCGGTGCATAAGCCACCTACTGGGCAACCATACGAGGTAATTTCATCTTCATTACGTGACAACATATCGATGAAATAATAGAGACGTTTTTTGGGATCAATAATTTTTTTATCCCAGGCCTTTAGCATTGATTCAAAAGCCGAGATACGGGCATCAATCACTGCATTCAATATTTCATCTTTACTTTTAAAGTGATAATAAAAATTACCACGAGAAATATTTACTTCATCAGAAATATCTCGAAATGACGTGTTCTCATATCCCTTTTTATAAAAAAGCTCATCCGCAGCAGCGACAATCCGTTGTCGCAAAGCATCACCTTTACTACCCATAAAAAATGACCTTACTGCCTCTATGCTTCATTTAACTCAGAACGTAAGAATGGATAGTCTGTATACCCTCTTTCATCACCACCATAAAAAGTATTAAAATCAGCTTCGTTTAAGGGCAAGTTATGTTGGTAGCGGTAAACTAAATCCGGATTAGTAATATATGGAACACCGAAGGCAATAAAATCACTATCGCCACGCTTAAGTGATGCCTCTGCCCGTACTTTGTCATAGCCATTATTTGCCATATATAAACCCTCATAATGACTCCGCAATGCACGGTAATCAACATTGCTAGATTTACTCATCATATCGCCTTCAAGCACGTGTAAATAGGCTAGGTTACGCCTATTCAGTTGCTGAATATAATAACTAAAATGCTCAAATGGCTTGGAGTCAGAGATCGAGTTAAAACTATTTTCTGGAGAAAGTCGTATTCCAACTTGGTTACTCGGCCACACCTCAAGTACGGCATCCAACACTTCGTTCAAAAAATGCATACGGTTTTCAACATTACCACCATATTGGTCAGCACGCTGGTTTGAACCATCTCTTAAAAACTGATCAATTAAATAACCATTCGCGCCATGCACTTCTACACCGTCAAAACCCGCTTTTTTTGCCATCTCAGCAGCCTGTTTATACTGAGCGACAATATCGGTTATCTCATCTATTTCCAAGGCGCGAGGCGTAACAAATGCCTTCATACCCTCAAAAGTTACCGCTTCTCCTCCTTCAGGGATAATCGCTGATGGGGCAACAGGTGTCTGGTTATTTGGCAGTAAATCGGGGTGTGAAATCCGTCCGCAATACCAAAGCTGAATGAATATATGCCCTCCTTCCTCATGCACTGCATCAGTGACTTTTTTCCATCCAGCAACTTGGTCATCACTGTATATTCCCGGTGTACCTGGGTAGCCCACACCTTCTGCAGAAACCTGTGAAGCCTCAGTGATAATCAAACCCGCTGTGGCCCGTTGCCGATAATACGTCATATTTAAATCGTGTGGTGCATTATGTTCATTAGCGCGGTTACGTGTCAGCGGCGCCATCACCATGCGGTTGGCTAGCGTTATAGCACCCATGGTGATGGGGGAAAATAAATCACTGCTCATTGAGACTCTCCAGATTGTTTATCCATTTCCGCCACAAACCAATAATAGGACGGTCGACCTAAAAATAAAATAATACAGTCGCCTAATAGAGTCAATTAAATTTATATTTTACCCCTTTATTTTAACCATAATATCCCTAGCCATGGTTGCGTATCGTTTTGGTATTTTTACACATTCTCGACGTGTATTAGTTCACTTACGAAAATACATTTTCCACTTAGTCTAGATCACGTAAGGCAATACGGAGTCTTGCAAATTATAAATAAGCTAATGGAGGAATTTACAATGAGTGACAATATCAATATTTCAGAACTAGACCAATTCGATGCCGAAATAAAAGAGATCGAATCAGAGTTCGTAGAAATGAGCTTAGAGGAGAGTGAGTTAGGCACAGAAGATCTAGAAGAGTTCACTGCACTTGAAGAGGAAATTAAAGCCGCAGGTATTATGGAATCCTCAGAGGCCGGCCTTAGCGCAATGGCAGAGAGTGATTTAGATGTTCAGTTTCTTGGCGGATTTCTTCGCCGCAAGGTGCTAAAGCTCATTAAGAAGCTGATTGCCTTAGTGCGTCGCCATGGCCGTCGCTGTGCTCGTTGTGCTGCACTTTTGAGACGAACTATTAAATTATTCCGTCGGGGAAAATACATCGCGGCACTGCGATCAGCCTATGTAACCTATAACTGCATTCGCCGTTGCGTTAAACGATAAAGAATAATTCTGTAACGACATGATACGGCTGGCTAGAGGCGCACCCTCCTGCCGGCCTAACTAATTCAATTTATTAATGAGGGTAATAATTATGGTTAGCTTAACTGACGACCACTATCTATTAAAGGTGGAGTCCGAATTAACAAGCATGCTTAAGAGCGATAACTTTGAAAATTCATCATTATTAGATGGTGATGATGATTTCTCTGATCTTGATGCACTGGAATCAGAGTTTTCTGAACTTGGTGAATTTATTACTGAAAGTGAAGAAGAAAAAAATGAAGATGATAATAAAAAAGTAAATTACTTAATCGAAACTTTAGAAAAGGCTCAGGATTTAGTTTCCGCATTACGCAATAATCCTGGAACAGAGGGAATAGATGGCGATGTATTACAAGCACGTCTCGACCAGGTTGAGTCCTCAGTCAATCAAGCCTATGACTTATTGAAACGCTTGGAGAATGAAGTTAAGGAAATTCGAAAATCGGTTAAATAATGACAATAGCACTTTGATCTAAACATCAACACTTAGGCACTTTTCAACAAGGAGAACGTTATGGCGACTAAAAAAAAGAACACTCAACATGAAATAACCGAACGTCAAGAACGCTTTTTGATTGGTCGACGGCTTGCTAAAAACTTACCTCAAGATATCGACCCCTTAGACTTATCACTATTAGAGGACGCATTAAGTGCCGATGGCAATATTGAATTACTTGAGCGCATCGACTTACAAGAAGGCGATGTGACATTTGTCATCTCCACCACCCCAGAGCATGCCAATCTTTTGCAACAACGTTTTAGCGAAAAAGTAGTTGTCGAAGAGGATCTTCATTTAGACATGTTTGAACAACCACCTGAGTCATGGATGGATATGTCAAGAGATCCTGGCCTACTCGTATCATCAGATGAATCCTCGGATGTAAAAATCCGTGTGCAAAGCAACACCACACCGTCAAAAGCAGTAGTAGGTGCCACGGTATACCTCATAGGAAGTTTGTTTCCCATAAAGGGCGTTACCGATGAGTCTGGTGACGTTACATTAACATTGTTTGGTGATTCTCTAGACTCGCTAAAGGGGTTATATATCAAACCCCGTGATAACTACTGGAGCCTATGGATAGATAACCCCAGCCTACAATCTCAACAGACTAATTTAGTCAAAGTAAAAAGTTTTTCTGAAGATCAAACAGGTTTTCCGGACAAAGAGCTTTATCCTTGGGGGCATGTCGCCATGGCCGCAGATAAAATTAAAGCCACCTACAAAGGTGAGGGTGTTAAAGTTGCTATCATCGATTCAGGATTATCGGTAGAGCACAGCGACTTAAATGCCAGCAGTGGCGTTGATTATACTAATGACGAAGATTCTGATTCCAGCTGGAGCCAAGATGTCGTATCACATGGCACCCATGTAGCCGGAACGGTCTCCGCTTTACATGATGAAAATGGGATTCGTGGATTTGCACCGAACACAGAACTCATCGTACTGAAAATATTTCCTGGCGGACGCTTTAGTGACCTAATTAAAAGCCTGGATAAATGCATTAATGATCAAGTAGACGTGGTTAATCTTAGCCTGGGTAGCCGAAAAAAATCAGAATTACTACAGCAAAAACTTCAACAGGCAAAAGAGCATGGTGTCGCATGTATCGCAGCCGCAGGCAATTCAGGGGATCAAGTACAATACCCAGCCGCCTTTGCTGAAGTATTAGCCGTTGCCGCTGTTGGAAAATTTGGCGAATTCCCTGAAGATAGCTATCACAATCGGCAAATTGGTGAACATACCAGCACCGATGGGCAATATTTTTCGGCCCGTTTTACCTGTTTTGGTGACGAAATTGACCTGTGCGCTCCTGGCGTAGGGGTGTTATCCACAGTGCCTGGTGGTGGCTACGCGGCCTGGGATGGCACCTCTATGGCGTGCCCTCACGTAGCGGGGATCGCGGCAATTGTGTTACAAGCACGCAAAAATATACACGACATGCCCCGTAATGGTCAGCGGGTAGACGCATTATTTTCGGCCTTAAAAAATGGCTGTCAATCACTCGGGTTGCCGAAAACTCATCAAGGCATTGGTATGCCAAGCGCACTGAAATTGGGTATCGCCGGTAATGGTGAGGTGATCGATGAGTCTTCATTTTTGGATCGATTAGATTTAATTCTCTCAGAAGCATTGGCCATCACACGCAAACACGCCAACAATCCATCTGCATAACACTAGTGACAGGATGGAGGCCTAAGAACCTAGGTCTCCGATATCTATGTTGGTTGGGTGTCTTAATGTTGAGAAAGACTAGCTAGCATATTCAATATGGGCTCCCTATTATCCTCGAGTACCATTTAGCTACTCTCTAACCTCTGCCTTTGGATAACTGACCACTGCTAGCATCAGCAGGGGAAACATAAATCAGTAATCACCATCGAAAAAATTTACTATTATTAAAAAAATATATCACCTACAATAAACATCTTATTTGAATCGACTAATTCTGTGAAAGCTTTTCACGAGAGGTCGTTTTTAACGCGACTGGGTCTGAAAATATAAATAATAAAAAGGTCTATATATATATATATAAATTCTGGGTTTGTGAACTTACGGATTTTATTTAACTATCGAAGAGTTAGCTTCAATATGGAGATAAGCATGAAATTTATAAAAATCATCACTGCACTGCCCATAGCCATAGCATTAATATGTGCGTCCATAGCAACATCTCATGCTGAAATGCTAGTATCTGATAACAATACAAAGATTATATTTGTGAGCGTTAATGGTGGCACAGACTCACCAAATCCAGGAACGACGTGTATTAAGGTCAGCGATACAGTTTCAGAAAATTGCACAGCAGGGTTTATTGCTATACCTAGAAATAATAAAGAACTGTTATCTGCTGCATTTCAAGCTAAAGCCACCTCATCAAGTATATGGCTAAACTATAGTGATTCGGCTGATCAGCAGCACTGTCCCGGTCAATCATTTACCAATTGCACCGTATCAGGTATCGGACTGAAATAAACCTATATTGATATCTAGTGAGCCTAATATTTCATCTTGACAATGTAGATTAAATATAGCTATTCATTTTGGTCAAAATTATCAAGCCTTGCTAGATAACTAAAGCAAGTTTCTTTAACCCACAGCGATAATCAGATCTCTAAACAGAGTACAGATGGTAATCTCGTCACAGTAGATTATTTTAATTCTACAAACGACTCCTTCCACAAAGGGGAAAGAGTCCGTTTTTTCACCATATAAAAAATAACTACCTAAGGCTCACCCCTCACAATCACATGGTGGGCACGGTTGTGAAAGTGCAAATCCATCATGATCAAAGTCATCCAAATTAGATAGCCGGCTATAACCATCGCTAGCTTTAGCCCAAACATGCAAGGCCTCAGAGAACGCAGCCCGATCACAGCTACCCAACAGCGTGGAGTGTGCAAAAGTTGCCTGATAATCGCTCGGTAACGTCAATGTATAGGTATGGGATAAGTCATTACTCAAAATCGAAGCTGAACCCACCTTACCAAACGCGCTTGCGGCATGAACATGCTCACTAACACCACGTTTGACGCTAAAGTTTAAATCAGCAAAACCGTTCGGATGGCTTGCTTGGAAAGTCAGATTAACGCTGGCACCCGCGATATACTCAATAAAACCACAAGGCGTGATAGTCAACCCCGTGCCGCTGACAGGCTCCACTTTCGCTATACAACAATTATTATCCACACGTAGAACCATGCGGAAAGCCATCGTATGCCCAACATCATTCTTGATGCGATTATAGATCCCCGCGTTGCTAGCGGTCACAGTACCCGCTCCAAACGGTGCGGGAATATCGGCAAGATACATGTCGATACCTTCCGCCGTCCAGTCGACCAGATCGCCATTCGACTTAAACAATTCCAGCTTAAGCTCATACTTACCCGCCCCATCAAAAGCTTTTTCACAGGCATTAGCACCACTTCCCAATGCCGTCGTAACAAAGTGCCCACTAGCAAGATCTTCCCGCTCGTCCACAACAGTCCATTCAATCCCACCTGACGGTACACTCGCGGGCTTAATCTCAAAGAGATTGGTTTGTGCCGCTACCGATATCGGACCTAATGCATAAGGCTCGTGCGTCACACCACCACCTGATGCAGGCGTGGCATAGTGGCGAACCACCGTGCGCGTCAGCGCTGCCCACACTCCAGGCGAGACCAACGCAGCCCCTGCTCCATCACTCAAACGGCGGTATGACCAGCGGTAATATTTAATATCTTTATCATCTCGTAAAACACTACGGCTAAACCAAACCCGTGGCTCCAACTTGCCACCAAACGGACGACCATCACTGCTCAAACCTTCATCTGCCAGCGCAGCCCCAGAGCCTTGAATTTCAGACATGCTGATGTTGTGACCAATAGAGAGAATCTGCACCTGACAACCTGGTAGATTCGGCTCATCATCACAGCTAGGCACTCGATCATCATTAACATTGATAATCACCTCACTGCCACAGAGATAATTCCAATAGGTATAACAGGCAACAGGAGGGTGATAAATCGTCTCAAGCGTGCCATCAATCTCATATTCAACCCAAAAATAAAGATCCGGCTTATCGCCCGCGCACAGATAGGGGATAATCGTTTGGAAGCGCCCCAAAGCATCCGTCTCAACCACCGTAATCTCATCACAACGAAAGCGCCACCACCAAGGCCAGAGGCACAAATGGGGAATAATCAGATTCACCTGCTCAATCAGCACCTGTCGAATAATCTGTACAGAGGCTGAGGTTAAAGAGGTTTGCACCGCCACGGGTAAAGCATTCATCGCATTAGGTGAGGCACATCTCAACGGGACTGCGGATGATGGCGGCTGATCTAAGTCAATGCTGCGTGTCGGTGAATCGCCTTGCCGCTGACTTAAAATGGAAGGTATAAATCCACGCCCAGGGAAATCAATATCGAGCGGTGCAGGATCGGGCTGCCGCAAGGGAATCGGCGGTTCACTCAATGCCTTAATCAAATCATCACGCAAGCGGAAGATATCCCGCTCAGGTAAGGTGTGCACCCAGCGCCACACCTTATCAACCTCACAGATATGCACCTTAGCGCCACACACCGGACGCCCACTGCCGCTTTTCATCACGCGACCATGCACCCAACAAAAGCAAATCGGCCAATCATCAATAATAATACCCGGTACTTGAATAGTATCGATAAGCCTACCAGCCAACCTCAGCACAGGCTCATAGGCACCAAGGCGCTGCATCATCTTAATACTTGGCTCGACCTCAGCAAGATTATCTGGAACAGTAGAGATAAATAGACGACTTTGACCAATCTCTTGCTCACTGCGTTTAAATGAAATTTGACCATCCTTGAGTTCAACCGCCTCAAGCAAATTACCTGCACTATCAAATAAAAATGCTGCGGCATTCCCCTCATAACAGGGGCGTTCTTTAAATGAAACTTTAAATACTACTCCGCCTTTAGAGGCACCTGAAGTCAGTTTTTTCATCACTATATTCCTTGTATGTAAAATATGAAATGGTAGGCATGATTGATATATTCTTTATAGCATGCCGACCACCTTTCTAATTTTTCTAAAAAACGAAAAACCAATTTCACTTTAGAGGTCAGGTGATTTTACAACTGTGAGATAATATGGATTGAAAGTGTGAAATATTACCAAAAAATAATTTTTATAATAACAGGTAGGATAAAAAATAAATCAACGTAATTAGTTAATTGAAAAAAGGGGACGTATCATATGGAAAGGGCTATAAATAAGCTTATAGTTTCCTATTATTTTACTGTATAAATTTATTATAACGATAATTAAAACAATCATTATTAATAGAGGTTAAACAATGGATATGGCGCAATAGAAAAGTGTATTGCACCATTATATTAAGAGGTCCCTCCTTATATCTAACCACCCATATAATAAGGAAATTTTAAAATTAACGCGGAGCAGGATGCGGCCCTGGCAAAGGAATATGATAGGTATCCCCCGAGATGTTTAATACATAGTAATGTGAACCATGAACTTCCATAGCTGATATCGTTTTTAGGCTACCAATCGCCCTAACCTCAGTAATCGGAAATTCAATGCGTTTAGGGGAAATTAACTTTCCATCACGATCAACTACAATTGGGTTTCCTTTAAGATCAAACGTAATACTAAAATTCACCGTTTCTATCGGTGGTTTCCCTGGCGGCTGATACATCCCACCTTTACTGGTACAGCCTGAAAGTAAACTGCTAGCGACAATCAATGATGTAGATAGTAACACCAAGTAACTTTTGCACTGTTTTCTATTAATCATTTCACTACTCTCCAATTTGTGGATATAAAAATATTTATTTAATCCATACGCTTATTTAAGTTACATCTAGCCAAGAGACCAGACATAACCTGTTATTATATTTCCCCTTTAAAAAATGGCTGTGAAACGAGCAAAGATAAGGCGTTCCGGATAGATAGTAGGGTGAAGAGGGTCTAATTCATGATAAAGAAAACCACTATTAAACAAATTCTTTACACCAAATGAAATAGTACCGTATCGTTGTGATAGGCGATAATCCAACTTGGCATCAACAATCCAAAATTGATCACTCCCTTCAGTCTTCGATAAATTTACTGAATCGAAAAACCGCCCCTCTTGATCAATAAACGTTGCAGTTGCAGCTAACGAGATGCCTCGATTAAAATAGTAACTAAACCCCAAAGGGAAACGGTTTGTCTGCAGCCTTACAACACCATCACGCGCATTCTTAATATCGGAATTAATCAGCTCTGATTGATACTCTATACGCAAGGCAGCCACCCGGCTTACATACCAGTACAAATAGGCCCTCTTTGATCCTTCTCTCCAATTTGACTCTTGAGTATTACCATTAGAGTCTTCATAAGGTACATCAAGGTCACGGTAAGACCATTCAACACCACCAAACGCATTATCTAGCAGCTCTTTGTCAAGAGCTACGCCATACCGTTTAGCATCCGTACCATTGTTGTCATCAAAAAACTGATTGAAACCCGCAATCTGAGTGGGCTCAATTGTTTGGTCTGTAACCAATGCACGCTTCAACGTCCTAAATGCGGCCATACGTAACGTCAGCGTATCCGTAAGCATCCCAGTAAAACCCAGTTTTGGATTTAATTGTTTGCGCTTAATGATACTACCCTGATGTATATCAGCACTCAGGCCCAGCAACAAAGTTAGATCGCGTTTATAGGGAACGTGTGAATATATATAGGCATTAGTCTGTTCTATTTTATCTTTATCTACATCTGGTTTTACAGGGATGCCGCCGACCGCCTGAGTCAAAGTTGTTTTACTATTTGAACGAAAATGGCCGAGGCCAGTGATCATATGATGACTATCATCAATAATTACATGCTGAAATTCTGCAAGATATGGAGTTTCCTCACGTAAGGCACTAACGGCTAGAATAGGTATTGGAGTCTCGTCACTTGCCTCTTGAAAGTCTTGAGAAATCAAAGAAACTATGGCTTGTGATTCACGGGAAAAAGCATGTCTCATCCCCAGCCGCAATGTCTCCACATCACGCTGTTCTCGTAAATTTGACGAATAGTTATCAGGGTCAAAACGCAATGACAGATCACCACGCCGCCACTCTCGCGTTCTATACTCCGCTTGAATACTGGTTCGTGGTGAAACGCTGTACTGCATGAATATATTGTAGATATCGTGTTGCTGGTCATTATTATCACGGAAACCTTCACTCTCATAATGAAACTGTCCTAGGCTAAAAGATAGTGGCCCACGAATTCCGGATAGCACCAGATCATCACCCCACGTGTCATTACTAGCGATAACACCATTAGCCTGCACGTTTATACCGTTGCCCATAAACAACGGTGTAAATTCATTAAATGCACTATCCGCTGGCCCAACACCCTCCAATATTCCAAGCCCGTTTTCGCCCAATTGCGGCTGTAATGAGTTCAAATGAAGTGGCTGCCACAACTGCGCCTGCAAAAGCTGCGCTAATCGACCAATTTCATGGCGGGGTAAGCCAGCATAAGAGTCCGCTAAAAATCGATGTGCTGAATAGTTCGTGGGATCTGTATTTAGTGAATGCCAGCCCGTCACTAACGCCAATTGACGAAAACCAAGGTCACTATAAATACGCGCCAAACTAGCGCTCCTGGCCGCGGCATCTTCATCCAGCAGCAGGCGAGAGCGGTATACCGCCCGGTTGTCGTTAAGTTTGATGGATTGTTGCAGCGCTTGCAGCGCCGCTACCGGTTGGTTTTCACTCTGTTGGCGAATGGCATCATAAAACCAGGGGGTGGGGTCGTTGGGGTCGAGCGCCTTGGCCAGGGTGAATTGCTCGGCCGCGAGGGCGTTACGTTTTTCTTCGTAATAGGCCTTGCCGAGATAGCTACGAATGAGTGGGTTTGCTGGGTCTTGGCTGGCGGCATATTCGATCTGGCGACGGCCAGCTTTAAGTTCACCCCGGCGTATCATTGCCAGCCCCAGGCCGAGCCGTGGCAGTGGGTCTGATTGATCTAATTCAATGGCTTGGATGAAAGCCTGTTCTGCCTGATTTATGTTGATCTGTGTAAGATGGGCAAAACCCAGTACGCTGTGCGTACGCGCTAGATTTGGGGCTATTTCAGCAGCGCGCTGTGCTGCTTTGAGGGCATCATCAAGCTCTCCGAACATGAGCTGAAGTTCCGCCAGCCTAGCCCAGACCAGGGCGCTTTGCGGGGCCAGCTTAACAGCATACTCAACACTTAAACGGGCCTGTTCCAGGTCGAATACCGCCTGCTGTGCGTAGGACTTTGCCAATAGCGGGGGAAATTCATCTGGGCTGGCAAAGATCGCTTGATCCGCCAACGCCAATGCTTGCTTGGTTTGATTATTCACTACCGCAATCATCGCCTTGAGTGCCAGAGCCTCACCATTGCTGCTGTCCAGCTTCAGGGCATTTTCCAAATCCACACTCGCGCGTTCGGCCTGGCCTACCGCTAGGTATAGTCCAGCGCGGTAAACATAGAGACGACTGCTCGCTAAATCACTCCCTAGGGGCTGCAACGCCGTTAAGGCGCTGGCAACATCCCCCTCACGATAATCGGCAATGGATTTAGCAAGCTGCAGCTGTCGTGACCCGGGCAGTTTTTCAAAAAGCCGGGGGGTGAAATCAATAATGAGCGGATAATGAAGCGCCCAGGTCACAGCATCCCAGGGGGTGACTTGGGCGCGCAGAGTGGGTATCTCACCACTGCGTGCAGTAACGCCTTCGCCACTGCCTATTCTGATTTCACCTTGCTCATTTTGAGCCCGCACCCGCCCTTCTAGCACGGTGATCTCGGTCTGTTCATCGGCCACAGCCACTACAAATTCGGTGCCATCAACCACCGCATTAACAAAGGGCGTGACCGTGACAAAACGCTGGGTAATTCTGCTGATGAAATGAGCCATACCCTGCTTCAAGTCTAACCAGTGGCCACCTTGCTGCGACACGCCACTAAAGGTTACTGCCGAGTGCTCATTTAAACGTAATATTGTGTTATTGCTAAGATAAAGCCCTGCACGGCTGTTCGCCTGGGTGCGTACCATATCACCCTGGCAGAGGTGCTCTTGTAGGGCAATTTTTTTCCACTCCGTGCCGGATTGGACGCGAACCTCTACCACTCCTTGAATAGAGACGGCTGTGGCGACTACCTCAGCACACCCCTCTGCCATGGCCAATGAGGGGAGTGTTATCAGCAGCATAAACAACCCACACGCCGCGATACCAAAAGGGCGAATGGGCGACCTTTTCTGAGTCAGTAGGATCGACATAGCTTGGTACTGTTTACCCAGCCCTACGTAGCCAAAAAAGACGTGGTATGAGTGTTTTATTTTATAAAATTCATGTTCCACTTAGTGTCATTCCCTTGTACCGAACATTGTCATAATTTATTTATTAAAATATATTTTTTATGGATAATGTTTATCTGATTTCACAAAAAAATTTAAAACACCCTAAAAAATAAACTTTAATTATCTGTGGGGCAATGATTCTAGCTCATAAAAATCGAATTACAATCTACCTATTTTTAGTATAAATATAATTTATAGTAGCTAAATTATTAGTTAATTATTTAGGGATAATATGGAATAGGTGAATGCTCTTGTAGGCGTTAGATAATTATCCACTATGGCGTGCCATTTATATTTTTCATAAGATAGCCATTTAAGCACTACGATCACTGTTAAAAAGTGCCTACCTAAAATGTTAAAATTTAACAGATATCAATCTTATTTTGTGTTATTCAGTTGGCATGAGATAAAGAATATTATTTTTTTTGCAACACTATCACCCCATCTTGGGGAAAGCTGAGTTTATTTTTAATATGTAGATCACATCGGGCGATATAATAGCGGCTAGGCCCATCGTTGGGGTGCAACTGTAGCACCTGCTGAAAATTATTCAGCGCGGCCTGCCAATCTCGGTTTTGGTAAGCATGTAGTCCAGCGGAAAAATATTCGCATAGTTTCTCAAAAAACTGGCTCGCATCACTTTGTAGTCCCAGCAACTCATAAATGCTAATCGCGGTTTGCTTACCTACCATGCGAAATAGGCCAAGTTCTCGATAGATAAGACCATCTAATCCCTCAAGTACCGCATCAGAAACCAGTAAGGAGGTTCCAAGCTGTTTATTAAGTCCCTCTATGCGTGAGGCCGTATTGACAATATCGCCCATGGCGCGGTATTCGTAATGGTCCAGCGCGCCGATATTCCCCATCATAATCTCACCCGCATGCAGCCCCATTCGTGTTCGCAACATTGGGCCATCACTGGGCACTTGCTCACTACGCAATGCTTGCAATGCGGCAACACACGCTTGATAACGCAAACGACGCTCTGGTTGGCGAGCAGACCAAATTGCTAACATTGCATCACCCACCACATCAGTGACTGTACCACCGTGTTCGCGCACCGGCTTAAATAGTCGTTCATAATAATTATGCATATATTTACTGAGATTTTTTGGCGTCAGGGATTCAGCTAATTCGGTATATTGCGCAGCGTCACTTGCCAAGCACACCCCAAACATCTGCTCACTATGCTCACTCACATTGCGTGGGCTGTGCGCCAACTCTTCGACAACATGGTCAGGGAGATAATAACCAAAAGCTTGACGGATTCGCCGACGCTCATGACTAAGCAGCCGATGTCGCCATAAAAGTCCGATAAATAATGCCAAGGGTGTCTGCACTAAAACCGGGATAAAGAGGGGTAGCCACAATGCTATGTGTGTAAATAGATACAGGCATAGCAAAGTATAGAGCACTGCGCTGGAAAAAATCATGAATATTGACAAGGGTGTACTGTAAAAACTACTCAACCATGCCAACAGTAGGCCGTAAACCGCGATTATGGCAATATAGGCAAGCGGCTCAGGTAAACGTAGATTCTCTTGCCTTAGTAGATTAGCAAAGGCCGTTGCGGCAATTTCTACACCACTTATGTCCAGCCCACTCTCTTGTGAAAATACCGTGTAAAAGCTATCTTTTTGCTCCGGTTGCTGTGCCTCAGCAAAACCTACAAATACGACCTTATCTTTGAAAATAGCCAGTTGTTCCTCGGTTGCAGAGAGCACATCATGGTAGGAGAGCGTGGGTATACTCTGCGGTGGCCCATAAAAATTCAGGTAACGACGGTCCGGTCCTATATAGAGCGCCAATAAAGCCTGTAGGCGTCGGAGGGCTGCGCTATCAGGCGCTCTACTCAAGATCTCAAGCAGCTTTTGTGTCACTACACTCTGTTGTTTAAAGAAATGGCGAATCTCCACCACGCGCTCTGATCTTGTTAAGCCTTCAAGTGATTCCTTTAAGAGCGTTGCTGGGTGTGGTGAAAATTCAGAAAATAGTGCCAGTAACACGCTATGATCTTGTGCCACATAATATTCCAAGGCGACACTGGGCAGTGAAGGCGTACCACCTGCTGAGGTATGAAAAGTCCAAAATTGATTCACCAATACGGGAACTTTAGGCAGTACAAACGGCGCACTGTCTGCCGCCGCTTGGTTAAACGATGCTAACGGCAAGATCAGGCGCTCTAGATTATATTCACTATCCATATCGAAGGGTTGCACTTCTCTATGCAGCTTTGAAAATATTAAAACATTGCCTGCTTGGCGCATTGCTTTTGCCAAACGAGTGTCTTGCGCATCATC
>Ga0316204_10007188_pt1 | contig 16518 bp, 14 predicted proteins | sample 6monrhotite_MG_2_FD_205661 | JGI IMG/M metagenome (GOLD analysis project Ga0316204, IMG submission 205661) | Microbial mat bacterial communities from mineral coupon in-situ incubated in ocean water Damariscotta River, Maine, United States -... | ecosystem: Environmental > Aquatic > Marine >... | reverse complement strand
AACGACGGCGCCTCGACGGGACGCTCAAACTACGAGCCCGCGACTGCCAGAACCGCTCTCGACAGTCCCATAGACCCCTGTCAAACCGAGCCGAACCCCGACAAACCCCGACAAACCCACCGAACCCCGACAAACCCACCGAACCCCGACAAACCCACCGAACCCGACAAACCCACCGAACCCCGACAAACCAACAAACTCAAACAACTCGAAAACCACCCCGTTCCGCCGTATACCGAAGCCGAACCAACAACAAAACCGCCACAACAGCGAGCCCAATCGTAAGCCCCAACCAGATCCCCCGAGCCCCCCACCCCCCCCGAAACGCCAACCAGTACCCGACCGGCAACCCCAGAACCCAATACCCGAGCACATTCGCCAGCGCCGGAAGCCGAACATCACCGGCCCCACGCAGCACGCCGAAGCTCACCACCTGGATGCCATCGAAGACCTGAAAGGTCGCCAGCAGGGGCAGCAACCCGACGCCGACCAGCAGCACCCCCGGGTCGTCCGTGAAGAGGCGCAGGAGCGGCTCCGGGAAGAGCGTGTAGAGAGACGCGGAGGCCACCATCACGCAGGCGCCCAGGCCCACCGCGGTCCAGGCGGCCCGACGCCAGGGGAGGTTCGCGCCCATCAGGTTGCCCACCCGTGTCGAGGCCGCCGCGGAGATGCCGAGCGGCACCATGAACGAGAGGGCCGCCATGTTGAGCGTCACTGAATGAGCCGCCAGCGAGGTCGCGCCCAGGAGGCCCACGAGCATCGTGGAGCCGCCGAAGGCCCAGCTCTCCAGGCCGACCTGGAGGCCCACCGGGACGACGTCCTTTGCGAGGGCGATCAGCCGGGCGGGGGTGATGGCGCCGGCCCAGCCCGGCAGGCCCTTCTTCAGGAGCGGCCAGCCCAGCGCGATCAGCCCCGCCAGCATGAAGGTCCGGGCGATCAGCGTTGCCCAGGCGCTGCCCACCGGGCCCATCGCCGGGGCGCCGAGGCCCCCGTAGATGAGCATCCAGTTGAAGAGCGCGTTTACCCCGTTGGCCACGAAGACCACCCAGGCCGCCGGGCGCATCCAGCCGTCCCCTTGGAGGTACTGGCGCAGCACCTGGAAGCCCAGCACCATGGGCACCGAGCTCGCCAGCACGCGCACGTAGGCGTCCGCGGTGGGGATCAGCGCCGTCGGCTGCCCCATCATCGCGAGGCCGGGGGCGGCCAGGAAGTGCAGGGCGAGCACCGGCAGGCTCAAGACCGTCAGCAGGGCCAGGCCACGGGCCAGCGTCGCGCCGGCGGCGTGGGGCTGGCGGGCGCCGAAGGCCTGGGCGAAGTGCGGGTCCAGGCCGTGCGCGCCGCCGGTCACCGTGACCAGCGCGAGCCAGCTCCAGGTGTGGCCCAGGGAGACGGCGGCCAGCGCGTCGGCGCCCAGGCGGCCCACCATCATGGTGTCCACCACGCCCATCCCCATGGTGCCCAGGTGCCCCAACACCACAGGCCAGGCCAGGGTGATCAGCCGGCGGAGCTCTCTGGGCTCGTCAGGCTCGCTGGCGGTCTCGGGGATCGGCGGGAGGGCGGACACGGGCTTCTCTGCAGCGGGTGGCGGTGTGACAGGACGTGACTTGCCGGGGCGCGGGGGGTGTCGAGGTTCTTTGGCAAGGAGTGAACCTCATGAAGCTCTTCACCATTCGCGGTATCCCCGTCCGCCTGCACGTCTCCTTCCTCGTACTGGCGGCGGCGTTCATCGGGTGGGAGCTGCTGACCGGCGGCCTGGGCAGCGCGACCGCGCTCGCTCTGACTGGCGGCGCCCTCTTCGGCAGCGTGCTGCTGCACGAGCTGGGGCACGCCCTGATGGCGCGCCGCTACGATATCAACACTCGGACCATCACGCTCTACCCCTTCGGCGGCGTCGCCGCGCTGGAGGCCGAGCCCACCGATCCTGACGCCGAGCTGGCCATCGCCCTGGCGGGCCCCGCGGTCAACGGCCTGCTCTTCGGCCTCGCGCTGCCCTTCGCCCTCATGGGCTCCACGATCGCTGGCTTCGTCGCTGGCATGAACCTCATCATGGGCCTCTTCAACCTCGCCCCGGCCTTCCCGATGGACGGCGGGCGGGTGCTGCGGGCCTTGCTCAGCAAGCGCAGCGGCGCCGAGAGCGCCACCGCGACCGCGCTGAAGGTCTCCCGGTACTTCGCCTGGGGTTTCCTCGGCCTGGGCCTCGTCTACAGCCCCTCGCTGGCCCTGGTCGGCGTCTTCCTCCTGTGGGCCGGCGGCATGGAGCGTCGCCGCTTCCAGGCCCGCAGCCAGCGTCGCCTCGCGGTCGAGCAGATCCGCCTCCGTCCGGGCCTCTGGGAGCACCCCGCCTACTGATTTCGGGGGGCTGGGGTGTAGTTCCCCGTGCACAGAGCCGTTTCCCATCTCAAGCAGGAAACCTCTGCGTGGGAAGGTAGCTGTGCAGCCCAGACTCGCTCGAACCTTGACAATCACTGAAGACGAGGCCCTCTCAGGTCCCCCGTTGGACGTGCTGTCCGACATCTGGACCAACGGCAGGACCGGCTGGCTCAAGGTCGGCATCCGCAGAGCGGCCATCTGTCAGGGAGGGATCGTTGATGCCGCCGGCGGCGAGCTGGTCGAGCTGGCGCTGGCCCTCAGCAATGGCGGCAGCCCGCGCGCCTTCGTCATGGCCGCTGAGGTCAGCTTCGAGCCCGGTGAGCACGAGGGCCTGGCGGATACGCTCAGCGTGGCCCGGTCCATCTGGGCGGCTGCCGTCAAGGAGGCGGATCCCGCCTTCACCGATCGGGTGCTGCACCGGGTGCTCCGCCTGACCGACCGCTCGAAGCTCTGCGAGCAGCTCCCGCTGTCCGAGGCGATCCAGACGCTCATCAACGCGCCCGGCAACCGGCTGCTGAGCCGACACCTGAAGAACCTGGAGATCGCCCCCTTCGACGTCGGCAAGGAGCTGGCGGCTCTGGCTCGCATGGGCCTCGTACGCTTCCAGCGGGTCCAGCGCGTCGACCCCAAGCCCGCCGCCGGCGAGGTCATCCAGCCGAAGTCAGCCAGGCCCGCCGGCGCCGCCAAGGCCGACGCGGCCCGGGCCAAGGCGCAGAACGTCGAGTTCCTGCTGCTCCTGCGTCGCCTGAAGCGCGAGGCCATGGCGCTGGCGGGCGCGGACGACTGGACCATCGTGGGGCTCCCACAGGGCTCATCGCCGGACAGGATCCGCGCCGCGACCGGGCGCATGGCCGCCCGCTACGGCGGGCTGGCGAAGGACGAGCGCCAGCCGCCGGAGATCCGCAAGCTGTCCGCGGCCATCCTGAGCCGCATCGAGCGGGCCGCCGAGAACCTGGCGCACGTCGGCGGCGCCTCGGGCGCGGACCGGGTGGGTGAGGAGGCGTACCGGCTGGGTCGCGTGGCCATGAAAGAGGGCCGCACCCAGGACGCCATCAAGCACTTCGCCGCCGCCAGAGCGCGCACCCCGGACTCGCCGCGCAACCTCGGCTGGCTGGGCTGGGCGCTGTTCTGGGATGAGAGCCGCCCTGTGAGCCGAAAGGCGGAGGCCCTCGAGCTCTTGCAGCTGGCCGCCCAGTTCAACACCGATGAGCTGGCGAACCCCGCCTACTTCCTGGCGCATGTGGAGGCCGAGCGCGGTGACATCGGGATGGCCGAAGCCCGGCTCTCCCGGATGCTGCGAAAGTACCCGGATCACAAGCGCGGCCGGCGCCTCTTCCTGAAGGTGCGGCGACAGCGTTCCAGGGGCGGTTGATCGGGTTATCGGGGGCCTCCACTTGAGAGGTTGCACCGATGACCATCGACGTCTCTGAGTACTACCCCAGCGGTGAAGCAGCAGCAGCGGCCGCCGCCAGAACCCTCACCGATCAGGCCGCTGGCATGGCGGGCTCGCGCATCCTGGGCATCGCCTCCCAGGTCCGGGCCATGCAGGCCGAGGGCACGGAGATCTGCAACCTCACCATCGGTGACTTCTCCCCCGCCCAGTTCACCATCCCCAAGGCCCTCGGCCGGGCCATCAGCGAGCGGCTCGCGGCGGGCGACACCAACTACCCCCCCGCCGACGGCACCCCCGAGCTGCGCCGCGCCATCGTGGCCTTCTACGAGCGGGAGCTCGGCGTTCGCTTCCCCGTCGAGTCCGTGGTGGTGGGCAGCGGGGCCCGGCCGCCGCTGTACGTGACCCTGGCCTGCCTGCTCGACGAAGGCGACACCTACGTCTACGGCCTGCCCACCTGGAACAACGAGTACTACGCGTACCTGAACCGGGCGAAGGCGGTGAAGATCCCCACTACCCCCGAGAGCGGCTTCCACCTGACGCCGGCGCTCCTCGCCCCGCACCTGAGCGAGGCCCGGGTGGTGCACCTGAACAGCCCGCTCAACCCCTGCGGCACCTGCATCGACGAGTCAGCGCTCAAGGGGATCTGCGAGGCCATCGTCGCTGAGAACCGCCGCCGCGAGGCCGGCGGCCGCAAGGCGCTGGTGCTCCTCTACGACATGGTCTACTGGATGCTCACCTTCGGCGAAGCCAAGCACCACCACCCCATCGGGCTCGTGCCCGAGGTCGCGCCCTACGTGGTCTACGTCGACGCCATCTCCAAGAACTTCGCCGGCACCGGCCTGCGCGTGGGGTGGGGCATCGTCCCCCCCTACCTCCAGCCCAAGTTCAAGGCCCTGCTGGGGCACACCGGCGCCTGGGCCCCCCGCCCCGTGCAGTCCGCCGCCGCGTGGTTCCTCGGTCAGCCCGAGGAAGTGCACGACTACATCGACGCCTTCAAGGTCGAGCTGCAGGCGCGGCTGGACCTCATCTACAGCAACTTCGAGCGCATGAAGGCCGACGGTCTGCCCGTCGAGGCCCTCCAGCCCCAGGGCGCCATCTACCTCTCCATCCGGGTCAACCTCATCGGCCGCGGCAAGCCCGGCGGCGGTGAGTTCACCACCAACGAGGAGATCCGCGAGTACCTGCTGCAGGAGGCGCGGATCGCCGTGGTGCCCTTCCGGGCCTTCGGCCTCGAGGGCGAGAACGGCTGGTTGCGCATGTCGGTCGGCGCCGTGGGCGTCGACGAGCTCGGCGAGGCGCTCGGGCGCCTGGAGGCCGCGGTCCGCGCCGTCTGTTGACGCCCGCGCTGATAGCGGAGGAGGAGGACTGGCTGTGGCTCTACAAGCCCGCCGGTCTGACCGTCTTCCCGCCGCACCGGGATCCCGGCGGTGACTGCCTGCTGCGCTGGCTGCTCGCCGCGCGGCCGGCGCAGTCCGCGCCCGCGTTCCCCGAGGGCTTCGCCGGGGGGCTCGCCCACCGCCTCGACACGTCGACCTCCGGCGTCGTGCTGGCCGCGCGCGACCCGGCGGCCCTGGCGCGGGCGCGGGCGGCCTTCTCCGAGAAGCGCCTGACCAAGCGCTACCGGCTGCTCACCGCGGGCGCGCCGGGCTGGCGGGCGCACACCATCGACGCGCCGGTCGCCCACCACAAGCGGCGGCGGGATCGCATGGTGGTTAAGCGCGGCCAGAGCACCCCTCACCGCGGCAAGTGGTACCCCGCCGAGACCCGCTTTCGCGCGGTGAAGCCCGGCCACTGGGAGGCCGTCATCCGCAGCGGCGTCATGCACCAGATCCGCGTACACGCGGGCTTCGCCGGGCTCGCCATCCTCGGCGACCGGCGCTACGGCGGCGCCCACCTGCCTGACGGCCTCGCCCCCGAGGGCGTCACCTTCGCCCTGCACCACGTCGGCTTCACGGGCCTGAGCCCGCAGGCCCCGCGCCTGAATCCGCCGGGCTGGTGGTCCGACTGGTCGCCGCCTTCGTACTGAAGGCTGTGCTCTCGGATTGACCCGCGACCCCGCCGGCATCGGACCCGCTACAGCGGCGCCGGCGACCTCCACGGTGCAGCCATGTCTCGCTCCCCGGCCCGCTACCTCCTCCCCTGCCTCGCCCTCCTCGCGGCGCCCGCGACCGCCCTGGCCGATCCGCCTGACGTCGGTGAGCGGCTGCAGATCGTGAAGTCAGCCTGGGAGGACACCCGCGGCTACTGCGGCACCTTCATGCTCGCGATCTACGGCAAGCAGAGCGCGGGCCTGTCCACCGGCACCACCTGCTGGGACCGCTCCGGATGGATCCGCACAGCGACCGACTCTCCCTTCGGACCCGTCATCGAGATCCGCGGTGACAAGGAGGTCTGGTACCACGACCCCGCCCGCCCCGTCGTCATCCACCTCACAGCCAGCGAGGCCATGGACATCGAGACCCGGCAGGTGGGCAAGGGCGTCGGCGAGGTGGTCGAGATGCTGCTCCAGGCCCGCGACGTGCAGGCGATGCCCGACACCGACATCGGCGGCCGGGGCGCCTGGGCCTTCAGCTTCGAGCGCGGCGCTCAGGGGGTGGTGGTCTTCGTGGACGCCGAGCACCTGGTGCCCGTGGCGCTGGAGCTTCGGAACGCCCAGGACAAGCCCGTGCTCAGCTACGGGCTGGTCGAGCTTCAGCACAACCCCGACCTCTCCTCCGAGACCTTCACCATCGAGGCCCCCGAGGGGTACCCCGTGGTGGACCTGACCTTCGACCCCAACCGGGAGGCGCCAGCGGACGCGGCGAAGCGAGCCGACGCCGGACGCCCATGACGGGATCAGGCAGGGGGGAGCCGGTGGAACCTCATGAAGTGGTCCACCGCGACGATCTCACCGGGCGCCATGGGGAACCAGACGTTCTCCCCCAGCAGCGGCTCGCTCGACAGCACGAGGTGGTTCACGTACCCCGAGCGGGTCTCCCCCTCGCACTCCGGGGCGAAGAACGGGCACTGCTCGCGGTCCGGACAGGCCGTCTTGTGGGTGCTGAAGTGCAGCTCCTTGCCGCCCTGGTGGCCCACCATCAGCTCCCCATCCGTGACGATGAGGGTCAAGAGCGAGGGGTTGAAGTCCGGCCGCCCGTCGGCCACCTCCCTCACCTGCTCCACCGTCCAGCGCAGCGCCCGCACCACGGCCTCCAGCGGCACGCCCTTTCGGTGCAGCTCCGCCTCGGTGGAGAGCTGGGAGAGGAAGAGGTGGAAGATGACCTCGCTGTCCGTTGTGCCCAGCAGGAAGCGCCGGAACATCGGCGCGATGCGGACCAGCAGCGCCTCGCGCAGCCCCTCAAAGCCCGGCACGTCCCCGTTGTGGGCCATCACCCAGCGCCCGTACTGGAACGGGTGCGAGTTCAGCGGCGTCAGCTCGCCCTGGGTCGCCTTTCGGATGTGAGCCAGCACGGTCTGTGAGGTGACGATGCCGCTCACGCGCTGGAAGAGGTGATCCCCCAGCGCCGTGCCCGCGGACTTGATGAGGTGGGGGCTGCCCGCGACGTAGTAGGCGACCCCCCAGCCGTCCGGGTGCACCTGGGACTGCACCGCCAGGGCGTTGTCAGCGCCCTGGAGGGAGCGATGGACCTGGCTCTCCAGCACGCTTCGAAACCCGAAGAGGCGACACATGGGGACTCCCGCTCAGCCGGCCACGATGCGGATGCGATCGAGCTTCTTGACGTTGGCGCAGGCGCTGCGGCCCTCGCCCGGCGGGATCAAGAGGCGGTAGGGGCCGCCCTTGTCCCGGGGGAAGGGGCCGTCGGCGAGGGAGTGCACCAGCACCGCCTCACCGGCGCCGTCGATGGGCACCGGCTCGGTGCTCATGCCGTCGCTGGCGCTCACCACGAAGGTGTAGGTGGTCTCGGGGCCCACCAGGGACAGCACCTCGCGCAGGTAGACCCCGCGGCCTTCGCGGCCGGGGATGAGGGCGCTGACGTCGGAGACCTGGCCCGGCAGGGCGGCGAGCGCGAGGCGGGTGAGCTCGACCTCGCGGCCCTCGGCGTCCCGCAGCCGCACCACGGGCTCCGCGTCACGGGGCGGCGTCCAGGTCAGCCCGCTGATGCGATCGATCAGCGCCTGGGCCTCCTCCTGGCTGCCGGCGACGATGATGTCCAGGCGGGAGCCGCCCCGGTAGGCCGTGGGGGCAGCGTGCACCGCGTCGCCGGCCCGCTCGAGGCGGTACCAGCCGATGTCCGTGCGGAACAGGCCCTTGCCGCGGGTGAGGCCCGCCGTGCGCAGGAGGCTCTTCAGGCGGTCCACGTCAAAGGTGATGTCCGCGCTCCACGCGCCGCTGGCGGCGGCGTAGCCCTCGGTGGAGGAGTGGTCGTGGTCGTGGTCGTCGCTGTCAGTGTTGTCGCCGGGGGGAGGCGCGTCAGCCCAGCGCAGCTCGAAGACCTCCGGGGGAACCTCGCCTTGAGAGACCTCCCAGACGCCCAGCGGCTCGGGCCAGTGCTCGGTGACCTGCTGGCGGAAGGCGGCCAGCGCGGGGGCGCTGGCGGTGTCGATCCGGTTGGCGATCAAGATGGCGGCCGCGTCGATCTGCTCCAGCAGCAGCACGGGCGGTGTGTCAGAGATGAGCTGGTTGGGGTCGACCACGGCGGCCACCGGCGTGACGGTGATGCGCCCGGCGATGGGGCTGCGCTCGAGGGTGTCGACGAGATCGGCCGGCCGGGCGAGCCCGGTGGGCTCGATGAAGATCCGATCGGGCTTCAGCTCATCCAGGATGGACTGGAGGGCGGGCACCATGCCCTCGGGGGCGGTGCAGCAGACGCAGCCGCCGGGGATGTTGATGACACCGACCCCGCCGTCGAGGAGCGTGGCGTCGAAGCTCGCGACGCCGAAGTCATTGACCAGGACGGCGCAGCGCTCGGGCGGGCTCTGGGCGCCGCGCAGGGCGAGCTGGCGACGGATGAGCGTGGTCTTTCCGGCGCCGAGGAAGCCGGAGACGATGTGGACGGGGACGACACTCACAGCGTCGGGGCTGGCGGACATCAGGGCATCTCGAAGGTGGCGGTGGCGGCATTGCAGGTCGTGCCGCAGGCGCTCAGGTCGGTCCAGTCGGGGGTCAGGGTCTGCTCGTCGCCGAAGTCCTGGCCCACCGCCGCGGCGACGGTCAGGGTCTCGGGGAAGGGCTGCCCCTCGGACTCCAGGTACACCCCGCCGCTGATGCACTCGGCGGTCACGTGGGGCGCGCCGCCGGCGCGGATGCCGTCCGGGCAGCCGATCTGCAGGGTGGTGAAGCCGTCGCCGAGGACGGTGAGGCTGAACGCATCGCTGCCGTCGGCGGCGCTCAGCGTCAGCTCCCCCACGCAGACTTCGGTGCAGTTGACGCCGCTGTCCGAGTCGTTGGGCTTGACGGTTGTGGCGCAGGCGGTCGCGGCGAGGCCGACGATCGCGAGGCCGGTCGCGAGGGCGGCGCGGCGAACTGGCATTTGCGGGCTCCTGTTTCTCACAGCCAACGAACTATAGCCGTCTGGGCTCCCCGATGGCCGCGCTGATCGTCCCGCTGTATCCGCAAACCCCAGACGAGCACCCAGCCTGACATCAGCCCTCGCGCTCCCGAGGAGGCTGCGCGCTCCGTGCAATCCACGGCGCTGAAGGCTCGCCCGGGGGCGACTGCGTCGGCGCGGCGGCTGGAGGCGGGTCCATGAGCCGGTGCCGCAGGGGATCGACGGGCTATAGCGTGTTGCCTCAGCACGAAAGGGACAGCATGCGACGCGCTGGCATCCTGCTTCACATCACCTCACTCCCCTCTCGCGGCCCCGTAGGCGATATCGGTCCCGCCGCCTACGGCTTCGTCGACTGGCTCGCCAACGCGGGCTGCCGCGTCTGGCAGATCCTCCCGGTCAACCCGGTGGGGCCCGGCTGGTGCCCCTACGCCTCCCCCTCGGCCTTCGCCGCCGAGCCCGCGCTCCTCTCCCTGGACGGGCTGGTCTCGGACGGGCTGCTGGAGCTCTCGGAGGTCGGCCCGCGCCCGCAGGCGCGAGGCGAGGCGGACTGGATGTCGGTGGACGGCTGGAAGCGCCCCCTGCTGTCGCTGGCGGCGAAGCGGCTGGCCGCGGCCGAGCCCGAGGCGCTGGCGGAGTACGCCCGGAGCAAGCCCTGGGCAGGAGAGTGGGCCCTCTTCAGCACCCTCCACGCCCGGGAGAACAGGGGCTGGCAGGACTGGTCGGACGCCGGGCTCCGCGCTCGGAACCCGACGGACCTCGCGGCGGCGCGGGCCGAGCTCTCTGGCGCGGTGGGGGAAGCCCTGGCCCTGCAGCTCCTCTTCGATCGGCAGTGGGCGGCGCTCAAGGCCTACGCCCGGGGCAAGGGCGTCACCCTCTTCGGGGACATGCCGCTCTTCGTCTCCGGTGACAGCTGCGACACCTGGTGTGACCCCCAGCTCTTCGCCCTCGACGAGGCCGGCCGGGCGACCGAGGTCGCCGGGGCGCCGCCGGACGCCTTCAGCGACGACGGCCAGCTCTGGGGCTCTCCGGTCTACGACTGGTCCGCCCACACCGCCGAGGGCTTCAGCTGGTGGAAGCGGCGGGTGGGGCGCGCGCTGGAGCACGTGGACCTGCTGCGCATCGATCACTTCCGCGGCCTCCAGGCGACCTGGACCATCCCCGCGGACGCCGAGACCGCCAGGGAAGGCACCTGGAAGGAGGTGCCCGGCGCCGCCATGTTCGAGGCGCTGGGCTCCCTGCCGCTGGTGGCCGAAGACCTGGGCATCATCACCCCTGAGGTCGAGGCCCTGCGCGCGGCCGTGGGCTGCCCCGGGATGCGTATCCTTCAGTTCGCCTTCGGCGGCGACGCCCACCACGGCTACCTGCCCCACAACTACGACGCCAACACCGTGGTCTACACCGGCACCCACGACAACGACACCACCCGCGGCTGGTACGCGACCGCCGGCGGCGTGGCGCAGGATCGCTACCGCCGCTACCTCGGCGCCGACGGCGCGGATGTGTCCTGGGACTTCATCCGCATGGCCTGGGGATCGGTCGCCGAGACCGCCATCGCCCCCATGCAGGACGTGCTGGACCTGGGCGGCGAGGCGCGCATGAACGTGCCCGGCACCGAGGACGGCAACTGGGGCTGGCGTCTCCAGGACATCCCCTGGTGGGTCGAGGGCCGGCTGCTGGATCTGAGCGAGAGCTACGGCCGGCTCCCGCCGCCGAAGCCCGCCCGGAAGGACGCGCAGACAGACAATCCGTCAGACAACGCTGAGGCATGAGTCAGCGCCGCCGCCTGCGCGTCGCCGCCCAGATCGTGGGCAGCGTCCTGGTGGTCGGGTTGTTGGTCCGGGACGCCGAGCCCGGGGCGGTGCGGGAGGCCCTGGCGCGGTCCAGCGCGGGCTGGGTGCTGATCGCCGCGCTCATCAAGGCGGCGGCGGTGTCGCTGCACGAGCTCCGGGTCTGGGTGGCGCTGCTGCCCTGGAAGCGGGCCGGGCTGCTGCGGGTCATGGGCATCGGCTACACGGCGGGGCTGCTCAACGGGGTGCTGCCTGCCCGAGGCGGGGATCTGCTCGCGGTGGGCATGCTGCGCTCGGAGTGCCAGGTGACCACCACCCAGGCGCTGGCGGCCGTGGCCATCACCGGCTTCGCGGAGGCGCTGGTGTTCGGGGTGTTCGTGCTGGGGGTGCTGGGCCTCGGCGCGGCCCGGTGGGAGCTGCTGCTGGGCGCTGACGGCTCCGCGCGGGCGCTCACGGGCCTGAGCCTGCTCACGGTGGGCGCCATCTTCGGGGCCGCCATCGTGGTGCTCGTGGCCCGCCGGCTGGCGGGGCCGCAAGACGAGGAGCCCAAGCCCTCGCCGCTCGACTGGATCCGCCGGGCGGTGGTGGACGCCGGCCAGGGCCTCTCAGCCTGGGGGCCGCTCGGCGCCAACCTGGGGCTCTCGGTGATTCAGGTGGGGCTGGTGGTGGCCTCCTTCTGGGCGCTGCTGCCGGCGCTGGGGCTGAACCCGCCGCTGCCGCTGCTGGCGACCTGCGGGGTCATCGCCGTGGGCAGCGTGGCCGCCGTGGTGCTCCCCCCCGGCCTCGGGGCCAGCCAGGCCGCCACCAGCGTCTTCGTGCTCGCCTTCTTCGGCGTCGACGAAGCCAGCGCCCTGGCCTTCGCGGCGCTGGGGTGGCTCACCAACACCGGGCCCGCGGTGGCGCTCGGGTTCGTCCCGTTCTGGCGTCGCCTGAGCGGCATCCCGGCGCTGCTGCGCGCCAACCGGGGTGAGCCCGAGTGATACGCTGCCGCGTATAATCCTGCCTCGTCGTGAGTAGCTCCTTGCAGGTCCATCAATACGCCAAGAAGGCCGCCTTCACATCCGTGATGACGATGGGCCTCTTGATCGGTATCGAGCTCGGCTTCCGGGGCTTCATCGGCGTGTTCAGCGAGCCCTGGTCGGAGGCCGTCGACAACTACCGGGCGGAGTGGCTGCCGGAGATGCAGCCCTCCATGGTCTTCCGGCCGCACCCCTACGTGGGCTACGTCAACTCCAGCGCCGCGGGGCAGGCGGGCGTCAACGACGACGGCTTCTACGGCCCCGAGATCAAGCGTGAGAAGAAGACGCGGCAGTTCCGGATCGCCTGCATGGGCGGCTCCACCACCGCCGGCCCCCGCTCCTGGCCGTTCCAGCTGGAGCAGATGCTACAGCAGGCCGGCGGCTCCTACCGCTACCAGGTGATCAACTACGGGGTGGGCGGCTGGACCAGCGCGGAGAGCATGATCAACTTCGTGCACCACGGCCAGTCCTACAGCCCTGATCTGGTCATCATCCACCACACGGTGAACGACCTGCCGCCCATCCAGCGCGACGACTACCGGCCGGACTACCTGCACTACCGCGTCGCCATGAACGTGAGCGAGGACGAGCAGGGCCGCACCATGGTGCGGAACAATGTGAAGTGGGGGGTCGACACGACGCTGGGGAGAGCGAGCTCCCTCTACGTGGCGCTGCGGCTGCTGCTCATCGGCAACCAGCGCAGCGTCTACTCCCTCGACAACATCACGACGACCCAGGGCGCGCACAACCCGAACCCGCCTGACGGGAACGCCGACGGCTACCGCCGCAACCTGACGACCATCGCGCTGGTGGCGGAGTCCGTCGGCGCGAAGACCGTGCTCACCACAATCCCCTACGACCAGCAGGCGTCGGGGAACTCTATGTGGAAGGACGGCATGGTGCGCCAGGGCGACCGGCTGCGGCGGCTGGCGGAGGACGAGGGGATGCCCTTCGTGGACCTGGCCGCGATGATGGCCGACGGCCAGGGCTTCGCCTACCAGGATCCGGTGCACGTGGACGAGGCCGGCGACGTGCTCAAGGCCGAGCTGCTGTACGCGGCGCTGAAGGAGCAGGGCCTGCTACCCGCCCGCTGATGGGTCCGGCAGCGGCGCGGCGCCGTCGCGCATCAGGTTCAGGTCGAACCGGACGGTGACCTCCTCCCCGATGGGGTTGACCGACGAGTCGAAGATGATGCCGAAGTCCCGGCGCTTGAGCACGTACTCGCCGGTGAGGCGCAGGCGGTCCGCGTCCTTGTAGAGCACCTTCAGCGGGATGGAGAGCTCCTTCTCCACGCCCTTCAGCGAGAGCGCGCCGGTCGCCGTGAGGGTCTCGCCGTCCGCCGTGACCCCGGCGATCACGAAGGTCGCCTTCGGGTGCACCGCGACGTCAAAGAAGTCGCCGCTTCGCAGGTGATCGTCGCGCTTTCGGACGCGGGTGTCCACGGAGGCGACGTCGACGGTGACCGCGCCGCGCAGCCCGGAGAGGTCCGCGCCGTCGGGCAGGGTCGCGGTCACCGACCAGGTCTGGAAGGTGCCGTGGGCGTCGAAGAGCGCCGACCCCACGCTGAACTCCAAGGTCGAGTGGTTCAGGTCCGCGGTGTAGTCCGCGGCCTGTAGCCACCCCGTGAGCAGCAGCGCAAAGAGGGCGCTCATCGAGATCTCCCAGCGGGCTACGCGTTGGCAGCCCGGATCTTGTTGAGGGCGCTACCAGCGATGAACCACCCGAACTGCTCCTTGGAGAGCGTGTTGTTCGTCTGGATCTCGTCGGTCGAGCCGTCGGCGTGGGTGAGGACAATCGTGGGGGAGCCGCCGTCGCCGATGGCGGCGATGTTGGTGATGGCGACCATGTCGTCGCCCTTCACCTTGTCGTAGTCCGCCGGGTCGGCGAAGGTCAGCGGCAGCACGCCCTGCTTCTTCAGGTTGGTCTCGTGGATACGGGCGAAGCTGCGGACGATGACGGCCTTGCCGTTCATGTGCCGGGGCTCCATGGCCGCGTGCTCGCGGGAGGAGCCCTCGCCGTAGTTCTCGTCGCCGAAGATGACCCAGGGCTGACCCGCGGCCTTGTACTGCCTGGCGAGGTCCGGGTGGCTCGCGTTCTCGCCCGTGAGGAAGTTGTGCCCCACGCCGAACTCGCCGGTGTAGCCGTTGTTGGCGCCCAGCATCAGGTTGCCCGAGATGTTGGTGAGGTGGCCGCGGTACTTGAGCCAGGGGCCGGCGGCGGAGATGTGATCCGTGGTGCACTTGCCCACGGCCTTCACCAGCACGCGCATGCCGCTGTAGTCGTTGCCGTCCCAGGCGCTGAAGGGCGTCAGGCGCTCGATGCGGTCGCTGCCGTCGTTGATGACGACCGCGACGGACTGGCACTCCTCCACGGAGACGGGGGCGATGTAGCCGCCGGTGCCGCCGGTGAAGCCGGCCTTGGGCAGCTCGTCACCGACGGGGGGCTCCAGCTTGAAGGCGTTGCCCTCGCTGTCGTTGAGCGTGTCCCGGTTGGGGTCGAAGCCGATGTCGCCGCTCAGGGCGATGGCGGTCACGAGCTCGGGGGAGCCGATGAAGCTCAGGGTCGACGGGTTCGCGTCGTTGCGGCCGCGGAAGTTGCGGTTGAACGAGTTGATGATGGTGTTGGTGTCGCCCTTCTTGATGTCGTCGCGCTTCCACTGACCGATGCAGGGGCCGCAGGCGTTGGAGAGCACCACGCCGCCGATGGCGCGCAGGGCATCGGCCTGACCGTCGCGCTCGATGGTCGCCATGATCTGATCCGAGCCGGGGCTCACCATGAAGCCGGCCTTGGCCTTGAGGCCCTTCGCGGCGGCCTGACGGGCGATGTGGGCCGAGCGCTCGATGTCCTCGTAGGAGGAGTTGGTGCAGGAGCCGATGAGCGCGTACTTGACCTCGCGGGGCCAGCCCTCGGCCTCGGCCTCGGCGCCCATCGCGGAGATGGGGCGGGCGCGGTCGGGGGTGTGCGGGCCGACGACGTGGGGCTCGAGGGTCGAGAGGTCGAGCTCGATGACCCGGTCGTAGTACTGCTCGGGGTTGGCGAGCACCTCGGGATCGGCGACCAGCTCGGCCCGGTGGGCGTCGGCGAGGTCGGCGATGGCCGCGCGATCGGTGGCGCGGAGGTAGGTGCCCATGCGGTCGTCGTAGGGGAAGAGCGAGGTCGTCGCGCCGTGCTCGGCGCCCATGTTGCAGATGGTGCCCTTGCCGGTCGCGGAGATGGACTCACAGCCGGGGCCGAAGTACTCGACGATGCTGTTGGTGCCGCCCTTGACGGTCAGGATCTCGCAGACCTTCAGGATGACGTCCTTGGCCGAAGCCCAGCCGTTGAGCGTACCGGTCAGCTTGATGCCGATGAAGCCGGGGTTGAGGACCTCCCAGGGCATGCCGACCATGGCGTCCACGGCGTCGGCGCCGCCAACACCCACGGCGATCATGCCGAGGCCGCCGGCGTTCACCGTGTGGGAGTCGGTGCCGATCATCAGGGTGCCGGGGGCGGCGTAGTTCTCGAGCACGACCTGGTGGATGATGCCCGCGCCGGGCTTCCAGAAGCCCATGCCGTAGCGCTGGCCGGCGGTCCGCAGGAACTCGTAGACTTCCGAGTTCTCGGTGTTGGCCGTGTCGAGGTCGGCCTCAGCGCCCTCGTAGGCGCGGATGAGGTGGTCGCAGTGGATGGTCGAGGGCAGCGCGACGGTGTCGCGGCCGGCCATCATGAACTGGAGGACGGCCATCTGGGCGGTGGCGTCCTGCATGGCGACGCGGTCGGGGCGCAGATCGAGGAAGCTCTTGCGGCGCTCGAAGTCGGCGCCCTCGGGGTCGACCATGTGGGAGAAGAGGATCTTCTCACCGAGGGTCAGCGCGCGGCCGAGGCGGCGGCGGCCGGTGGCGTGTGCGGCGCCCTGGCGCTCGTAGAGGGCTTTGATGGAGGCGACGTCAATCATCATGAACCTCGAATGGTGCAGGTGTTCGGGGGGTTCCCTTACTCGATTCGAGCGCGTTCTGCAGGGGTGAGATGTCGCAGCGTGCGGGAGGCTTCAGGGATGGTGCGCGAATCGCGAGGGGTGAAGCTCTCGCCCTGACAGCGCCCCAGCTCCGAGCGGCGCCAACCGCGCCGCAGGGCGCGCCAACTGCGAAGAGGCCCCTGTGAGGAACGTGACGTCCCAGCGCCCCACGCGAGAGGGTGTTGCGACGTCAGCTGCCTCGCCGCAAGGCGGGTTCGCTCATACTTCAGCGCTCCTGAGTCGCTGCCTCTGAAGCCCTCCCCATCTCTTCTGGCAGCGTGCGCCGCGAGGGGCCGAGCCCCCTGTGACCCCCCATTGAACCACCAGAACGTGCCGTCAGGCGCGCGCCAACATCGAATGCGTACCTCTGAGGAACGCGACGTCCCAGCGTCTCACACTAGAGGGTGTTGCGACGTCAGATGCCTCGCCGCAAGGCGACATCAGGAGGCAAGACCTTGCGAACACG
>Ga0316204_10007185_pt1 | contig 16525 bp, 10 predicted proteins | sample 6monrhotite_MG_2_FD_205661 | JGI IMG/M metagenome (GOLD analysis project Ga0316204, IMG submission 205661) | Microbial mat bacterial communities from mineral coupon in-situ incubated in ocean water Damariscotta River, Maine, United States -... | ecosystem: Environmental > Aquatic > Marine >... | reverse complement strand
CGCGGTAGTATGGTGTGTGCCTGAGAGAAAAATCTAAGTTAATATAAGTAAGAAATATATGCTCAGGCTGCAGATTTAATCGCTATTGTTTGTAAAAGAAAAATTTGGTGCGGAATGTGAGTTATATCGTTGCTGGAGTATATCGAGGTGCACTATCTCTTGATTTATGTTTACAGTTATCTTCATGGTAAGCTCCGAAGCAAGCTGGTTTTCCGTCTCTAGATTTTTTACGGTAATAACCTTTACCACTGCATTTTTTGCAAACTAAAGTACGCCTAAGTTTATCAAGCACAGATGTATCTAATGCGCTAAAAGATGCAATATCGTAGCTTTTATTATTTGTAGTGCAAAATGCTATATCCATTGATTATTAGACTCTATAAACTGAGACCTTTGCACGAAGCTAAAATAATTCACTGATCATTTTTTCTGGAAAATTTTCGATTTTTTTCGTTGAATCGAAGGGGTCAGAGTTAATGAAATTTTATCGCCAGCGGTATATACTCCCAGCGTTCAACAATAACGTGAAAAGGGTTAGTTGAAACGCGTGGCGAGTGGTGTAGCGATCCAAATTGCTATCGTAAGAATTCCTAAATTATCGGTCATAAGATCCTGCGATCTTATGACCATTTTGCCACACTCTCATCGTAACTTATTTTCCATTTATCAAATTAAAATCTGAAGTTTTCCAACAGCAGGCATGAACCGAGAGCTAGCTACCAAAATAATGTTAGGATTAGTTCCTATCTATATGCACTGAAGCCCATTATCCACAGGGTTGAGTCGGTACAAATTAAGGTATTTCCTCATAATGGGACGGTGGTACTTTGTAAAACTCATTGAAAGCTCGACCAAAACTTGACAAATTGTGAAAACCGACGGCGTAGCCTATTTCACTTATCGTGCCCCGTTTTTCTCTTAACATTTGCAGGGCAGTATTTAATCGGAACGTTTTAAGTAGTTTTCCAGGAGTACAGCCAAATCGCTTTTTAGTTTTTCGAAACAAAGTGCTTCGTGTGGTATTCATCTGACGGCTTAGCTCGTCCACATCGAAATAAAGATCTCCCAAATTTTCTATCAGGATTTCTTCCAACCGCTTACTAAATATATCATTAGGACACCTATGCAAATTACCCAGAACAGGTAAATGGACGGGGTGTTCAAACTGACTTAAAATTTTATCTGCAACCCGTTTGCTATGCGCTAGTAGCGCTGCTATTCGCGCTATCAGCTCATTATTGTCGAACGGCTTAACGAGATAATCATCAGCTCCATATTGAAGACCTTTGATAGTATCTAGTTTTGTCGATCTCGCGGTAAGCAAAATAAGAGGAATATGGTTTGTTATGGGAGACGACTTAAGCTGTTTAGTAAGACTAAATCCGTCCATTACAGGCATCATGACATCGGAAATAATTATATCTGGTTCCGTTTCAATTGCTATTCGAAGCGCAACTTCCCCATCGCTTGCTTCTACAACCGTATATTTTTGCAATAATAAGCTACTAATAAACTCTCTTAGTTCATCATTGTCGTCAACAACTAATACGATTTTTTTCAAATGGTTCTTTTTAGGGTTGTTAAAAGAAGTTTTTTTCAAGTCAGTTAATTGAAGGTTGTCAACATCGTGCACGTGAGCCCATTCAATAGAGCTCGGTTCCAAAGTGCCTAGTTTCTCAGTCCCCAGTTGAGTTGGGATATTAAAAGTTAAAATGAAACAGGCTCCTTTTGCTTTGTTGTTTACAACCTCAATCGATATTTTATGTAAATTCACGAGTTCTTTCACCAAGGCAAGCCCAATTCCTGTGCTAGGCTGAGTGCTTTGTATCGGTTTTCCGATTCGGTAAAACCGTCTAAAAATATTTTTTCTTTCTTCTTTATTTATTCCGGGTCCTTGATCTTTTATCCGTAGGACTGGAAGTTTTTCCTTAACAACAAGCCCAATCGTTATTTTTCCTCTTGGTGGACTATGTTTAATTGCGTTTGAAAGTAGGTTTAGAACGATTTTCTCGAAATGCTCTTCATCAAAATCTATTACTACACGTTCTTCAAATCCCACGGTTTCGATTGTCAAGCCTAATTCCTGTATTAGGAATTCGAATCGAGAAATACAACGTTCTAAATGGGGTACGATTTCCATTTTAACTAACTTAACAGGCAATTTTCCCGCTTCCAATCGATTAATATCAGTGACTTGTCCGAGCAGATCCAAGAGATGCATATTGTTCTTAAGTGCAATTTCTAAATACCGTTTGTTTTGTTGGTCGAGTAACTCTCCACTGGACTCAATTTCTTTTAACGGACCTATCGATAGCGTAAGAGGTGTCCTAAACTCATGGGCAATATTAGTGAAAAAGTTACTTTTAGCCTGATCGAGTTTAAGTAACTGATCGTTTTGTTCATTTAAACGGAGGTTTTGTTGTTGGATTGTTTTTGTTCTTTCCAACACTTGTAATTTGAGAAGCTTTGCACGTCTCATAGCGATCCTGTTACGAGATCTGAAAAAAAAGACGCTAAACAAAATAGCCAAAGAAATACTCAATAGAACAAAAAGCAATTTAGCCCACCAATTTTCTTCGAAATACGGCTCTCTGTTAAGGTTAAACGTGAGCGACGGAGACTCAGCAGTTGGACTTATGCGGTATTGAACTTCAAAATTTTGTACACTTGGTTCAAGATTGGTCAGCTCTACACTCTTTTTCCGCTGCCAATCGCTCCAAGCTTCGTTTCCAAGTCGATAACGAAACTGAGTATTTTGTGTGTACTGGAATTGCACCGAAGAAAAAGATAACCTAATAGCATTTTGATCTTCCCTTAAACCTATGTCCTTTTGACCCTGCTCGAAGTTATTGTTAAAAAACAAGATATCGCTGCTGCCAAGCATTTCAACTTTAGTGAGAACGGGAGGTCTCAGTTCAACCTTTCTGGAAGGAAGGTTGGTGTTGTATCGTATGATCGAGTCCTTACCATTGATCCAAACTATTCCATCGGGCGATTCGAATATCCCCATCGTAAACTGTAACCTCAATCTATCCAAGGTCAATAAATCGATGTCATATCGATTGTTTTTTGTGTGAGAAAGCATTCCAATTCTATCCATATCAAAGTCTTCATCCCACGAGGAAAACCATGCACGTTCTAGATTGGACTGGTGCAATTGCACAAGCCAGCGGACATCCGCATCATCCCAGTTTGCAATTTCCGAATTGACCAATGACTTTTCATCGACCGATAACGTCAGCACTTCGCCACTACTGGAGCCAGTGTTAAACAATATATCTTCCCCTAGGTAGAACAGACTAGCGACAGTTGGTGGTTTGGCTAAGGGGTGATCGAGCGGTCGAACATCGACACTGGGCCAATTCGTCAGATTAGTGACGTGAAAAAATCGACCATTAAATGTACCAACCCATAGGTCTCCCTTTGAATCTTCGCGGATCGAATAAATTGCTTCTTCCATTGCTGGGGAATTCCCGTTAAATTGCCAGTAGCCTTCCTTTTTAGCCAATTTAATAAGCCCGTTTCGGCTGGCACCGTAGGCAATGTCGGGATTGAAGCGAGAGCGAATAATTTGACGTACATGTGCTCCGTTATTTGCTTTACCATCTAAGAGAATGGAAAATCGAAGAGCACTGTTTTTATCCATAGAAAGTGATGCAACTCCTAGGCTATGACCGATCAACAATTCTTCATCGTCAGGCATAAAGGACAAAAGATAAGTGAGGTCAGTGACGGTCAGTTTTCTAAAATAGGCTTGTTCTCCAGGGCTGGTCGCAGGCACTAACTCTAATAAACCCTCAAGGGCTGCAACAAAAACTTTGTCTTTTAGGATTGCGGTACTCGTGCTTATCGAATACTCTGACGCGTTAGAAAAATAGCTTATCGGCGAACTAAGTTCCACTCTTGAAATGCCATTTGAACCGCTAGCGATCCATAAATTCATTTCACGGTCAACAAAAAGTCGATTGACGATGTTCGAGGGCAACCCGTGATTGCTATTATAAAATCGTTTCAGTTTGCCGTTTAGTGTCAAAATAGCAACACCACCTTTTTCGGTTCCCACGACCATGCTGTCTGTGTCATAAGAAATGACATGAGTGATCCAGTTATCGAGAAGCCATGGTTCAATATCGGTTACTAGCGGTTCTAAAATATTCCCTTGGCGTAATTGAAAAAGGTGTGATTGTGTGTACGCCAAGGTGTGTGTGTCATTTAAATTTACAAACCCTAAAACTGGCTCTTTTAACTGCTCAACTATTACAGAAAGTTTCTCTGTGATGGGGTTGAAACTGTATAACGCATTGTCTTTGCTAGCAATCAAAACGGAAACGTTTTTATTCACAAAGAAATCGAGAGGGTTGACAACTTTTTTAATCCACTGAAGCCCCTTTTGTTGGTTATAATAAAACAGATGGGAATTAGATGCGAAAAATACGTTTGGACCAGCGATTTTTACGCGCAAAATGCCAGATGACAGATCAGGCAATTCTGAAATGTTATCGCTTAAAGAAAAAAAACTCCAAGTACCCTTGTCGTCTGCTGAGAAATATCCAATTTGATCGTTCGTTCCAGTATATATTTTACCGTCGTTAGATAAAGCAAAATCCCTAAAAACTCGTTGATCACCATGTTCAATAAGTTGCCATGAGTTTCCATTGTAGATTAAGATACCGGCTCCATTACCTACATAAATGTAGCCTTTCTTATCTTGTTTTATTGAATAATTCTGAGGGTTGTGTCCGGTTTTCATCGTGTCAAAATGTTCGACTATTGGCAAACCAGATTCGCGCCAATCGTAAAAGGTTTCAATGGCATTAGATGGATAGGAGCAACCAAAACCGAATACCAAACAAAGAAAAAAACGAATTCGAAGCTCTTGGAGGGCAGAAGAAAACAAATTTACGACTCTAATTATAATACTTCCGTGCTGGAGAGCGTAAATGACTAAAAGCAAATGGTCAATAGCTAGCCTTGTCTAATATGAAATGATGCTGAAATATCATTCAATCTTGTTCATGCTCCTCACCTATGAGAGCGATCATGAAATTAGACTGTATCAACAGTCTGGAAGCCATCGAAAAATTCCTAGAAGGCAACCTACTAGTGGCGTTCAGCGTCCTTTGTATAGAAACATGATTGTAATGGTCAAGTTTTTTGGAATGTTTTTAAGCCGCTTATTTCGTTTCTTGTGATTCTTGCTCTGTGGGGATAGCCCTTTTAGACCAGAAATATCTATACACTTTCCTGAAAACGAATATACTGTTGGTTTAGCTTTTATTCAACTACGCAGCCCACCTCGTTTTTCGAGAAAGTCTCCAGAAACGGGACTATATGTTTTAAGAAAAAAAGATAAATAATGACCATGAAAAAACAAAAAAACTTGAAGAAAAAAGCCTTGAAGAAACTTCGTCCTGACATTAATCTGGTAAATATCTACTAATATGAATAAACTTATAAATATCACTTGTCATCAAAGTTTAGAAGAGCAAAAAACCATTAAGGTGTTTTTGGCATCAACGATTATTCAAGGCGTTGTAACAGATATCGATGAATTATGCATTGAAATGCGTACGCTTGAAAAAAAACGTATTATTATTAAACTGGATTACGTTCAGGCAATAGAGATAAATTAGACATGACCGTTAGAAAAATCATATTAGAAGGGCTTAAGAACAAGCATACAGAACAAGTGATAAAATCACAGTTGATTACACTTGCGAAAGAAAACCTGCATAAAGAGGGTATGGCAGATGTATTGGCAACCGTACTTCCTTTTCAAAATGATACAAGTATCAAACAACAAGTGTTAGGTTTATTGTTAACTATTGATGCCTCCCGCCTGTCAAAATCAGCGCTATATTATAAATCTTTAATCAATATTTTCAAAACCGAAAAAGAACTAGAAGTTAGAATGAGCCTGCTAAATAAGCTGGCAAACTCAATAAGCCATGATAAAGCGATTATTCCTGTTTTTTTAGAACTGTTTGCAGGAGAAACTCTAAAAGACAAAGAACAGGAAGTTGTTTTTTCCGCAGTGAGTAAAATGCCCATCATTTCGCCTGAAATTGCTACTATGGCTCTACAAAAAGCAGTAAAAAGCACGATTAACATCCAGGTTCTTGCATTGCGTATTGCAGAGGGCTGTCCGCATTGGAACAACGAAATAATACAAGCACTAGAGCCTTATCTAACACCAAGTACTAACAAAAATTTAAAAATTCAAATTATCAACAAGTTACAAGAAACAAAACGGTTAGACGAATCTTTTCTTCCGCTCTTAATCAATCTCGCGGCTACCGATCAAGATAAGCACATTAGGCTAGAAACATTAAACGTATTATCAAAATTCAAACCCCTCAGGTCTGATGTCATCATACAATTTGTTGCATCTGCTATCAGTGATTCGAGCCAAGCAATAAGGAAAAGAGCTTTAGAATTGCAAAATAATATTTCCCGACTAAATACTGATGTAGTCTTAAAGCTATTAACACAGTTAAAATTAGAAGCAAGCAATGCAGTCAGGATAACTATTCTGAACCTAGTGAGCAATTACCTAAAAAATCCAGAAGTACAGGAAGCAGTGCTACAAGCCTACACTGCTCATTCAGGAGCAATAGAGCCCAAAGAACAAGAGACCTACCTTAATTTATTAGAACCCTATATGAGCAGGAACAAACAGATCATAGATCTATTTTTAAAAGATTTGATTGATACAGCAAAAATTGATGTCCGAAAAAAAATCCTTCAAAGTCTTTTGAAACACTGCTGTATTGATGAAATTTTAAATGAAATACTCACCGTTTTTGTAGCAGAAACCGATGATAAATTACGCAAGGAGTTATTCCTTAAATTTAAACGCCTGTCGCTTGCTAAACACCCAAAGCTGGTAAACTTATTCTGTGAGGAACTCAAGGAGCCCTCCTCATCATTCCGTTTGGAGTGTGCAATGGCACTAGAGCCCAATGTGTTGCAGTTTAATGAAATACCAATGGCGTTTGAAGAGGTGCTTTTATATGATCAGGATCAAGAATTGATTAGACTTTGTCTTGACGCCTACCTTAGAGAAGGCGTAAAACAAAAATTTGAACCATTGTTAAAAGTAGTAGAAAACGAATTTTTTGATTTATCATCGAGGCAAAAGACAGTAAAGGCTCTTGGGTTAATGAAATTATCTAACAAAGAGCAAGAAGTATTAACAACAGTTCTCCAGAGTGTTGAAAGGACAGGCTTATAACAAATGTCAGAATACACAAAATACTTTATCATAAAGTCAGTCTCAGGAAATGAAATAAAAGAAAAATCAAACAGATCGAAAATAGCATCTATAGTTCATTCTGCAAAAGAAAAGTATCGTTTTTCAGATAAATTTAAAATACAGGAAAAGAGTAAGTGGTTTCCTGTTTCGGCTCCAGCTATCTCAGGGTTTAAAACTCCTGGGTCAATTGAAAGCTTTTTCTACCAAGATAGGTTTGACGAATTAAAAAGGTTATTTGAAGAAAATAGTATTGATTGGGAAGTAAATTTAAAATTTGGAGAAAAATCAATATCTAAAAAAATTTACTCAGAGAAAAAAATAAAATTCAATAATGAGGAAAAACAAATTCTAGAAGAAATGTTTAATTCAAAGTTTAGCGAACTAGAACCCTTTTTAAAACCAGGCAAAAGCATGGGGTTTTTAAACTCCAGTGGCATCGCGTACATGCAGATGCCAGATCAGGATCGTAATTCAGGAAATATTGTGAATGGAGAAAACTATTCATTTTTAGCATCTGAAATTGATGCTTACTAACATAGAATTATATATAAAATAATTGAAAAAATAGGCAAGTAAAAACTATTATTGAAAGATATGGAAAAACTACTCGAAACAATAAAAGCAAGAAAAGAAGATCGTGTCTCGCAAGCACTTGCTATACTAGCTTTGGGCAACGCTCAATTCCAGAGTGATGAAGATAAAAGGCATCTTTTGTCTATAGCTGCACGTAGCCTGGATGACCCAGCGGTGTTGGAAAAGTGGATTGACTTTTTAAAAATCGAAGACAACACAGTAACCAGAGAGTTGTTGATTTCTTTTCTACCATACATCAATTTACGTCTATTAAAAACAATGGATGCCCTTACAGAAATTATACTCTCAAATTTTGAAACGGCATCAACCAAAACAAAAAATGTTTTGGCAACCTTGCTGGGTCAACTCATAAAAACTAACCCCGCAATAGCAGAAAATGTGGCACTATTTTTAAAAAAAGAACAGCATGTTAATGTAAAAAAACAATTAGCAGAGGTATTAATACATTTAAACAAAGTACCTAAAGAACTTGCCGGTATTTATGAAATCCTGCTAAGTCATTTAAAAGAACAACAACAGGTCTTATTGTTAAACAAGTTGATAGAATCTAATCAATTAAAGAAAAGCACCCTACTAAAATATTTACACCCTACTACACCGATTTCCATTAAATTGCTATTGCTCGATTACTTGCGAGATCGTGAGATAGTCCCCATCAAGCAGCTACAATCTCTTTTGCGCCAAGAGGCTAATGAAAAGGTTAGGGCACACATACTGCAAGTATTTATCCACGATAGTAAAAACATCAATAAACACTTTACTTTTTTGAAAAAATATATTTCTGATGAACAGGATATATCCGTGAGAGAAACGCTGCTCCTTTTTCTGAACGAAAATACCCGAATGACCGATCAGATGATTTTGTTTTACATAGATCTGTTAAAAACAGAAAAAGATCTCGACATATCATGGAGAGTAGCACAAATACTCACACCTTATCTTTCACAAAGCCACCTCAAAACCTCAAAGGTAAATGAATGCTTTTTTAATCTTTTAGAAGAACCCAAGAGCTCGTACCATATAGAACTCTTAAAATACATCAGTAAACAATTAGGCAAACGTATCACTTTTGATGAGGTGCTTTTTGAACGCATGTTATCCATTTACAAAAAAAATACAGATGTAGAAATACAAAAATCGATATTATTTTCTTTTTGTAATTCGTCAAAATTAGATGATCGATTAACCCCAATTTATGTAGATGCCATTCGATCCCCTACGCCTTTAATAAGAGAATATGCCTGCTTTGGTCTATTACCGCTACCTTTAACTAAAAACAATATTCCTCACCTTTTAGCGGCAATACCTCTGCTGTTAGACAATCACCTTAGAGAATATGTTAGAGAGTATCTGGCATTGCGAATAGTTTCTATTCCTAATATTGGTAAAGAGTGGATAGCTGAGTTAGAAAATATTGCCAAAAACGGATCGGGCAAAGAGCGATTTATTTGCGAACGAGCATATGAGCTTGCCCTGCAAGCCCAAGATTTAACCGATGGCGTGGAACAAGTTGATTGGCACTTATGGGAAAACAAGATTAAGGTAAAAAAAAGAACCGGTCATATTTTTCCGGATATATTTATTCATTATGATAGCAAGCCAGGTTTGGCAAATGAATTACTTAAAACAGTCCTGATAGATGCTGATTGTACAGATAGCCTGTACAACTCAACATATATCACCAAACAGGATATAATGCAGTTTTTGATCGCCAAAAAACTGATTGACAAAGAAATTGCTCTGTTTTGTTTAGGTTATCTAATAACTGAAGCAAGAAATAAAGAAGACAATGTTTTTCTCGTCGCACTCAATAATTATCAAGATATTCATCTTTTAAAAGAAAAACTTTGGGTGTTTTTTGAACGAAATCTAACGAGTCATGTAAGTTTTTTAAACAACTTGTTGTTGCGAAATACGCTGAGCAAAGCTTATAAAAATGACGCGGCACTAGCCAAAACATTTTTAAAAAAATTAACGTCATTCACCAACGAAAAAGCTGCAACCCCATATATAGAATTTCTCTTTACGTCACTTGACTGGCGACACACGGAAGAAATTATTGACGAGCTGTTGAAAAGACCCGATTTGATTAATAATAATATCAAAAGCAAGTTCGATTCCTTCGTTTTAAAATTAGGCAAAGAAGTACCTTTCGATTTTGATTCAACACCTGGCTTTTCAAACTAAATACTAACAAAAGATTAAAAAATATGGTAAGCAAAGAGCTGTTATTGATATTATTAAACGAAGAGCGTAGCGAAAAAGATAGATTAAAATCGTTGCACGAACTTCGAGACTATTTAGATCAAGAAGACATTATTACATCGTTGGTTGTTCTGGCCGAGAAAGAGCAAAGTATTGCGATAAGAAAAACACTATTGAAAGTAATAACAGAAGCCGAAATAACAAACATAAAAAATAAAGAAAATATTTTTAAAATACTTTTCCATTTTTCCAGTATGGAAAAAGAAGAGGAATTACGGCTGATAGCTATCGCCCGCTTAAGCGATTTAGCATTTAAAGATAGCCGCATAGAGTTATTACTGGCAGAAAATCTTTTATATGATGCCAGTAAAGCCATACAAAAAGCCTGTCTTTCGGGTCTTGAAAAAACCGAATGCAAACATAAAACAACCTTAAACACACTCTCGCTATACGCACAAAAAATTAACACTGTTACCGTAAAACTATTTATTGCACTTTTAACAAAAATACCTGCGGAGCAAAATGAGCCTATTTTTATAGATTTGTTACATCCTTTAAATGAAGTCGGTACGAGAATTCTTGCTATTAAAGAACTAACAAAATACCCATCATTACAGGCAACAACTATATCCTATGTTTTAGATATGTTATTAGAAGGTAATGATAATGAAAGCCTGGAAAAGTCTATTTTGTTATTGCTAAATTCTCGTGCGCTACAAGATCTATCTATTTTAGATACGATAACCAAGAATTTAAAAACAAATCCTCAAAACGCAACTAAATTACTACCTCTATTAAAACGACTTATTATGGCAAGTCCTGTTGTGGTAGATAAAGTTAAATCCTTGTATAAAGACACCGATTCTATTTCGCTTAAAACCATCCTTTTATTATCATTAAATGAAACAGACGCGTTAGATATTGCAATAGGAGCGTTAACAGACCAGAACTTACAAATACGCTATCAAGGTTTACACTATTGTATTAAAAATATTGAAAAAGACGCTCAACGTATTATTCAAACAATGTTGCATGTCATTCAGCAAGAATCTGATATGAACTTACGTAAGCTGCTTGCCGGCGAAATAAGCAAGACAGGTTATTTAGATAAAACCTCTGAAGAAATGTTGTTGGCTTATTATAACGAAGAAGAAAATCCCTGGGTGTTAGAAGAATTGACCAAAGCCCTTTTTCTTATTCCGTTACGCGATGACAATAAGCAGATAGTGCTCAAAGCCTATATAAAAACATTAGATGAAGTGTTTTTTACTGATCAATTAAAAGATTATGTCATTGATCAGTTAAGTAACTTTTCCAATACCCATACACCAAAACTTACCCAATGCCTAATAACACTCATGCTTCAAGAATTTGATCTGAGTAGAATTAAACGCTTGTATCATCAATACAGTCAATTAGAACATAATAATGATGAGCATATTGAACTTGTGCTGCTATTATTCGAGCGTTTTGTACACTTTTATCCACAAGAACAATTAATGATTTGGGCCGATGAATTAAAACATAAAATGACTACTAATAAATCCGTCAGGGAAAAAGCAGAATTTTTAGCACAAACTACTGGTGATAATACTTTTTTAATCAATAAGGGCAGTTTGCATATAACATCAACTATCGTAGAAAATATTGTTGCCTGCGTACGCCAATGTCAATATGATACTGCCCGTGAAATACTGGAAGATGCTTACCATAACCGTAAAATCAAAAAAGAAGAAATAGTGCTGCTTCTTAAAAGGTTATTGCTGAGTTTTGATAGCACTTCTGGTCTAACCTACCACATACTGCGTTTATTAAAAGAACAGCAGTTCATAACGGTTGAAATAGTAGAACTAGCTCTGGATTTTATTAACCGTTATCCTGATTCAGACCTCAGCAGTGGTTTACAGTTCATGCTTGAGTCGACGGGGAAAGCTTTACCTGAGTACGCGCAATGTTTAGAAAATAAACTCAGCCCAAAGAATTTCATAAGCTATGGTCTAAGAACACGTCAAATTAGGGTTAACTATGACTTACGGTGGTGGCATAGCAACTGGAAAAATACACATAAGGATTGGCCACTTGGTAAACTTTGGTCCAATTTATATCCTGAAGTATCTTGGCTTAAACTGTTTAATGATGAAACAGATCAAAAATCAGCCGACAAGCAAAGCCTAGACTATTATATATTGCAAATATTTTCTGATATTAGTATTAAAAAGGAAGAGCTTGTAGGAGAGCAAACCATCTACGGAGAAGAAGTACTTTTGGCCATTGCTAACAAAATGGAGCAATTAGAACCAGACAATTTACCAGGCTCCTTTTATGATAGAATACTGTATGTATTTACAGAAAAATGGCAAAAGCTTATCGCTATTGCAGAACAACCCTCTCTGGAACTCAGCCAATCGGCTACTAAAATTTATTACGCTACCTTTAAAAGGTGGAAAAATTATCAATGGCGCGTCTCTCACGAATTGTTGGATATGCCCTTATGGCTGGATTTTGACCTTATGAGTGAATTGCTCAAAAAAGATGCCCTAAGCTTTGATGAATTTTTTAAACCCTATTACGAACTCATTCAGACAGAAGCAAAACACAAAATTCAAAATAATTGGTTCCCAAATAGAGAACAACCTCCACAATATCGAGTTGCCCCAACATTTAATTTTTTATCACTAAACAACTATATATCCAGCGTTACTGACTTTATTATTACGGCAAAATGGCCGGAGCAAGAAAATGAAAGCCAAATGCTCAAAGACTCATTAGGCTTGATACGTAAAGTATGGAAAGTTACAAATGGCGATGTTGTTATGACACGATTAAAAATGACCACAGAATGCAAACGAAATGAAATATTACAAATACTATAAACCCGGATTATGCATTAGAGAATTGTAACGAGCAGTAAATTCAAGTACGAAAGTGGAGCATCATATTGATCAGGTTACACTCGCTATGCCTACAGCATGTAAATTAACTAAGCGACTGATTACGAGATAGGCTTTCTAAGTAAACCAAATAAAGAAACTTATGCCATACAGTACAAAAGAAAAAAAGCTAACCATCGACCTTAGTGAAGAAACCTATGATGCTAAAACTCTTTTAGAAAATGAAAATATTGAGTTTATCCGAATCGATGAATGCATCGAACAATTTGAACTGCCGGAAAGCTTAAAAGACTATCAAAATCTCACTAAATTTTATCTTTCAGGTGGAAATAGGGATGTTTTATACCCGCCACCTGTACATCTGGAGAAATTAACTAATATCAGGAAATTAACACTTTGGTCCTATTGTGATATCAAAAAATTAAGCCCGATGCCGCACATTGAAGCATTGGATATTGTTGTAAAAGACCCGTTTACAGATGTGCAAGTGATAGCATCCATTTTCCCAAATCTCAAAAAGATGGAAATTTGGGGGGCACACTTTAAATCAGGCGAACTTCCACCGCAAATAGGTGATTTTAAAAATCTTGAGTATCTGGAACTTGTGTCCTGCGGATTAACCAATCTTCCACCTGAGTTTAAAAAATTAAAAAATCTCAAATCACTGAATATGCGAGGTTTGGTCATGACTACTTTTCCTGAAGTAGTTTGCGAAATGGAAGGTTTGGAAAGCTTAACCTTTAATCAGCATATTATAAGCCTGCCGGATAATTTTTTGAACTTGAAAGCATTAAAAGTCCTTAACTTTTCACAAGCCTTTAATAAGGGAACAACGAGTCCTGTCGATCGATGGAGTGACAGACCCGTCTATCTGCACCCTATTCCGGAAGTAATTGGAAAGCTACCTTCATTGCAAGAGCTGGATCTCAGTGATTGCGGTGTCATTAACCTTACCTTTCTAAAACCATTAAAAACCCTTAAAAAACTGCGGATAAGATATTCCGGGTTGCCAAATTGCAATGAATTGTCGGATTTTAACCGCTTAGAGATTTTAAACCTGGAGTCGGCAGAAGTACTTGACGATATCAGTGGTTTAGCCGGTCTGCCAATTGAAAATCTTAACCTGAAACGTTGTGATGAAATAGCGTCGATATCCCCGATTAACGAGTTACCGGCATTAGAAGAGTTGAATATTGAAGGCTGTAGTGATATTGAAAGTCTGGATGCACTTTATCAACACTCTAACTTAAAAGTATTAAAAGCATCTTCTGATCTTATCAAAAAATGGGAATTTAAAGAGCAATTTAAAAATACACCCTCTTTAGATAGGGTGATTGATAACTTATCCTCAAAAGATGTGGTGATCGCAGAAAAAGCCATGAATAACCTTGGGCTACATGTAAACAAAAACTATCATGAGGATAATAATCCCTTGGCAGGGTATTTTGGAGAAGCAAAAGATGACGAAGTAATAGTGAACCTTCCTGCACTGGATGCTGCTTTTATAAAACATAAAGACCAGCTGAATGTTGATACGCTCATTAGCTTAGTAAAAATGTCTTTGGGTTCTGTTATTGAAGATAACTATAATATTGCTATCCTTAGCATTCAGGAGATCATTAAAAGAAAAGATACGCTAGCCCAACAACAGGTAATTGCCCAGTTTAAAAACGCCTGTGCCTCTTATGATTTTGGGCATCGATATTGGGGAATTACCGTGCATGACCAGTTATTTGACGATCTTTTCCCAGCGTTTGAATCAGTTGCTCTGATCGATCTTCTAAAAGACGGACATGGTGATATGCTCAATTGCGATGGTGGAGATGGCGGCGATCTTTTGTTTGCTCCTGCTTTTGAAAAGTGTAAAAACAATGCTGATTTTGAGGAATTGCTAACTGCTTTTTTTGAGTATCAGGATGAGACTCTGGAGTACCAAGGGTTTCAGTACTTTACAGATCTCCACACTAATATATTGGCAGTACTTAACAAGGATCACCACGCAAAATTCACCGCTGAATTAGAAAAGAGAAACACTCAAACGCGGCTTTTTACTCTTTTAGAATCTGATGATCCCAAAGATATGATAAAGCTGATTGAAGAAATAGGTAAGACAGAGCACGAAGCTTTTTTAAAGGCTAACGATCATAATATTTTAGCTAAGATGAATCAACTGGAATTATCTTTAGATCCGGTTACTATCGCTTTGAATATTTTTATAGAGAAAAAAAGAGTTTCTCATTATATAAAAGATGTCCTGCTAAAGTATATGCTCCCCAAGGGAGAGGATGCGATTATTGCCTACCTTAAAACAAGAGAAAATAGCGATATCCAAACGTTTATCGGGAAGATTGTATCCGACCTTATTGTAGACTTGAACATAAAAACACACCCCATGAGTGATATGCAAGTTTTTCGAGTGTATTTAAAACAAATAAATCAGTGTGATGACGATGCTATTTACACTCTAGAAATAGAAAGCCTTTTTGAAAAGATCAAAGGTGCTCGTTTTTATGACGATGCTTTCTATAAATACCTAGATCGGTTCGAAGAAATTATCGGTTTGATAAAATCACCACCTATACAAATAAAAGATGTGCGGTTTAACCTATGGTTGATGGCAGATCATGCCAAAGTAGAACAATGGAGTATTATAAAACGATTGTGCAAAGCATTATTTACAGTAATCTCTTTAAAAGATACAGTAAATGCTTTGTTTATAGCTATTATTAGTGCCGGAATGACAAAAGATCGTGATTTTTTAAATTTTTTAGTTCAATATATTCCCGAAAAAATACAAGATGAATTGCTGGCCTATAATCTTGCATGTGCCTTTTCTATATTTTCAGAAAAAGAGCCAATGCTAAAATATGTTAGAGATTCCATAGAGTTGGGTAAAACAAAAACGCAATTTTTAGATGACAAGGATTTTACACAATATAAAGAAGATAAAGATTTTTTAAAGGTACTGGAAAGAGAGAAGTAATATATAAGAATGAAAATTGAACTAAACGATAGTATAGCCAAAAAATTAAATATAAACGAACAAGAAGCTCTGGAGCTTCTGGCAATTGCCATCTATAAAACAAAAGGTATTCATGGAACAATGGCAGGTAAAATTTTAGGAAATATAGGCGAAATTGCATTTCATGGGCTTTTATCAAAATACGGCTTTACCGTAAACTATGATATTGACGATTTTATGGATGATATAGAAACTTTAAAAGAGATTTCTAGAAATTCATCAAATAGCAATAAGTAGCTATCAAAATGAACGAAAAAGACATAAAGAAAAAAATAAATGAATTTGATGCTAATGAAGATATCAACGGGCTTGATGAGCTTTATAAAGAAATTTTAACATCAGGTTCAATTGCACTTAAGCAAGAGTTGGCAGACGCTTATTTGAGTATTAAATCCGTTTACTTTATGGATTATAGTTGCGGTAAAATTGAACCTAAAAAAATCAGTTAACCCTACCTAAAGAGCATTGTAAAAAAATGACTGTTAAAGAAGCTATCGAACTAACACTAAGTTGGCACTAATTGCTCAACTGGTTTTTTAAGTCCACATTTATCTTTAA
>Ga0316204_10007183_pt1 | contig 16528 bp, 12 predicted proteins | sample 6monrhotite_MG_2_FD_205661 | JGI IMG/M metagenome (GOLD analysis project Ga0316204, IMG submission 205661) | Microbial mat bacterial communities from mineral coupon in-situ incubated in ocean water Damariscotta River, Maine, United States -... | ecosystem: Environmental > Aquatic > Marine >... | reverse complement strand
CGTCGAAAACCGTCCACGTGTTCGCAAGGTCTTGCCTCCTGATGTCGCCTTGCGGCGAGGCATCTGACGTCGCAACACCCTCTTGCGTGCGGCGCTGGGACGTCGCGTTCCTCAGAGGTACGCATCCGATGTTGGCGCGCGCCTGACGGCACGGTCTGGCTGAAGGTGGGGGGTCACAGGGGGCTCGCCCCCCTCGCCCCGTAGGGGGCGAGGAGAGATGGGGGAGAGCTTCAGGGGCAGCGACAATGCCGCCCCGATACAAACCAGTGGTTCGTCGCTCGTCCCCCACAGTCGGCACAGGTCAGAGCAGCGGGCGGCGGGTGAACTCGCCGTGGATGATCTGATCGCGGCAGGGAAACGGCGCGTTGATGACGACGTCTCCCCAGAGGGTCTCGTGGTCGACGGTGCTCAGGTGCATGTTGAAGTCCACGTCCACCGACATGGCGCTGAACCCCAGAATGTCGATGGAGCGGGTCGTCTGCCCGGCGGCGCTGTTGTACGCGGAGGAGGTCGCGTTCACATTGAGCCCACCGAAGGAGATCGCGTAGTCCGGGCAGATCCCGCCCTCCAGCACGAGCCCCTCGCTCAATATCCAGACCCCGCCCTCGACCTGGTTGCCGTTGTGATCCAGATGCATCATCGCCGTGGCCGTGGTGCCGTTCGTTGAGAGCACGCCGTCATAGTCGCCGCTCAAGCCAGCGTTCTGGATGTACTCCTCATGGCTCTCCCCCGCCGCAGCCAGGAGCTTCAGCAGGAAGAGCAGCGCCTCGAAGAGCTCGCGGAGCACCCCGCCGTCACTGACCTCATCATACTCGGGGTCACCGCTGTCCGTGACCAGCCCGTACTCGATGGGGTGGATGAGCTCGAACTCCTCCTGGTACTCGGGGAGCAGCTCCAGCTCGCCGAACTCATCCTCGACGAGGTAGCCCCAGGACTCCTCGGAGGGGCCCTCCTCGCAGGCGCGCAGCTCGGAGGTGACCTTGTCGGTGAATGTGCAGTCGATGTCCGCCGCGCTGGCGACGGTGGGGAGGAGGGAGAGAGCCACGAGGCCCGCGGACAGGGGAAGGAGAGGACGCTTCATGATGAACCTCACGGGCAGGGGCGATCGGCGCTCGGCGAGCGCGCTTCGATGGTGGCGAGCGCCCACTGTTCCGGGCAGCTCGCGGCCTCGCAGTTGGCGACGTAGGCGGTGAGCATGGCGCCGCTCCAGTCGTCACCTGAGATCGACTCGACCTCGACCAATCCGGGTCGCTCACCCCCGATCCCGATGTAGACCGTGGTCATCGTTCCCCCATCCGGGAGGAACTGAAAGTGGGTGGAGTACTCGCCTGTGTTGATGTCGATCAGCCGCAGATCATACCTGCACTCCCCATCGCTGTTCGCCCAGGCGGCGTCGCAGCGCACATCCCCCCCGGCGTAGTCCTGGGCCAGCGGCGCGATGCAGAAGTTAGGGGGTGGCATGGTGGGAACCCCATCGTCGCCGCAGCAGCCCGCGATGAAGAGGAGCGCGCCGGCGATGAGGGTCGCCTTGGCGCCGACTCGAAGGAGTGACATTCGGACTCCGTGTGTGTGTTCAGACCGACACCGCGCCGGTCAACACCCACCATTGGAATCCGCGCCTGCTCGCCAACTCGTGCTGGCCCCGTCCGCCCCGCCGCCCTCAGCGCCCCGGCTTGAACACCGCGATCGCCGAGCCCTCGGCGAGCACCGTGGAGACGGGCGCCTGCTCATTCAGGAACCCCCACTCCTCCCCGTAGAGCAGCGCGAAGTCCACATCGAGGCGAGCCTCCACCGCCGGCCACACCCGCCAAACGGGGTGCTCCACCCGATACACCAGCCGCGAGCCGCCCCGGGTCACCCCGAAGCCCCACTCGTGCTCCTTCAGGAAGTGGGCGACCGCGTCCTCCGGCGGCGTGCCTGGCTCACCGCTCCGCTCGAAGCCGATGCGGTGCTCACGCCCGCCCACGTCCAGCACGTGATCCGCCCCGTCCTTTACGTAGTCCGCGCCCACGTACGGCTCGTTGTAGAGCGTGCGCGCGATGCCCGCGACCAGGGAGCTGGGCACATACTCCCGCACGAAGCACACCCCCCGCTTCCCGGTCCCGCCTTCGGCGTCGCGCACGTAGAAGCGCAGGTTCAGCTCGGGGAAGTCCACGAACCCGGGCCAGGGCACGCCCAGCACCCGGGTCTCCAGGAAGTCGAAGGCCACCAGGCTCACCAGCGCCCGGTCCTCGTAGCCAGGCAGCCGGTCGAAGGTCATCCCCGGCGGCAGCCGGTCAGCCAGCAGCGCGTCTGGGACGGCGTAGGTCACCAGCAGCAGATCCTGCCAGCGGGCGCGTAGGAAGGCGATCTCACTCACGGCGGTGCTCCCATGGGTTGCAGGAGAAGTAGCCCGCGACCTGACCGCGGTCGCTGGAAAATCGCTCTTGAACTACCTGAGGCTATCTCTTGACGAAGCAAGACCTGAGGCCTTAGTCTGGAGACTCCCCGTCCTGCGTCTGCAAGGTTCGATCATGCGCTGGCTGCTCGCCCTCTCCATCCTGCTCCTGCCTCAGGCCGCCCAGGCCAAGGATCTACGCAACCGCGTGGGCCTCGGCTTCAACAACCAGCTCTCCCACATCCCCGCGGTGTCGGCCCGGTACTGGCTGCCGGCCCCGAACCCCGCGGTGAACGTCGCGGTGGAGCTGGACGGCGGCGTGAGCATCATCGACAACGCCGCGGACGCCATGTTCCTCGGCGGTCGGGTGCTCTACAGCTTCGTCACCGAGGACAACATGAACCTCTACCTCGCCGGCGGGGCGGGCTTCATGACCCTCGGCGAGGAGCAGAACGTCCGCGTCCAGCCCGCGCTGGGCGCCGAGTTCTTCTTCTTCGGTCTGGACAACCTCGGCTTCATGGCCGAGTGGGGCCTGAACATCGACCTCGGCGAGTCCTCCAAGCTCTACACCGTCTCCGGCGGCCCCGGCATCGGGGTCCACTACTACTTCTGAGAAGTCCAACATGCCGTCTGAAATGCGCGCGCTGTCTCTGCTGATCTCGCTCCCGCTGCTTACCGCGCTCACCGGCTGCCTCGACGACCCCTGCAGGGGCGCCGATGGTCCGCGGGTCTACGTCTACGGCCCGGACAACGCTCACCGGCTCGACGGCTCCGACCCCACCGCCTTCGGCTCCATCACCGAGGCGGTCGACGCCGCTGACCCCGGCGGCGCGGTCTGCATCGCCGGCGGCACCTGGCGCGAGCCTGTCAACGTCAGCACCGAGGGCGTGCAGCTCTTCGGCGCGGGCCCGGACGTGACCGTGCTGGAGGCGCCGGACTGGATCGGCGACGACGCGCTGCTCACGCTGAGCGCCAGCGACGTGACCGTGAGCGGGCTGACTGTCCGGGACGCCGAGATCGGGATCGCCATCAGCGAGGGGGCCAGCGCCTGGCTCGACAACCTCGCCATCACCGACAACCAGACCGGACTCGCGGCGGACGGCCCGGCGGCGCTGGCGCTGGAGGACGTGGAGTTTGCCCGCAACGCCTGGATCGGCGCGAACATCACCGCCGGCGACGACCGGCCGCTGGTGACACTGCGCGGCGGTCGGCTGGTGGGCAACGGCGACGCGGCGCGCTCCCCGGTGGGCGGCCTGCGCTCCGAGCTGGATCTGATGATTGAGGATCTGGAGATCCGGGACAACGCGGGCCAGGAGGTCGGCGATCTCGACGCGCTGGGCTCCCTGGAGGCCTGGAGCCTGGACCTGAAGCGGCCGCTGGAGAGCTCGGCGGACGCCCCCCGTCTGCGGGTGGGCGACGGCCTGGAGCTGATGGACTCCATCCTCCATCTCGACGGATCGCCGGGGGTGGACGTGACCTGCCGGGCGGGGTCGCTGCGGTTGGAGAATCTGATCGTCACCGAGGTCCACTCGGGGGTCGCCCAGGAGGCGCTGCGCGTCCGGGACTGCCGGGGGACGCTCTACCACGCCACGCTGGCCAACCTCGGTGGGGGTGATCAGGCCTCGGCGGTGGTGCTGTCGGGGACCGGGGCGCTCACCATCGCGAACACTGCCATCGTCGGCTACGCGGTCGGTGTGGGGGATGCGCAGTACAATGGGCACTGGCGGACGCGGGCGGTGTTCGAGGGCTCGGTCACTGAGGCCCAGCTGGTGAGCCCGATGGCTCCGGAGCTGGATCTGCGCCCGCAGTCGGACTCACCGCTGCTGGATAGCGGCCGCGATCTGGGTGTGGCCACGGACATCCACGGGGTCGCGCGGCCGCGCGGCGGCGGCCCGGACATCGGCGCCTACGAGTACTGAGCCCTACCAGTAGCCGCGCCGCCGTAGCTCCTCCTTGAGCTGCTCGGAGATGCCAGGAGGCTCGGGATCAACGGAAGAGCCCGCCGCGAGCTCAGCCGCGGTCGCCTGCATCGCCTCCAGCCGCTTTGGCTGCCCCTTCAAATCACGAGACATATTACCGCTCGGGTAGAGCCTCTCCAGCGTGGGTATGCCGCCCACATGAACCAGCCGCCAGTGCCCCTCCGTGAGCAGGTTCTCCAACACCAGGGTCTCCTGCCCCGAGACACGCTGCGTCAGCGCCGACCGAGGCGCCAGCGGCTCCCCCTCCAGCAGCGGCACCAGGCTGCGACCGCTCATCGACGCCGGCGGCACCGCGTCGGCCAGCTCCAGGATCGTCGGCAGCAGATCAACCTGAGAAACATCGTCGGCGATGACCCGGCCGCCGCTCACCCCGGGCAGCTTCATGATGAGCGGCACCCGCGTGACCTCCCGGGCGAACGAGACCTTGTGGCCGAGGTTGCCGCCGTGGCCGAGCTCCTCGCCGTGGCCCGCGACCAGGATGATGACGGTGTTGTCCAGCAGCTCACGGGACTCGAAGGCGTCCAGCAGCCTGCCGAGGGAGCGATCCGCCTCCCACACCCCGGAGTCATAGACCGCGTCGAAGTTCTGGCGCAGGGTGTCGTCCCGGCCCAGCTCCCAGAGGAAGGTGGCGTAGCCGTCGTGCCGACTCGGCGCGGCCTTCTTCTTGTCCGTGCGGTTCATCCCGGGCTTGTTGCCGTTGATCCAGGCGGTGATGCGCTCGTCGACGGTGTCGGTGAAGGGCGGACCGTCGCCGTAGGGGTAGTGAGCCTCCCGGAGGTGCACCAGCGCCATGTAGGGGCTCTCCTCACCGGCGGCCCAGTCGGCCACGGGCCCCGGCCGCCAGTCCTTGTGCCAGTCGGTCGTCCACACCTCGTCGAAGTCGCGCACGAGGCCGTGGCCGCCGCCGATGGAGGCGGGGCCGGGCTCCTGGATGTCGGCCGCGACGCGGTAGCCGTAGAGCTTGAGCACGCCGGGGATGGTGGGCACCTCAGCGAGGCTCTGGCCCTCGTGCATCAGGCCGTGGAGGCCCGGGTAGAGGCCGCTCAGGATGGCGCCGTGGGCGGAGTTGGTCCAGGTGCCGTTGGCGTAGGCGCTGTCGAAGCGCACCCCGTCCGCCGCGAGGGCGTCGAAGTGGGGCGAGGTCTCGCGCTCGTAGCCGTAGGCGCCGAGCCGGTCAGCGCGCAGGGAGCAGAAGGTGACGAGGAGGATGTTCGGCGGGCCGGCCGGCTCGGATGGGCAGGCGAGCAGCGGCGCCAGGAGCCCGATCAGGAGCGCGCGAGTCAGGAGGTGGAGGCCGGCTTTCACAGCTTGAAAGTCTACTACTTCTCCGAGCTCGAATCCCGACTGATGACGCGCTCGAAGATGAAGACCGAGTCCTTCTGGAGCCCGTAGTCGCCCGGGTCCAGGACGCCCTCTCGCACCTCAAACTGGAACACCTGCACCCACTCACTGGATCGAAAGAGGCTCCCGGCCTCCAGATAGGTCTCACCGCCCTCGCTGGTGTTGGAGACGATCAGCAGCGTCCCCGGCGCCAGATCAGCGTCGATGAGCCCCTCGCACTCCGGGGCGCTGCCGCGGAGCCACAGGTCGCCGTCGGTGTACCGATAGAACCACACGCCGAAGCTCGTGCAGTCGTAGGCGCCCTGCTCGGACGCCTCCAGATAGCGGCTCACCGCGAGCCCACCGGCGCGCGCCGGCGTCGGCAGCACGTCCTCGTGCGGGTACGCCATCATCTCCTGCAGGCGGGTGCCCGTGTAGAGCCAGGCGTCCGAGCGGTCCGTCATCGCCCCGAGCCCCACCGCGGTCACGAGGCCCCCGGCGACGAGCAGCTCCACCGCCCGCCAGCCCGGGCGCCGCGCGCCGACAGCGAGGCTCACCAGCCAGTCCGCGCCGACGCAGATGAGCAGAAAGCAGACGGGGAAGGACTGCACCAGATAGCGGGGGTGGAACTTCAGGGACAGCGGTCCCGGCAGCGCCAGCAGCGACACGGCGAGGATCAGCGCCGCGACCCGGTGGGTGCGGTGCGGTCGGCCCGGGAGCGGCACCACCAGCGCGACCAGACCGACGAACATCAGCCCCAGCTGCACCATGAAGATGCGGGTCGGGCTCTGTCCGGGCGGCTCGCGCGTCGAGAAGGCTCGACGCAGCGCGTTCAGGTTCTGCTCCCAGCGATAGTCGGTCGGAGGGATCGAGGTGTGGGGGCGGACCCTGGCGTTCCCCGGCCCTACGCGGGCGCCGAAGGCGGGCTTCCGCTCGGGGGAGAGGAAGACGACGACGTCCGAGTCCGGCGGCGCGATGATCGCGGCCAGCGCCGCCTCGAGCTGGCTGCCGCGCCAGTCATCGGGGAGGTGCCTGCTGATGGGGGTCGGGTTCTCCAGATCCGGCCGCTGGATCGTCTCCCATTCGTAGGGCATCTCCACATGGAGCTCAGCGCGCTGGTTGGAGACCAGCTTGCCGAACGCCGTCAGCGACACCGGGATGTTCGTCGCCGCGAAGCACGCCAGCGCGGCGGCGAGGGCGAGCCCCCAGCGCCCGGCCCACCCCCGCCAGCTCAGGCGGCGGAGGGTGTAGAGCAGCGCCAGCCCGACGCCGCTCAGGGAGAGGAAGGCCTTCTCCTGGGTCAGGAAGGCCGCCGCGCTGGCCGCCCCCAGCGCGGCGTAGGTCCACCACCGCCGGCTGATACACGCCCAGACGAGCGCCGCCTGCGCCGCGCAGACCATCGCGTAGAACAGCGCGTAGTTGGTCACCTCGACCGAGGACGACCACGCCTGCGGCTGCGCCAGGACGAGCAGCGCCGCCGCCGCGGCGATCGCGCGCCCGAAGACGGGACGCCCCATGAGGAAGGTCAGCGGGGCCAGCGCCGCCGCGCAGACCATGGACAGCCCGCGGCTCGCGGCGACGATGTCCCAGTCGAACATCCAGGCGATCCGGGCCACCACCACCGGATGCAGCACCCGCTTGTCGCCGTTGTAGCTGCCCCAGTCCTGCTCGATGACGGCCGCCACGTTGCTCAGGTAGCTGGGCGCGTCCATGCCCATCGCCAGCCCCTCGGGCTCCACCCGCCCCTCGAACGCGCGCAGCCACAGCAGCGCGGCCAGGAAGAGCCCCCCCGTCAGCGCGGCGTCCGGCCACCCCCAGGGCAGCGCTCTCGCCGGGAGCGCCTCGTCGGTCGGCGCGCGCGCGGCCCCCGCCCGGAGAGCCCGCGTGGCCGCTAGGCTGAGCGTCCACGCCGCGCGCACGAGGGCGAGCAGCAGCGCCGCCACCACGAACAGGAAGCCGGGCGTCCAGAACTGATTGCCAGAAGCGCCGAGCGAGATGCCCGCCAGCACATCCAGGACGAGCGCCCCGTCGCCTCGCCACAGGAGGACGAGCGCGGGCACGAACACCAGGATCTTGATCACCTGGCCGGCGATTTGGCGTCTCTCCTGCACCGCTAACCAGTACACCGACCGCCCCACCGGCCGCAGGTCTTCCCAGGAAATTGACCACCACCGGACACCACCGGCGGCGCCAGCTCAGCCAGCGACCGACGTCATCCAAAAACACCACGCCGCTCGGGCGGGCTCACTCCAGCGCGTCCGCCATCGCCGCGTAGCGCGCGGCCTCCTCCGCCCGCGCCGCGTCCCGCCCCGCCACCGCCGACAGCGCGCGCAGCGCCGCCACGTCCTCCGGGCGCGCCTCCAGCGCTCTGACGAGCAGCGCCTCCGCCTCCTCCCAGCGCCCCCGATCCCGGTAGATGCGCGCCATGTCGGTCAGCGCCGCCACGTCCGCCCCGTCGATCTCCAGCACCCGCCGCAGCGACGCCATGGCGGAGTCCGGCTGGCCGAGGCGGTAGTACACCTGCCCCAGCAGCCGGTGCGCCTCCGTCAGCTCCCGCCGCAGCCGGGTCGCCTGCTCCAGGTGCTCGATAGCCCCGGCGAAGTCTCCGGCCGCGAACAGCACCCGCCCCAGCGCCAGCACCGCGGTCGCGTCGTCGGGATCCTCCCGCACGATCTGTCGCAGCAGCGCCTCGGCGTCCTCCAGCTCCCCCTGAGCGCGCAGCGCCTCGGCGAGGTTGCGGTTGCAGGTCCGCGGGTTCCCGCCGAGCGCCAGCGACCGCCGCCACGCCCCCTCCGCGTCCGCCCAGACCTCACCGGCGAGCTGTGAGCGCCCGAGCGCCATCCAGGCCGAGGCGTCCTCCGGGGTCAGCGCCACCGCCCGGCGGGCGTAGGGCAGGCCCTCGACGGAGCGCCCGACGCGGTGGAGGAGCGTCGCCAGGTTCACGTTGGCCAGCGCGTCACCGGGCTCCAGCTCGATGGCGTTCTCGTACTCCTTGATGGCCTGGGGGACCATCTGCAGCTCGTCGTAGAGGAAGGCCAGGTTGTAGTGGGCCGCCGCGAGGCCAGGCTCCAGGCGCAGCGCGCTGCGGTAGGCCTCCACCGCCTCCTCGTCGTAGCCCAGATCCATCAGCGCGAGCCCCAGGTTGTTGTAGGCCTCGGCCATGCCCGGGTTCAGCGAGAGCGCGAGGCGGAACTCGGCGAGCGCCAGCCCGGGCTGCTGGGCGCGCCACAGCTCCGTGCCCCGCTTGTTGTAGTAGTTCGCCCGGTACTGCGAGCAGCCGGTGAGCAGCAGGATTAACGGCAGTGTGTGGAGCAACTTCACGCAACAGGCTTATCGTCATCCGACGCCGGGTGGTGAAGCGCCGGGCGTCGGGGTACCCTCACTGGGATGCTCGCTGTCCCCGCTGTACTCGCCGCCCTCGCGCTCGCCCCCGCCGTCGAGGCCTCGTCCTACGACCCGGATCTCTCCTGGCGAACCCTGAAGACCGAGCACTTCAACGTCACCTTCCACGGCGGCGAGGAGCAGCTCGCCAACGAGGTGGGGCACACCGCCGAGCACATCTACGGTGAGCTCACCGCGGACATGGACTGGTACCCGCGGCGGCGCACCGAGCTGGTGCTCGTCGACTGGACCGACATCGCCAACGGCTACGCGATGACCGTGCCGGTGAACACCATCGTGATCTTCGTCACCAACCCCCAGGAGAACTCGACCCTCGGTCTGTACGAAGACTGGATGGACGGGATCCTCACCCACGAGTACTCGCACATCCTCCACCTCGACACGGTCGAGGGCATCCCCAAGCTCCTGCGCTACGGCCTCGGCCGGCTCATCGCCCCCAACCAGCTCTCCCCGGGCTGGGTCGTCGAGGGACAGGCGACCTACAACGAGACCCGCTTCACCCCCGGCGGCCGGGGGCGCTCCGCCTACGTGGACATGATCCTGCGCATGTCCGTGCTGGAGGAGGGCTTCCCCAAGCTCGGCCAGCTGGACGGCTACCTGAGCGACCCGCCCGGCGGCAACGCCCGCTACCTCTACGGGCGCTCGATGATGCAGTACATCGCCGACCACACCTCCGAGGACGCCTGGACCCGCTGGAACCACACCTACGGCTCCTGGATCCCCTACTGGCTGCCCGCGCGGCAGGTGTTCGGCAAGCGCTTCAACGTCTGGTACCGGGAGTGGAAGGAGGCCCTCACCTTCGAGTACGAGGGCGTGCGCGACGAGGTGCTGGCCCTCGGCGTGACCACCCCGGTCATCTTGACGGACCTGGACGACACCTGCTCCGGACCGAGCTTCTCCCCCGACGGCGAGAAGCTCGTCTACGCCTGCTCGGACCGCCGGGAGGGCTCCGACACCTACCTCGCCGACGGCGACGGCGGGCGGGTGAAGGTCGAGATGGAGGGCGCAGCCGCCAAGTACTTCGCCTGGCGCCCCGACAGCCGGGCCTTCGCCTACGCCAAGACCGGCGCCGGCCTCTACACCGCCTACGACGACGTCTACCTGCACACGCTAGGCTCCGAGGGCGGCACCGCGCTGACCCGGGGCAAGCGCGCCCGCGACCCGGCCTTCTCCCCCGACGGCGGGGACATGGTGGTCGTCCGCAACTCGGTGAGCGACAACAACCTCTACCGGATGCGGGTGGACCAGTCCCTCGCGGGGCTCACCGACCGCGACGATCACGTCCAGTTCTCGACCCCCGCCTTCTCCCCCGACGGCCGCTTCATCGCGGTGAGCGCGTGGGAGGCCGGGTTCCGGGACATCTGGATCTACACGGCCGACGGCGAGCCCTACCGCCGGGTCACCATGGACGCCCACATCGACCGGGATCCCAGCTGGAGCGCCGACGGGCGCTGGCTGTTCTTCTCGTCGGACCGAACGGGCATCGCCAACATCTACGCCGTGGACATGGAGTCCGAGCGGCTCTGGCAGGTGACCAACGTGCTGGGTGGGGCCTTCCAGCCCAGCGTTCGCGCCGACTTCGAGACGATCGTCTGGCAGCACTACGCCCACCACGGCTTCGAGATCGCCATGATGGACGTGGACACCGAGCGCTGGTGGGACCGGGGCGTGCTGCCCGCCCCCCTGACCTTCGCCGGCTCGCTCGCGGACGTCATCCCAGGCCGCGCCCCCCTCCCCGCCCGCCGCCCCTTCGAGGCCCCGGAGCCCGCGCTGGAGGCGGGGGACGCCGAGGTCGCCGAGCTGGACCCCGACGATCCGTGGGCCGGCTGGGATCTGGAGCAGGACCGCTGGTGGAAGAAGAGCGGGGACAGCGGAGACAGCGGGGACAGCGGGGACAGCGGGGACTACCCCTTCGACTTCGAGGTGGGCCCCTACAAGCCGCTCCCCACCCTGCTGCCGCCCCGCTACCTCTCGCCGGCCGTCTACAGCACGTCGCTCGGCCTCATCGGCTACGTCTTCACCTCCGGCGTCGATACCCTGCGCTACTACGGGTACTCGGCCTTCGCGAGCTACCGCACGGACGCCAACTTCTTCGGCGGCGGCGGCTCGTTCACCATCAACAAGTGGCGGCCCGTCGTCAGCGTGGGCGGCTCGACGTCAGCGGTCCCCTACGGCGACATCTACGTCTACTCGGACACGGAGGAGGGCCCGGGGATCCTCACCATCGAGGACTCCAACGAGCGCTACTGGGAGAAGCGCTCCGGCGGCTACCTGTCGGTGAGCTACCCCCTCACCACCAAGACCTCGACCTTCGCCCGCTACACCGGGAGCTTCCGCACCAACCTGAACGCGCTGCCGGAGGATCCCTACCTGCCCTTCCTGCCCAACCGGGGCTTCCTCTCCAGCGTGGGCGGCGGCTGGCGCTACGCGACGGGCAAGGCGTACACCTACTCCATCTCCCCCGAGGACGCGCGCTCGATCTCGCTGGTCGGCGAGTGGTTCAGCCCCTGGCTCGGCTCCTTCATCATGGAGAGCAGCGACACCAACGCCAACGGCCTCATCGACGCCGTGCCGTTCAACCAGCTCCAGCTCACCGGCGAGGTGCGCGAGTACCTGAGCCTGCCCTGGTTCTACAACCACGTGCTCGCGCTGCGGGCCGCCGGCGGCGCCAGCCTGGGCGACGTCCTGAACTCCGGCAGCTTCCGCCTGGGCGGCACCTTCGGCGAGAGCGGCCTCGCGGTCCTCCCCGACGAGTACCGCTCCCTGCGCGGCTTCCCCTTCTCCACGGTCTCGGGGAACTGGTACTACCTGGGCAGCGCCGAGTACCGCATGCCCATCTGGCGCATCGACTGGGGCCTGCGGACCTACCCCCTCTTCCTGCGCACCCTGCACGGGGCGGTCTTCGTCGACCTGGGTGACGCCTTCGACGACCTCACACAGACCAACACCCCGCTGGTGGGCGCGGGCGGCGAGCTGCGCCTCTCCACCATCGTGGGCTGGGGCGCGGGGCTCCAGTTCCGGGCGGGCTACGCCTTCGCCGTGAGCGGCCCGGGCTACCCCGTGGGCGACGTCCGCGGCGCCTACCTCCGGGTGGGGACGAGCTTTTGATGCAGGCCGGCCGCTCGCGACTGCTTGCGGCCGGACTCCTGGCGCTCACGCTGAGCGCGGCGGCGGCGCTCTCCGCCCAGTCCCTCCCCACCCAGCGGGCGCTGGCGCACGAGGCGGAGAACGCGGCGGCGGAGCACCGCTGGGCGGACGCCCGGGGCGCGGCGGCGGCGCTGACGGAGCGGGCGAGCTCCTACGATCCGGACCTCGTGATGGGGCTGTCCATCCAGGCCGAGGCGGCCGCCCACCTCGGCGATCCAGACGCGGCGCTGGCGCTGGCGGCGCGGCTCGGCGAGCTTGGGCAGGCCGGCGGGCTGCTGGACCGCCTGCACCCCGCGCTGATGGAGAGCGGCGACTACCCGCTGCTGCTCTCGCTGCACGCCGCCGCCGCCGCCCCGAGCACCACCTGCCGCCTCCTGAGCGACACCGAGCCGCCCCGGCGGCAGCTCCGCCGCTGGGAGCGAGCCCGCGCGGCGGCCTGCGCGGCGGCGCCGTGAGTGATGCCGTGAGCGCCGCCGCGAGCACGGCCGCGAGGAGAGAGGCGCTGGCGCTGCGGCTGGCCGGCGGCCTCTACGGGCTCGTCCTGGCGGGCCTGTCCTGCCTCCATGCCCTGACTCTGAAGCAGCCCTACGGTCAGGATCTCTCCTTCTTCACCCAGCTCAGCTGGTCCGTGTCTCGCGGCGAGGGCTTCCACCAGACGGTGATCGCCCACGAGCGGGCGAGCGGGCTGCTGGACCTGACGCACTTCGTGCCGGGGCTCGCGATCTGGAGTCCGCTCCAGTGGCTCGCCCCCGGGCCCTTCGCCCTCCAGGCGCTCCAGGGCATGCTCTGGGGCCTCGGGCTCATCCCCCTCGTTCGGCTGGCGGCCGCGGCGGGTGGGCACCGGAGCTGGGGGCTCTTCGGCGGCGCGCTCTACGCCCTGCACCCGCTGGGGATCGGCGTGGCGCTGATGGACTTCCGGCCGGGGGTGATCGCCGCGCCGCTGCTGCTGTTCTGCCTGGACTTCCTGCGCCAGCGACGACCCGGCGCGGCGATGATCTGCGCGCTGGCGGCGCTGGCGGGGCGGGAGGACGTGGTGGTGACGCTGGCGGCGCTGGCCCCGCTGAGCTGGGCCCTGGCGGCGCCGGCGGGCGAGCGGGCGCGCTGGCTGGCGCGACTGGAGGCGGCGGCGTGGCCCGTCGCGGCGGCGGCGGCGTGGGCGGCGGTGGTCATCGCGGCGAGGGGTCAGCTCAGCAACTTCGCGGGCTCGGGCCACCTGCGGGAGGCCCTGGAGACCTTCCGCCTGAACCCGGAGATCAGCCGGGCGCTGCCGGTGCTGCTGGCGCCGGTGCTGCCTACGGCGCTGCTGGCGCCGGAGGCCCTGGCGCCGGTGGGGGTGGTGCTGTTCGGGGTGTATGTGCTGGCGGGGCGGGCGGTGGACCCACACCTGGACATCGGGATGCACTACTTCGCGCTGTTCGCGCCGCTGCTGATCCTGGGCGCCTGCCTGGGCGCCGGGCGGCTGCTGCGGCTGCTGAAGACGTCATCGGATCGGTCCCGCCGGGGGCTGATGGCCGCGCTGGCGATCTGCGCGCTGGCGACCGTGCCCTGGGGGGCCGCCAACACCCGCCGCGTGCCCTCGGTGCTCCAACACCACGCCGAGCACTGGGGACACACCTCAGCGCTCCTGACGCTGGCCAGGGTCGTACCGCCGGACGCGGCGGTGATCGCCAACGACCGCGTCCTGCCGCTCCTCGCCGCGCGGGAGCACGCCGTCTGGCCCGATCCCCCCGCCGGCGCGCTCTACCGGGAGGCCATGGCGGAGGCCACCTGGGCGCTGATCGTCGTGGGCCAGGAGGCGAAGCTTCCGGGGAGCGACTGGGCGCTGGTCGGCGCGACCCGCGAGTACCAGCTCATGCGCCGGGAACCCCGAGGGGATCCGAAGCGTTAAGGATCCGCCTGAGACGAGGAAGATCGATGCGCTCGCTGCTGCTGCTGCTGTCCCTGCTCCTGATCCCCACCAGCTCCGCCGAGCTGCCCGCCAGCGCCGAGAAGGCCCTGCGCCGCGGCGACTGCGACGCGGCCACCCTCTCCCTCGACGGAGAGCCCGGCCTCCCCGCCGCCCTGGGCCTCGCGAGCTGCGGCCACCTCGACGCCCTCGAAGACTGGCTCGCGGACCACCCCGGCGAGTCCGATCTCGAAGGCTACGGACGCCTGCTCATCGCCCGCGCCGTGGTGGACAGCGACCCGGCGAAGGCCGAGGCCGCCCTCACCGGCGTGAGCCTGCCCGGCGACGCCGGGATCGAGGTCAAGGCGCTGCGCGGCCGGGCCATCGTGGGCCAGGACCGGAGCATGGAGGCCCGGGAGGGCCTGCGCGCGCTCCTGAGCACCTCCGCCGGCGCGGAGGCCCGCTACTGGCTGAGCGTGGGCGCGGCCGATCGCGGCGACAAGGACGCCGCCATCACCACCTTCAAGTCCGTCTGGTCCAGCCACGTCCAGTCCCCCTACTCGGCGCTCGCCGGCGAGCGGCTGAGCGCGCTGGGCTACAAGGCGCCCGACTACAGCACCTCGGAGGGCCGAGCCCTGGCGCTGACCCGCGCCGAGAACCTCATCAAGGCCTACCGGGCGGACGAGGCTCTGCCTCTGATGGAGGGCATCGGCGAGGCCACCGGCGACACCTCCGCGTCCTGGAACTACACGCTGGGCTACGCCCGCTTCAAGGCCCGGGACAACGCCGGGGCCGTCGCGTCATGGGGCAAGCTGAACCCACTCCAGCAGGGCGCCTACGGCGGCGTCAACATGGCCTTCGACTACGCCCTGGCGACCAGCCGGACCGGCGACTACGACGCCGCCGCCGACCGCTACGAGACGCTCACCCAGCTCTACCCGGGCACCTCCAAGGCGGACTTCGCCTCCTTCAAGATCGGCTACCTCGACTACGACGAGGGCGATCTGGAGGCCGCCATCCCCGCCCTCGAGGGGCACCTCGCCCGGGTCCCGGGCTCCGCCCACGCGGACTCCGCCCACTGGTTCATCGCCTGGAGCCACTACCGCCTGGGCAACCTGGCCGAGGCCGAGGTCTGGTTCGACAAGCTCATCCGCAGCTACGGCAGCAGCGGCCTGGCGGTCGGGGGGCGCTACTGGAAGGCCCGCATCCAGGGCGATCGCGGCGAGCTCCAGGCCGAGCGCGAGGGCCTGGACGCCATCATCCGAGGCTGGCCCAGCAACGGCTACGCCTGGTTCGCCGCCGAGCGGCGGGGCCGCAGCTTTGAGGGCCTCGCCGGCATCCAGAGCTTCACCCCGCCCACCCTGCCGGCGTCCTTCGTGAACGCCAACCCCGACGTGGCCGCCGGGCTCGCGCTGGCCGAAGCAGGGCTCTACGAGTGGGCCCGGGAGCGCATGGTCAAGGGCATCACCCCGGCCCGCAACGCCGGCAAGGACACCCTCCTCGCCATGGCCCACGCGCTGATCGGGGTGGGCGCCTACGCCGAGGCCCAGAACCTCGCCCGCCCCTACTGCGGTACGCCCTGGGGCGGCGCCAACCTGAACGTGACCGCCATGACGGCCTGCTACCCCCGCCCGGAGGAGCCGTCCGTGACCTCCGCCGCGAACCGGGCGGGCCTGGAGCCGCTGCTGCCCTACGCCATCATGACCGCCGAGAGCGCGCTGCAGCCGGGGGTCACCTCCCCCGCCGGCGCGCGCGGGCTGATGCAGCTGATGCCCTATCTGGGTGAGGAGCTGCACGGTGAGCTGCTCGGCGGTGACTACGATCCCGACCGTCTCTACACGCCCGGCTACAACGCCTGGCTCGGGACCACTGAGCTTGGTCGGCTGCACAGTCAGTTCTCCACCAGCCGAATCCGGCCGTCGCTGCCGCTGTCCATCGCTGGCTACAACGGCGGCGCTGATGCGGTGGCTCGTTGGGTCGATGCTGAGGGGCAGCATGTGGATGGTGACCGGTTTACGGAGAATATCGGGTACACCGAGACTCGTCGGTATGTCAGGCGGGTGTTGGGGTTTTTGATGAATTATCGATGGATTTATGGGGATTGATGGGTCGGGTTCTTCGGTTCTTCGGGTTCGTCGGGTCGGTTGTCGTCGAGGCGGGGGTTCGGCTCGGCTTGACGGATGTTTTTGGTGACGCTTCGATCGGTCTTGGCAGTCGCGGGCTCGTAGTTTGAGCGTCACGTCGAGGCGCTGTCGTTCTGCCTGTTGTGTTGTTGGACTTCCCGATCCTTTTTGGTGGCGCGGTGCCCCTGGGTAGATTCGACGTGTGCTCGCTGCGCTAACGAATCCCCGGACGATCCGTCAGCGTCAAGTCGACAAGGTCTGGTGGCCGGTGCCGTGCAGCTTGCGTCACACACGC
>Ga0316204_10007182_pt1 | contig 16534 bp, 11 predicted proteins | sample 6monrhotite_MG_2_FD_205661 | JGI IMG/M metagenome (GOLD analysis project Ga0316204, IMG submission 205661) | Microbial mat bacterial communities from mineral coupon in-situ incubated in ocean water Damariscotta River, Maine, United States -... | ecosystem: Environmental > Aquatic > Marine >... | reverse complement strand
TCGATGCCGATGAAGGCTTTGTTCTTTTGAAACTTTTGTTGCTTTGCCGGTAAATCGGACAGGTCATCAGTTTGTTGTTTGATGTATGCATCGGCGGCTATTAAAAAACCGGCGGTGCCTGCGGCGGGATCCTGTATGGTTTCGCCTGCCTGCGGTTTTATACAATTGATCATACTGTTGATCAATGCCCGTGGGGTAAAATATTGTCCGGCACCGGATTTGGTTTCGCTGGCATTTTTTTCTAACAGGCCTTCGTATAAATCGCCTAAGCCATCTCTTAACGCGCTGAACCAGTCAATTTGTTCCAGGCTGTTGATGATTTGTTTTAAATGCCTTGGCTCGCGCAAACGCGTATGTGCATCGGTATAAATTGCCTGAATTAACGGGTCTTCATGAATGGTGTTACCTTCGGTATCTTTGCCGGTTGAGAGAATATATAAAATTCGTTTGTATTCACTGAGCAGGACTAAACCGTCTTTGTCGTTTAAATCTGTCCAGCGGCAACCGTCTGGTAATGGATGGGTTTTTAATAAACCGGATTCGGTATTTTCGTGTACCATTTTAATAAACAACAGCAGGACTAATTCGGTGACATAATCACTGTAGTTGATGCCGTCGTCACGTAATACGTCACAGAGGTTCCAGAGTTTTTGTACAATGCTATTATTTGTCATTTATCTTTTTGTCTCTTTATTTCTTTGTTGTCTTTTATTTAATATTTTACATTACAGGTTATTATCAATAATAATCAAATGTGTGTTTATCGTCTGTCATTAACTTAACCAGTTTGGGATGAACAAACAGTTTTTCCTTTCCAGCCTGGATTTCATTTAATACACCGGTGTCACACAGTTGTTTTAAATACACGGAGGCTGTTTGTCTTTTTGCGATGTCGTTTTCAACCAGATTTGAAATCCGACAATAAGGTTGTTCAAAAATTATCTGGACGAGTTCGTAGCTATAAATTTTAGGTAAATTTGTTTTAATGGTCTCGCTGGTATGCTCAATAAGCTGTCTTACTCCCTCTATTTTTTGGGTGGTCCAGCTTGCGGTGTTTTCAACACCTTTGAGCATATAAAGAATCCATTCCTGCCAATGTTGATTGCTACCGTTTTTTGTCACTGCATTTAGCAGGCGATAATAATCCGGTTTGTTTTGCACGATATATCGACTGAGATACAAAATCGGCAGGGTTAATAAACCTTCATTAATTAAATACAAAATATTTAATACACGTCCGGTTCTTCCATTGCCGTCGGCGAATGGATGAATTGCTTCAAATTGATAGTGAAGGACAGCCATCTTGATTAAAGGGTCAATATCATCATTTTGATGCAGATAATTTTCCCAATTTGCTAGCAAATTTCTCAGCACGTCTTCACCTGATGGCGGTGTGTAAATGACTTCACCGGTTTGCTGATTAGCTAGTGTTATTCCTGGCACTTTACGCACATCCATCTGCGTGCCTTTAATAGTGCTGCAAATTTCAATTGCAGTATTGGTACAGAGCGGTTTTGTATCCAGTGCCTGATAACCATGATTTAATGCAGTCCGGTAACGGAGCGCTTCTTTTGTTATTGGATCTGCCAGGCTATCTTCTGATGAAAACTGGAATAGTTTATCAGTCGTTGTCACAATGTTTTCGATTTCGGAGCTGTCTTTTGCTTCCATCAATGGCAGCAGGTTAATCAACAATCCCTGGTTTGGTAGCAACTGGCCCGCTTGTTTTAGCTCTGCCAGGGCTGTTCGGGCGGGAATACAGGCCCTCAATAATGGCACAGAATCCAGATTCGCCTCCGGCGGTAAGCGTGGTAAGTCATTGTATGGCTTATCTTGTATGAAACTCATGTTTAAATTTCGCTTCTAAATCGACACGTTGAAAGGATATGTCGATAGCATCGACATGTAAAGTTTTTATGTCGATCATTTGCCATTTTATCGACATGAAACTCTAACGTGTCGATGCTATTAGCGCATACTTCAAACCGCTTCCTCCCACAAATGCGCTTTCAATTCATCAAGCACACTATCTAATTGTTGATCGAGCACTTTATCTAACTGTTTAACACCACCTTGGAACGCGGGTAAATCGTTAATAAATTGTTTATCGAGCACCACTTCATGCACCAGTTGTTTGGCTAAACGGTCTAGCCATTTGCGCTGTACTGTCGTCCAGTTTTGTAACCCGTAAATTTTTTGCATGGCATTTTTCACCCGCTGATCAAAGGAGATTAACGCTTCGCCAAGTGCAGCTTGTCGGATATATCCTATAATACTGGCAGCGATATCCTGATTGGTTTGATTACGCCATGCAGTTTTTAAAATCGCTTCGGTATAACCTGCACTATCCAGTAATAGCTTCACTTCTTTCAGTTCTTGCCGTGTGAGATCTTTGGGTTTGTTGACGACAACAGAGAGTGCGGCTGATTGATTAATCTGATTCTTGATGAAGTCGTTGAAGCTTTCTAGATAGTCCGCCGGTTTTTCATGTACACCGTAATTTTGGGTGCGACTGACAAATTCATCGGCACCTTCATAGATCAACGGGAAACGTTCTGAAGCTAACAGTGTGTTCACTTCGTCGAGTTGATTAAGCAGATTATTGTGCGTTTTAACAAACTCGCCTGCTTGCTTTGGCCCTAGTGAATGCAGATGCTGATGGAGTTTACCTGGCTCGACTCCCCAAATTTGTTCCAGCTCTTCGAGTTTCTGTTTGATGGATGGTTTTTTCTCTGCCTTGAAAGTCGCTTTGCGTAATATGCGCATGACTTTTTGATTCAGCGCATCAAGCACATCATCGGCATGACTGGTTTCTGGTGTGTTGCCGGGTGCGTCGAAACTCTTCGGATCAGTTAATTCCTGCACGAGTTGTTGCAGGGTTATGTTCGGATCCTTCACCAAGGGCTTCATCGAGCTGACTTCCTGGATCGCTGCGTAGATATCAACAGGATCATAAATTTTGAAGGTGGTTTTTCCGATTTCATCACAGCGACGTGTGGCTCGGCCAATCATCTGCTCATAAAGTATGCGTGATCGAATTCTTCGCAGAAATACCAGGTGACAAATCTTAGGGACATCAATGCCGGTTGTGAGTAAATCTACGGTGATAGCAATGCTTGGATAACGCTCATTTTTATAGCGACGAATCAGTTGATCGACTTTGTCACTCGCACCTGTAATTTTTTGAACCGACGCTTCGTTATACTCTTCACCGTATAACTCTTTAAACGCACTATCCAACAGCCGTTTGACCATATCGGCATGAAGATCAGTCACGCAAAAGATCATTGTTTTTTCATCACCAAAGGGATCCAGTTCTTTGGCGAGTTGTTCACAGATAACCTTGGCAAAACCTTCAGTAATCACCGTGCGATTGAAGGCTTCAGTCTCAAATTTTTGCTCGTCTTCCAACTCTGCAAGTTCAACTTCAGCAGTGTTTATGTTGATAACACTGACCTCTTCACCTTTTTCGAAATAAATTCCATTTTGAGTAAGCAGTGTTTCATAACGGATAGGTGGTTCATGATCAATTAACCAATCATCCGCAACGGCTTCACGGTAGGAATAGGTGTAGACTGCTTTGCCGAAGATATCACTGGTGTGTTTGGCTGGCGTGGCAGTGAGGCCCACTTTTACCGCATCAAAATAATCGAGAACGCGACGGTAACTGGAGAGATATTGACTGAGATCACGGACAGCCAACTCGCCTTCTGTCGTCTCTTGATCAAGTGTGTATCCTCGATGAGCTTCGTCCACAATGATACAGTCGAAGGCATCCACCAATGGCGGAGTATCAGACATGAAAACGCGATGCACCATTGCTTGAACAGTCGCAACCTGAATTCGTGTTTCCGCTTCTGCTGCCATATCACCCAACACTGCGACGTTGTATATTTTTGAAAGCGTTTGGTTCTGTTCCAGCGGTGCATCGTTGAAGGCATCAATCGCCTGTTGCCCCAATGCTCGCCTATCCACTAAAAACAGAATACGTTTAAAACGCTCTGCTTTTAAGAAACGATACATCAAACCAATGATTGTACGTGTTTTACCCGTGCCGGTGGCCATTGCCAGCAGACAATTCGTTTGGCCACGCGCTAATGCTTCTTCAACATTTTTTATTGCCTTAACCTGATAATCTCGTAGTTTTAAATAACCGAAACTCTCTTGTTTTAATTTCTCTTCTGCTGCTTTTTGGCTGCGAGTTAATTTGTCTAATAATCCACTCGGGCTGTGAAAATCAGGCAGTGCTTTTTTGAGATTTGATGATTCTCGAAGATCACGAAACCAGGTGCCCGATTGTTCGGCTAGTTGTTTGACATAAGGGCGACCATTGCACGAGTATGCAAAAGGAATATGAAAGTGCCCTTCTTTTGAATCTGGCCAGGCGATGGTGCGCTTCTCTATCTGCCAGGCGGATAACATCTCCTTTGTGGGAGAAAAGCCGGAGGCATATCGTTCAGCTTGACTGATTTTTCCGGCCACATTGGTATTCTGGCGTTTTGCCTCAACAACAGCAATCGGTGTTAAGCCAGCAAATAACACATAATCAGCAGATTGATTACCTATAGTAGGCCACTCTGCAATCGCTTTGTTTTTTCCTTTTTCCGGTCGTGCACCATTTTTATAGGTTAATTCTTGAGTGTCTGCATCCCATCCGGCATTTATTAACTGCTGATCAATGATGATACGGGTTAGTTCTTCGTTGAGGGTAAATTGTGCGGTAGCTTTTTGGATACTTTCGCTGACTTGCTGTTTGGCCTGTTGCTTGGTTTCGGATGTTGCTTGCTGTTCTTCCAGCTGCGCTTGCATCTCTTTTAGTCGCTGTTCGAATTCTTGACGTTGTTTTGTGAGCGCGGTTTCATGTTCAATTGCGAGCTGTTCAAAGATACGTGCTTCGGCATCCATTTGCTCGGCTAGCACGGCATATTCTTCTTTTTCTCTAGCAATCAAGTCTGCGAGCTTTTGATTACTGTCTAGCTGTTGGCTGGTATCCGCTAATTTGGCTTTTAATTGATCGATTTTAGTTTGCAGTTCACGCAACTGCGTGCTTGGATCTTGCGGTGGTACAAACGGACCGGATTTAAAACTCGCCCCCTGTTTACCAAAAGACTGATGAAACCAGATGGCTAAAGCACGCGCAACACGCAACCCATCCATCGCTTCTTTATGTTGGGTTTTGAACTGGTGAGTCGCTCTATTTCCTTCAATACGCAATGTATGGAAGAGGTCCCGTATCATTGGGTCTAGTCGAATTTCCCGATTGAGTTTGTATAATAAATCAGCTTGGCTGGTGCTTTCATCAAACTGAATACCTGACCTCGCAGCAAGATCTTGTGCAAGGGCTTCTGCAAGTTGACGGAGCTTTATTAACGTTGTGTTTGGATCGCCTGCAAAAGCACGCTCTGCTGCTGAACCTATTTGATAGAAAACCGGATCATGTTCTTGCAGGAATTCAAAGTTACTAATCGTCCTTACCATTCCCTCTCCAATTTATTCTTCTATTTGCCCATTAAATAAAACATGATATTGGGTTATCAGAGAAGCTGCATAAACGATCAACGGAAATCGTGGTTGAATTGCAACCAATTAATGCTTAACTCATTTTCCTATCATACTGAATTATTTCTGCAATGTTTACGATATTTTTTTATGACCTTGTGAAAATGAGCGGACCACTCCATTAGCATGTAAGCTCCACTAACTAATTTTAGGCATGGGTGGCAGCCCTTTCAATTTGCGTAACAGACTTCCTCGAGGTTGATCTTGCCCCGTTATCAAATAATTTAGCAAGGAAGTATGGGGTCACCCATTAGTCAGCCCCGGTCACCAGATTCTTCACCGATGGCGTTGAGCATGGCCTGGCCGTCTTCGCTGTTTTCATTAATGGAGCTGAAGTCGATATCGTCTTCAGCGAGAATAGCGTTCGCAAACTCGTTCAGTTGCTCGGAAAGGTATTTGAAAATGATAAATCCAAGTAGTAATCGCGAAACTCGTCAGGGTTCATTTTACCGCGCAGTTCGTTGTCGATGTTCCAGAGTTTTTGTTCGATTTTCTTTTTTTTAGTCTTCGGTCATTTGTTTTTAATGCTTTGTTGTTTAATTGGTTACTGCGGGTGTCAATATGGAAATTGGCACCGCAAATAATTTTTCGCCAAACGGCAAAATATTTTCGCCGTCGTAAAACACCACACCCGCTGCAAACTGTTTGCCGCAGGCGCCTTTTAATTTGTTTAGGCCTTTAAAGTCATTTTGAGTGACAGTGGCGGCGGCTTTTATTTCTATTCCTGCCAGCTGGCGACCTTGCTCGATTATGATATCGACTTCTACTTTGTCTTTATTGCGGAAGTGGTAAAACTTTAAATGTTCATCATGCCAGTCGGCATATTTACGCAACTCCTGATAGACATAGGTTTCCAGGAGCTGGCCTAATAAGATTTTATCTTGCCACAGGCTTGTACTATTTACGCCTAATAAAGAACAAGCTAAACCTGTATCCGACAAATGCATTTTTGGTGTTTTAATCAGGCGGCTTAATCGATTGCTATGCCAGGGCTGTAGTTGCTCTATTAAAAAGATTTGTTCGAGCAGCGCCAAATATTCTCGAATGGTAGGCCGACTGATAGAAAACGGTGAAGCCAAATCGGCAGAGTTAAATAAGCGAGCAGTTTGGCTAGCGGCTAGTGAAAGCAGTTTAGGCAAAATATCGAGGTTGTGAATATTGGAAATGTTTTGTACGTCGCGCTGGATAATTGTGGTGATGTAATCTCGATACCAGGCACTACGCCGTTTCGCTGTGTTGCGCACGATGGCCGCAGGGTAGCCACCTTTACAAATAAGCTCGGCCAGTGATTCACCTAAACGTGGTTGCTTGTTTTGGTTGGTGGCTGAGCCAAAGTCTGCATTGAATAGTTGTTGTAGAAACTCAGGCTTTTGCCCCGCAATTTCAGCTTGAGCCAACGGACGCAGTTGAATGATTTCCATGCGGCCCGCAAGCGAGTCGGCTAATTGTGGCAACAATAATATATTGGCAGACCCTGTGAGAATAAATCGACCTGGCTTTCGGTTCTGGTCAACGCTAGCTTTGAGCGCGGTGAAAAGCTCTGGCGTGCGCTGAACTTCATCAATAATGGTAAGTTCTGGCAGGCTTTGTACAAATCCCACCGGATCAGTTTTGGCCGCTTGCAGTTGGTTATCATCGTCGAAGCTGATGTAGTGATAACCCAATTGCGCGCCAACGAATTGAGCAAGCGTAGTTTTACCACACTGGCGGGAACCATGAATCAGTACGACAGGTGTATCTCGCAGCGCCTCACGTAGAGTTTCTTCTGTAAATCGCTGGTACAGGAGGTTATCCATGCTTTATTGTTTGTGCCTGACAAGTGATTATTGGTTCGGCTAAGTGTAAATAAATATTCGTCCAAATGAAAGTATTTATTCGTCCATGTAAAAATAAAGCGACTAATTACCTGTAGTCATATTATTCAGTAAGACATGATATTGGGTTATCAGAGAAGCTGCATAAACGTTCAACGAAAATAGTGGTTGAGTTGCAACCAGTTAATACTTAACTCATTTTCCTATCATACTGAATTATTTCAGCAATGTTTACGATATTTTTCTTGGCACACTTGTGCCTCCTAATAAAATGCAATCAAGTTTAGCTGTGTTATTGCTTGAAAAGCTATCCAGATAAATATCCTTCACCATCTGAATAACAGCGGCAATGAAGGTCTAAAATCGTGCACCTCTCCCATCATCCCGCCATCAAATTCAAGTTCAACAAGGTGCGCACTATCCCGCTTCACATGAAAACCATCTAATTTATTTGCTTTATCAGCGGGAACTGATAACGCTGTGCTGTTCGCGATGCTCACCGTGACATTTGTCAGATCCTTAAATCCAATGTCGTGATCAAGCGGTTCTGTATTTTCTGCTGGATTTTTTTTGTTTAAAAATGATATGAAAAACCACATTGGCTCATCCAACGGTGCGTTACCAACGTCTATCGCTAATGACGCAGGGAAAAACACTGGGCTATATTTCCATGCTGGAAATGGTGTAGTAGTTTCTGTTTTATCTCTGGGCCTAAAACAAAAACCAAACGGCGAGATGTTTTCATCCGATAATGAACAGCGCTCAAATAATCCGGTAGGTTTTGTCAATTCACTTTGCGCTTCATCGGGGCTTTCAAGCCATAACAGTTCTAACATCGAGTTGTGAAAGAAGAATCGTCGATTTGCAGTTCCCTGACCTGGATGAATATTTTTCGATCCCTCAGAAAGACCAAAGGCTTTTAGTAATTCGGCTTCTGGAGCATCCTTTTTTGCGCAAATAAAAATATGATCGAGTTCCAATCAGTCTGTGCTCCTGTCAATTAATACAATAATATTCGAGTATAGCCGTATTTAATATGCATCAGAAATTTCTTGGAAAAGAGTTGCATAAGTTCGAATCAAATGTTGATATCGTCACGAGATGCACCTTCCTTATGATCTTGGCCTCATGCACAAGTATTTGCCTGGCTTTCAATAACAGTATTCAGTGTGAGACACTACAAAAGAAGAGAATCAACTAAGGTTTAACATGATGAATGAAATATATTCAGAGTTGTTGTGTGATATCGCTATTTTTGGCGGTATGAACCAGGAAACTATCAATTTTATACTTGATGATGCGCTATTGGTTAAAAAAGAACCTAATCAATATTTCTTTCTTGAAAATGATATAGCAGAAAATATGTACATCCTGATATCCGGCGAAGTTGATGTCATTAAAAATCGCAGCGATATTCAATTCCCGATCGCGAAGCTAAGTAAAGGTGATTGTTTTGGTGAGATTGCAATTCTTGATCATTCCCCGAGAAGCGCCAGCGTCGTATGTGTAAAAAAATGCAAAGCTCTGCAAATTGACATAAATTGCTTTGATGAAATTTACCACCGCGATGTGAAACAGTTTGCTATGTTACAAATGAATTTAGGACGCGAAGTATGCCGCCGATTGAGAGAAGCAAACGAACTACTTTTTCAAAATGAAGTTGAAAACCAGGTCTCGCAGATAATTAGTCTTTAGTGCCGTTATCCATAATAATCCCTTTATTTATCCCCGCGTTAAATCAGAACAAATATCAACCATCTAATTAAATTATTTTACTGCCCAAACACTGTTAAAATATCGGCAAACGATAGCTGAGTAATTTTTCACCAATGAACAATCCCACGCCACTTGAAGTATTAACCACCACATTTGGTTACGCCAATTTCCGTCACAATCAAGCTGAAATCATCAATTCTCTTGTAGAAGGTAAAGATGTTCTAACGCTCATGCCGACCGGCGGCGGCAAATCACTCTGTTATCAAATCCCAGCTATGGTCCGATCAGGCACGGGTATTGTTATCTCGCCCCTTATTGCGCTTATGCAAGATCAGGTAGATGCACTCAAGCAATTAAATATTAGTGCGGCATTTCTGAATTCCAGCATGGATAGCCAGGAGATCAACGAAACAGAGCGAAAACTTATTGACGGTGAATATCAGTTACTCTATATCGCACCTGAACGCTTACTCTCCTCACGCATGATTAATCTACTGCGGCGTGTTGAAGTTTCTCTGTTTGCCATTGATGAAGCGCATTGTGTATCTCAATGGGGACATGATTTTAGAAAAGAGTACCAACAGCTCTCGGTACTACATGAATACTTTCCGCAGGTGCCCAGAGTAGCTTTAACCGCTACCGCTGATAATCTCACTCGCCAGGAAATCATCAACCAACTTAACCTGCATTCGGCAGTCACATTCCTTAACAGTTTTGATCGTCCTAATATTCGATATACTGTGGGAGAAGGCCAAAATTCTCGGGACCAGCTTTGGAAATTTATTCAACGTGAGCATCCTGAAGATGCTGGAATTGTTTATTGTCTTTCACGAAAAAAAGTAGACAGTACCGCTGCCTGGTTAGCTGCGAAAGGTAGAACAGCCCTGCCCTATCACGCTGGTTTGAGTGATGAAGAGAGAAAAATAAATCAGTCGCGTTTTCTGAGAGAAGATAACATAATCATCGTCGCTACCATAGCATTTGGAATGGGGATAGATAAACCCGATGTAAGATTTGTTGCTCACCTGAATTTACCAAAAAGTATAGAAGCTTATTATCAGGAGACTGGTCGTGCGGGTCGTGACGGTCAACCCGCTAATGCATGGATGGCCTATGGTTTACAGGATGTTATTTTGCTACGACAGATGCTTCAGTCTGCAGATGCCAATGATCAATACAAACGTCTCTCTAACCACAAACTCGATGCCATGCTGGCGCTCTGTGAACTGACAACCTGCCGTCGACAAGCCATACTCGCCTATTTTGATGAAGTAAAAGAAGAACCGTGTGGTAATTGTGATAACTGTTTAAACCCGCCTGAAACTATCGACGGCACTGAAGCATCGAGAAAAGCCCTCTCCACAATATATCGCAGTGGTCAACTGTTCGGAACAAATTACGTTATCGATATTTTATTAGGTAGAACTAACGAACGCATCGTCAAAAATAGCCACGATAAACTCAGCACCTATGGCATAGGCAAAGAACTACGAGAGCATGATTGGCGACAACTGCTGAGACAACTTATTGCACAGGGATATATTAACGTCGATGTTGAAGGACATGGTTCACTCAAACTCAGTGAAAAATGTCGACCACTTTTGCGTGGTGAAGAAATTTTACAAATGCACAAACCCAGAGAAGAGACAGCAGCAACATCATCTCGTGAGAAAAAAGCGAAAACGAAAGCTAAAGAATTGCAACCCTGGGATGCCCCGCTATTTGAAGCGCTCAGAGAAAAACGAACAGAACTTGCCAGTGAACAAAATGTTCCTCCTTATGTTATTTTTCACGATGCCACATTAATCAGCATGGCACAACTTCGCCCGACTAATCCCAACGAACTTCAATATATACAAGGTGTCGGAGAAACTAAACTCGAACGTTATGGTGAGATTTTTCTTAAGATAATTAAAGAACATCCTCTACCACAAATACTCAGCCATAATTTTTCAGACACAGTAAAACATACACTTTATCTCAGACATTTAGGTAAAGAGATTGAAGACATTGCTAAGGAGCGAGAGCTTAACCCTGGCACTATCTATTCTCATTTTTCAGAGGCAATTGCGGAAGGTTATATTGATCTTCAGGAAATCGTGAATTTGTCAGATGACGAAATCAATGAAATTTCCCACATGATCGATTATTTAGAAGTTTCAAAAGAGAGCAAGCTAAAGCCACTCTTTGAAGCACTTGATGAACAGTATGAATACGGTGTTTTGCGGTGTGTTATGGCTAGTGTTTGACTCTGCCTTTAACTATTTTTTTAATAAGCTAAGTATTTCAACTCTGCCAAATATTTCAGCAAAATCTTCTGCTCGATTGCCAGCATTGTTCTTATGCTCAGAATTGCATTGATAAGATAATAGTGTTTTTGCCATTGAAAACTCACCTCGAAAAATGGCAGCCATTAACGCCGTATTTCCATTCATATCAGAAAGACAAGTGTTTGCCTCACGTGAAATGAGATAATGAAAGGCCTCCGCATTGCCGTGATAAGTGGCGATCATCAACGCGGTATACCCTTTACTATTGGCGCTATTCACAGGAAAACCTGCATCTGTAAACTCTTTTAATACTTCAACATCATTCATTCGCGCAGCAGCAAAATAATAGGCTTTTAATTCCTGTTCCGCAGATTGAAGCTCGTCAGATTTAGCAGCCCAACTATAAGTAACAATTAATGCAGCTAAAAATATCAGTATAATTTTCATTTGATCAACCTTTCTTCAGAGAATTTGACAGTGAAAATGAAGCGACTGGTGACAGCCGCTTCATCGATTTTTTCTATTTAGAAAGTTTTTTAACTTGTTTCATGTTTCCATCAACAGCCTTAGTCAAACGTTTTCCAAAATCAGCGTCTGCCTGATAGAAGTAACTAAGTATGATGTGTTTTGTTTTACTATCTGCGACCTTACCTAAATCACCTGCAATGTTACTGATCAAGTTAGCCTTCTCTTGTTTGCTAAAGCTGCGATACAGTACACCAGCCTGGGCAAATGGTTGCTTTTTATCAATCGCTTTTTGCTGCGTATTGCCAGAGATAGCCATCTCGCTGTAGCGACCACTGTCCACTTCTACACGTGGATCGATACGGCTTGGTTGATAGTTAACATCAGATTTTTGATTACCCGTGTTACCCATACCATCCTGGTTCCAGTTGTTAACCGCAATGCGTGCACGGTTAATGGGAAGTTGTTGATGGTTTGCGCCAAGGCGATACATTTGTGTATCAGAGTATGAAAACACACGACCTTGTAACAAACGATCTTCAGAAGGTTCAATACCTGGCACTATGTTAGCTGGTGCGAAGGCAGATTGCTCCGTCTCCTGAAAAAAGTTATCAGGTGTGCGATTCAATGTCATAGTACCCACTTTAGTCTCTTTCACATCTAACCACATTTTAGTTGCATCCAGTGGATTGTAGTCAAAACTGTTAAGTTGCGAAGGTTTCAACACTTTGATGAATAGATCCCATTTTGGATAATCACCTTTGGCAATAGCGTCATACATGTCACGAGTAGCATGGCTAAAATCTTTTGCTTGTACTTCCGCTGCTTCTTTTGCGCTAAGATTTTTTATCCCTTGCTGGCTTTTCCAATGAAACTTCACATAACTAACATCACCATCTGCATCTATCATTTTATAAGAGTGCACTCCCCAGCCGTCCATCTGACGCAGATTTGCAGGTGTACCAAAGTCGGAATAGACCCAGGTCAACATATGCGTAGATTCTGGTACATGGCTGAAGAAATCAAAAAACCGATTGGGGTCTTGTTGATTAGTTACCGGCGATGGTTTTAATGAGTGCACCATATCTGGGAACTTAATGGCATCGCGAATAAAAAACACAGGTAGATTGTTACCCACTAAATCCCAGTTGCCTTCCTTAGTATAAAACTTGGTAGCAAAGCCTCTAGGGTCACGTAGTGTTTCTGGCGAACCTTTTGAATGAATAACCGTAGAAAAGCGTACGAAAACTGGCGTTTTTTCGCCTTGTTCAAACACAACCGCTCGCGTTAAATCACTGATATCGCGTGTCGCAACAAACTCGCCGTGAACTCCCGTACCACGTGCATGAACCACACGCTCAGGTATACGCTCACGGGCAAAACGTTGTAGTTTTTGAATCACTTGAACATCCTGCAGTAACACACCACCGTTAGAACCAGCGGTTTGGGAGTTTTGATTATCGCCAACTGGAGCGCCATTATCGCGGGTTAATGTTGTCGCGTTTACAGCTGTAATTGCGCTAATGCTTAGTGCTAGTATTGATAAAGATTTTTTCATCATAGATATCCTCATAGTTAATCCACACAAGAACAAGTTAGCTGTTAACAAATCAGCGCATGTTTCCTGCTTTGACAGACTCAGTATCGGTCAAGGCTATGTTCTAGTAAATTGGATTAAATCGAAGATTACGTTCTGTTTTTTAGATCGGTCGTATTTTCGGCATATAGCACTATACGTTTGTTGATGGGGTAACGCTTTTGGAAGAACGAATCAATTGTTGACGAAACAGCGCCATTAAAATCTCAATATTCCTGGTACCTGCGTAATTGAGGCGAGTGATAAACGCAATTTTACGATGTGGTCCCGGCTCGTTCAGGTGAACTGCCTTTATTTCAGCACTATCGTAAATCAGCTGATCTAACGCCATTTCAGGCACCAGCGTAGCACCCATATGGCCGGCCACCATCTGTACCAGTGTATTCAAACTGGTGCCGGATAAGGATTGTTTCATTTCAGTAGCAAGAAGTTTGCAGGCGGCAAGTGCATGATCTTTTAAACAATGTCCGTCTTTCAATAATAACAGTGGAACATCAATCAACTCCTTACTGCTAATCTCGGATTGATTGGACAGCCTATCTGAGCGATGAGTTACTACATAAAAGTCTTCCTCCCAAAACGTAAAGGTATGCAAACCTTCAGTGGCATAAGGTAACGCGATTATTGCTGTATCGATTTCCCCACTTCTCACTTTTTCTACCAAACTGGCAGACTCCTCCTCAATGATGGTGAGTTGAAAATCGGGATATTGTCTCCTCACCTCAGGAAGTACTTTTGGTAAAAGATAAGGGCCAATCGTAGGGATTACGCCCAATAACATGGGATAACTCAGCGGTGCATTCTGGTTTTGGCAGAGCTGATAAAGCTCATTCACTTGCAGATTAATAGAGCGCGCTTTCTGTAAAATCTGCTCACCCATTGGTGTAACTAACACCTTTTTATTATCTCTCTCAAAAATTTGGATATTTAACTGACTCTCAAGTTCGGAAATGGCCGTACTCAACGCAGATTGAGAAACAGAACAAAGTTCAGCAGCTTGTTTAAAATGACGGGTTTTATCCACGGCCAGCGCGTAGCTTAGCTGCTTTATTGTGATCATGGCTTTCAGCCCTATGTTCTATATAATTAATTAGCAGAGTATATACCCGTAGCGTTTGAAATTTTCACGAAATTAATATTAGCCCGATTTTGGTTTTCCTGTTATGGGTTTCAAAATACAAATCGCTTGAGTTGGGTCGTCACAACAGGATAATAAATCATTCACCGATTGTGTATAAGTTTGATTCCAAAAAGTCTCACTATGAAAATTATTTGCTGGCATCCAATGACTTAAAGGATAACTATTCGCTAAATCATTACCCGCTGGATTAGCAACACGACCGGCAGCAGAACCAATAAAATTAGCAGAACAACTCATTAGATTGCCAATACGATGACAGCCAGTACAGGTATTATTTTTTGTTGAAATTGATTTCGGAATTGGCCACTCTTGAAATGCAACACCGATATGATTGTTATACCAGCCAAAGGGATCTACCGGCACCATGTGCCAGACCTGTCCGATGTACGGACTGTACATGAACGGATCAGCATCATGGCAACTACCACATCCAAATCCTGCTGTCTTTGCAGGAGTCCACCAAAAATCCGTCGCCGACACATGCCCGATAGGCGGTGTAATTTCATTTGGAGGTGGTACCCGAGAGGCGTTGAAACCCTTTGTACCGTCACTTTCATCTGCCGCATGAAACCAACAAGTATCGCCGCTTTTTACACTATGTAGAATAATATCAACTTCGTCATAAAATTCACTGTTTTTATCACGTAGATGTTCTCTACGGCAAAATGCAGAAATCTGTACATCACCTTTGGATAAATTTAGAATCTTTGAATAAGGCGTGCATTGGCCAAATGTATCGTCGCCATAAGGTAACATCGCAGGCTTGTCACACGTCATCTTGCTGATGTATTTTTCAGGAACTTTTCCATTTACGGTAATAGGAACATTAACACCGTCATTACAATTAAAAGCAGGGATATCTCCGATCAGATCAGCACACTGCTGTCCATATTCAGTAATCGTTTGAGTTTTGATCTTATGTAAAAGTACTTCAGGTTTGTTAAGATTGTTGCCGGTGTGTTCATTTGCAATCGCATTTAAATTAGGATTGACCACCTTCTGATTTATCAGTCCAATGGTAATGAGCAAAATAAAAACGAAGAGAAAAGAAATCAAAGTTTGCTGAATATTCATTTCACGCCTCTACCGTATTAGCTAAAACAACCTGTTTAATAGCTTCAATATAACGCATATATCCGGTACATCGACATATGTTTTCCCCAACCCAATCCTCTATCACTTGATCTAACTCTTCGTTTGAAACCGGAGAATGCTGTAGTCGCTCTACCAACACTGTAGCTGCCATTAAAAATCCTGGTGTACAGTAACCACATTGAAAGGAAAAATTTTCTAAAAATGCACTTTGCAATGGTGATAAATTACCAGCAGTCCCTAAACCTTCTACCGTATACACATGCATATCTTTCATGAAACTAACCGGTGTGGAACACGATAATGTTTTTTCCATCGGGGCATCTGGTGTATTGCGAGTGCCAACGGTACACGCTCGACAAACACCCACACCGCAACAAAATTTTGTCCCTGTAAGATTTAATCGTTCGTGAAGAAAATCTATTAATGCGAGATCCGTGTCGTTTGCATCCGCTTCTACTAATGTACCATTTACGGTAAATGTAATATTGCTCATCCCAAAACCTCCTTGATAGCGGCAGCGGTCACCGGTAGAGCGCTAAAACGATGATTGCCAGTTGCCATTGCAAGTGCATTGAGCAATGCAGGTGGTGTTGGACACATTACGGCTTCTGCAATACCGCGAGCTGTGGTTTCACCAGGTGCTGGGTCCAACACGATGAGTTGCTGGTTTTTTGGTATATCTGCCATGTGAGCAACATAATATTTATCGAGGTTCCAAGTGCCATTGCCTGGCCCATGATCTGTATTTGAACAATTTTCGAAAAAGACATAACCTATCGCCATAGCTATCCCCCCTTGGGATTGGCCGCTCACTAATTCAGGTGATAGCTGCAAACCGGCATTGAGAACACTCACACAATCTTCAACCTTAACCTGC
>Ga0316204_10007180_pt1 | contig 16537 bp, 9 predicted proteins | sample 6monrhotite_MG_2_FD_205661 | JGI IMG/M metagenome (GOLD analysis project Ga0316204, IMG submission 205661) | Microbial mat bacterial communities from mineral coupon in-situ incubated in ocean water Damariscotta River, Maine, United States -... | ecosystem: Environmental > Aquatic > Marine >... | reverse complement strand
CCCCCCCTTTGTTATGAAAAAGTTGATGATAATTGCTATTTTAATTTGTAGTGCTAGTACCGTAATGGCTCAATGCAAAAAGGACACATATGTTTTAAATAACGATGTAATTGAAGCAACTCTTTATCATGAAAACGGAGCGGTTGCACAAACGGGGTTTTATACCAAAGAAAATAAGCTACAAGGAGAGTGGGTTAGCTACGATATTAGTGGGAATAAAACAGCTATTGCCAAGTACGATAATGGAGAGAAAGTGGGTACGTGGATGTTTTACCAAGGAGATATTGTAAAGGAGGTAAACTATGAAAATTCTAAAATTGCAGAAGTTAGAACCCTAAAAGTTACAGATACTAGAATTGTGAGTAACTAAGAGGTTTAGTAAAATAATATATAATAGAAAAGAGCTCCTAGTGGGAGCTCTTTTCATTTTGAGAAATTTAAAGTTAGTTACGAGTCCAACCCGTATTCCAACTGCTGTAATCGGCACCGGTCCCATTTCCATCTCCAGAGATAAAATCTCCTTCGCTAAACTCGAATTCGGTATCGTTTTTCAATTTGGTAATTACATCGTTAAATGTAACATCCATTACTAATAAGTTTCCGTCTAGTACTCCTTGACCTGTAGGGCTATCACCTGTATCTCCGTCTAAATCGAATCCTTCTTCGAATCCTTGAATCAATACATTAGAAAATATACCTTGTGTTCCAGCTCTTAATCGAATCGCTTCATTTCCGGTTGCAGATCCACGTCCTATAACCGTAACATTAGTAACAGTGGGATTCGACCAGAAAAGAGGATTAGAGTTGTTACCTATATCGGTGTTAAATCCGTCACACTCAAATGTTTTATCGTGTTCAACTCTTTGTTCTACGTATACATTTGTTAAATTTCCAGAAAAGCCTTCAGTCCAGTCTACAGAGTCATCTTGTGCACCAACTACAGATAAGTATGATGCATTAACAGTTCCACCAAAAAATTCAATTCCGTCGTCTTTCCCTTCGAAAGCTTGAATAAATTCAATGGTAGTTCCGTTTCCAACACCGTAGAAAGAGAATCCGTTATTTTCTGAAGAAGCATCGGCCGCACCACCAGAATATTCAACACGTACATATTTAATGGTACCTGAGTTATCGGCAATATTGCTTCCTCCATATGGAAGTCCGCCAATCTCACTGGTAGACGTAGCATCACCGCCCGCTACCGAGTTAATAGGAGCTCTACCAAGAACAATAAGTCCTCCCCAGTCTCCAGCACTAGGTGTAGCAACATTAGAAGTTAATACGATAGGACTCGAAGAAGTTCCTTCGGCATTAATGGATGCACCTTGAGCGATCGCAATATATACCCCTGCACCTGGATTTGCTTTAATAACAACTCCAGCAGGAATAGTTAAAGTAGTTCCCTCGGTCATAACGAGTGCATCGGTAAGTGTATATTCTGTTCCAATTTCTAAAGTAAGATCTTCGGTTTGAGTTCCTCCAATAGTAAGGTCACCGGTATTTCCTCCTCCGCCGTTTCCTCCACCATTATCATTTTCGATTACGATTGGAGCTGTGTCATCACTTTCACATCCTGTGAATAAAAGTCCTGCAATTGCTAGACCTGCTAATAGAATTCTTGTTTTCATTGGTTTCATTCTTTATTAGTAATTAGTTTTGTTTTAAAATTTATATTTCAATTGTAATGAGGCATTAATTCCTCGTTTGTAACTGGTTAACGCAATATCGCCAAGTTCACTCCCCGTCTCACGTATACGTTGTATACTTGGGTCCAGTAAATTCTTTGCACTCGCATTCACTTCGAAGTGTTCACCAATTTGATTCTTCCAAACCAAGTCTAGAGTCGGCACTCCTTTTTCAACGATGTTTCCAAGTTGTCCAGAGCCAATAGCATCAATACGATCGCTGAAATATGAAAATACTAGATTCGCTACGGGTTTGTAATTTTCAAATCTCGGACTGTAACTTACATCTGCGTTTATTAAAAACGGTGATGCTCCTTGTAGTTCTTCAGTGCGCCCTTCATCAAAAGTTGTAGTAAATAATCCTTCCGAACTTCTCAAATCTTGTTTGGTATACATATAGGTAGCATTCAATCCTACAGATAACTCGGTGTTTTCATCCGCGTCAAACAATAAGTTCTTGCGAACTTCAATTTCGGCACCAATTACTTCGGCTTTTTCACCTGTTCGGAAAAAACGCTGCGTTCCAGTTGCGTCGTTCGCAATCACTTTGTTGATAGGATCGTTGATTTGTTTTGCGAAAGCTGCGGCAGAAAAGATTTCACTCTTTCCGAAGAACCACTCATACTTTAGATCAATGTTATATATTTCTGAGAATGCTGGATCATTTAATAAATCGGGATTACCACCTACACGTTGCGTAACATCTTCGTATACGAAAGGCGTTACCTCTTTAAATTCTGGGAACGATACCGTCTTACTAAATGAGAAACGAAGGTTTTGATCCTCAGACAATCCGTATTTTATATTTAAACTAGGCAGGATATAAGTCTCTTTTGCCTCTCTAAAACCTGGATCTGTAGGAAGTAAGTTAATTACGTCATATACGATGTCCTGTTGTAATGACTCGAAACGAACTCCTGGAACTATAGTCCAAGTGCTGTCTAATTTCATTTCGGCGGTCACATAACCAGCGTGAACATCTAGAGTACCTTTGTACGTATTTTCGGCACGTCCAGGGAAATTAGTACTTCCTATGCCATTTTCCGGATCTAATGGGTTAAATACAAAGGTGTCGTATACAATTCCTAAGTTCTCAAAAGACAGTAAAGAGTTTAAATTGTTTACGTCTTGCGCTTCTGTATTGTTTTCGATAAAGTCATATCCGTAACGAACGTTTTCAAATTCACGTTCTTTCGTTCTTCCATTATAACCAACATTTAGTTTTAGTTTTTCTGAAACTTCTATTCCAAGGTTCATTCTACCATTGATTTCGGTGTCGTCTATATCTTGGAAATATCTTTGGTTATCGAAAGGGATGTTATTAAAGAAGGTTGGGTTCGTAGATGGATCGTTATCCAAGGCCAAGTCGAATTGCTCGAAGCTAAATCGCTTTCTGTCTGGTTGTCTAGAATCTACTTGGTTATAACCTAACCCCCAATCGAAGGTATATTTTTCGCTAAAGTTGTGTTTACCTAATAATTGATTTACTAAAATCAAATCTTGGTCGAACTGTACATTGCTTTGGTAAAACCCTTTGTCTGTATCAATAAAGGCGTCTCGGTTTTTACCTTGACCGTCAATTCCGAAGAAACTCACAACATCGCTACCACTGTTAATGAATAATGCGTTATAGCTAAGTTTGTTGTCGCTATCAATTTTATAGATAATATTGGCCATTGCCGTGGTAGTAGTACTGTATTCGTACTCTTCCGAATCGTCAAAACGCTTATCCTCAATAATGGTAAAATCTACTGCAGGTCCTCTGCGGTATTCGAAGTTGTTATCGAAAGAAGCGGTTCCAAAAAGACTTAGTTTCGAATCGTCTTTAAATGTGAACGAAGTACCACCAGAAATACTACCTGTAAAACGAATTGGTGTTCCAGCATCTTCGGCATCTACACCATGCGATAATATTACCGCATACGGATTGTTATCGTATCGATTGTAAAATCCAAACTTTCCAGTTCCTTCACTTTTCACGAAATCTTCTCCGATAGATCTTGAATTAAAACCTGTCCCTAGGTCGATATCCAAAAATCCTTTACCCGAGTAATCTTTGGCTAATATATTTACATTACCTGCGGCGAAATCGCCATAGAAGTCAGCAGAATAAGCTTTACTTACAGATACATTCTGGATTACATCGCTCGAAAACAAGTTTAGGTCCATGTTCTTTTTCTCGATGTCGTTAGACGGTAATGACAATCCGTTATAGGTAGTGTTTAGGTAACGATCACCTAGACCACGAACGTATACATTGCTACCGCCTTCTTGTTTTGAAACTCCAGAGATTTTTGTTACAGCACCGGCTGCATCACTAACTCCTTTTCGTGCCAATTCATCAGCTCCAATACTTTGTTTAATGGTAGTGGCTTTTTTCTGTTCTAGTAATAAGGCAACTTCACTTTCCCTTTTAGTTGTAGTCTTTATAACAACTTCATCCAAGGCTGCGGCACTAGCACCCATAGGAACGTTTACAGTGGTTACTTTATCTGCTTCCACAATTATGTTTGGCATTTCCACGGTTTCATACCCAACAAAGCTGAATACAATCGTATAGGTCCCTGCATCTAAATTTTCAAGAGCATAGAGTCCATCAAAATCTGAAGTTGTTCCAGTTGCGGTTCCTTTAATGATGACGTTAGCAAAGGGTAGAGGTTCGTTGTTGTAGTCTTTATCGGTAAGTTTCCCGACAATAGAGCCAGTTCCCTGTCCAAAGGATACGGCTGTAAAAATGAATAATGCGAATAAAGTTAAATTTCTCATAGTGTGAATTAAATTTCTCGCTGCAAAGATGTCGCAATGTTGTAAAGTTGATGTTACCTTCAAATTAACCTTATGTGATAAGAGCGTTACCGAATTGTTAAGTGCTTAACATTGATTTTTAATTTAGATTCCTTGGTGAAACTTGTATCTTGCAAATTCTAAATTTTTGGTTCATTATGATGCAGTGGGAACAGCTACTATCACTAAAGCGACAAGGCGATACAAACAAGCGGTTACGTATAGAGCAAGACGAAACCCGATTGGGTTTTGAAGTAGATTATGATCGCGTTATTTTTTCATCTGCTTTTCGAAGCCTGCAGGATAAGACCCAGGTGATCCCACTATCTAAAACATCGTTCGTACATACGCGACTCACGCATAGTTTAGAAGTGAGCGTTGTGGGCCGATCGTTAGGGAGGGCTGTTGGGAAAGCGATTTTGGAAAAACATCCTCAGTTAAAAAAAACACACGGGTATCGATTCAATGATTTTGGCGCCATTGTGGCTGCCGCTGCTTTGGCCCATGATATTGGGAATCCTCCTTTTGGGCACAGTGGGGAAAAGGCAATAGGGGATTACTTCCTAAATGGAAGAGGTCAACGATTTAAGACTCAACTCACCGATAAGCAGTATCAAGATTTAGTGGACTTTGAAGGAAATGCCAACGGATTTAAAATCTTGACTGAAACCAAAAATGGGGTTTCGGGTGGACTTAGATTAAGTTATGCAACCTTAGGTGCGTTTATGAAATACCCTAAACAATCTTTGCCTAAAAAGCCAACCAATCACATAGCCGATAAAAAGTATGGTGTTTTTCAAAACGATGCCTCTTTTTTTAATGAGGTGGCCGACGAATTAGGCTTACTTAAAAAAGAAAATAATAGATATGCACGACACCCACTGGCATATTTGGTGGAAGCCGCAGATGATATATGCTACACGATTATTGATTTTGAAGATGGCATTAACCTAGGTTGGATAGAAGAAGAATTTGCCTTAGAGTATTTAATCAAGTTGGTTAAAGATACCATCAACACATCAAAATACAATCAACTAACTCAAGCATCCGATCGTCTTGCGTATTTGCGATCACTTGCCATAAGCACCCTCATAAACGAAGCGGTTTCTGTTTTTGTAAAAAACGAAGAGGCCATTTTAGCTGGAGAGTTTTCGGAAGGGCTTTTGGACAAAAGTAAGTATGAGGCTCAGATAAATGACATTATTAAAATTTCGATAAATAAAGTGTATCAAAGTACCGAGGTGGTAGATAAAGAAATAGCTGGATATAGTATTCTTGCTACTTTGTTGGATGCATTTTGCACTGCCTTTGAAAACAATGCTCATAATGAACTTCGTCATTATGATAAATTATTATTGAAAAACTTTAAAGGTGAATTACCATCAAGCACCTACGAATATTTGATGCAATCTTGTCATTATGTATCACGACTAACCGATGGGAATTCGGTGCAATTATTTCAAAATATAAAAGGGAATCTTTAAAGATATTTTTCAATAGTTTGCTGAATCGCCTTAGCCGAAATTCCTGCAAGTTGATGAAGTTCGTCAATAGTGCCATGTTCAATAAATTGATCTGGAACACCTAAAATTTCAAGTGTATTGGAATAGGCGTATTGGGAAGCGAACAGCGCTACAGAACTACCGACGCCTCCTTTTTTAACTCCGTCTTCAACAGTTATAATGATCTCGTATTTTTTGAAAACACGATGAAGTAATGTTTCATCAAGCGGTTTTACAAATTGTAAATCGTAGTGACCAATATCAATAGAAAGTTCGCTTAGTACATCACTTACTTGATAAGCTGTCGTACCGACAGAAAGTATTGCAATTTTATGACCTTCCTGAAGGGTTTCACCTTTTCCAATTTCTACGGGCAGCATTGGTGTTTGCCAATCGATATTTCGTCCCCTTCCTCTTGGGTACCGGATGGCGATAGGCTCTGTTAGTATGCCAGTTTGAACGGTGTATAATAGGTTTTGTAGCGTCGCTTCATCTCGCGGAGCAGCAATCACTAAGTTAGGTATACATTGTAAATAGGCTAAATCGAATACGCCATGATGTGTCGCTCCATCTTGACCCACCAATCCAGCTCTGTCTAAGCAAAAAATGACAGGAAGTTTTTGTAGACAAACATCGTGAATTACTTGATCGTAAGCGCGCTGTAAAAAAGTAGAGTAGATATTACAATATACAATCATACCTTGGGTTGCCAAACCTGCTGCCAAAGTTACAGCATGTTGCTCTGCGATACCAACGTCAAAAGCACGTTCGGGAAATTCGTCCATCATATATTTTAAAGAACTTCCGGTAGGCATCGCAGGGGTTATTCCAACTATTTTCTGATTCTGTCGAGCTAATTGGACCAATGTCCTTCCGAATACATCTTGAAATTTGGGCGGAAGCTTTTCTGTAGATTTAGGAAGTAAATCGCCGGTTCTTGCATCGAACTTGCCGGGTGCGTGATATTTTACCTGATCCTCTTCCGCTTGACGCAAACCTTTGCCTTTTTTCGTAATTACATGGAGTAGTTTAGGTCCTTCAATAGACTTTAGGCGAATTAATTCTGAAATTAAAACTTGGAGATTATGCCCGTCTACAGGTCCTGAATAATTAAAATTAAGCGCTTCAAATATGTTGTCGGTCTCTGGAGCACCGTCTAAAGTTACTTGAGTGAGGTATTCTTTAAGTGCTCCAACACTCGGATCTATTCCAATGGCGTTATCATTGAGTATAACCAAAAGATTTGTATTCGTCACCCCAGCATGGTTAAGAGCTTCAAATGCCATCCCGCTGGCAATAGAGGCGTCACCTACTACCGCAATGTGTTGTTTAGCAACACCTGTCAATTGCGAAGCAATTGCCATTCCCAGCGCAGCTGAGATTGCGGTACTACTATGTCCTACACCAAAAGTGTCGTACTGGCTCTCTTCTCTTTTTGGAAAACCACTTATGCCATCAAGTCGGCGATTGGTATGAAAAATATTTTTCCTTCCTGTAAGTATTTTATGACCATAAGCTTGATGTCCTACATCCCAGACTAGTAAATCATCTGGTGTATTGAAAACATAATGCAACGCGATGGTTAGTTCGACCACACCTAAACTCGCTCCTAGATGTCCTTCCTTAGTCGCTACCATATTAATTATAAACTCGCGTAGTTCTTGAGCAAGTAAGGGGAGGTCTTCTTGCGCAATGTTTCGAAGATCTTGAGGATATTTAATGTGATTTAGCAACTGTTTTGACACATCGCAAAGATACGCTTATTGACAATTAGTTAATTCGTAATTTTGATGCAATAAGTTAAATGCAAAATGAGATGATCCAACCCTACGACGATACTTATTTTATGAAACGTGCCATGCAGGAAGCCGAGATGGCCTATGAAAAAGGCGAGGTGCCTATTGGTGCGGTTGTAGTTATCAAAAATCAAATAATAGCGCGAGCGCACAACCTTACAGAAACCTTAAACGATGTTACGGCTCATGCCGAAATGCAGGCGATTACTGCGGCTGCTAATTACTTAGGAGGAAAATACTTAATAGATTGTACCTTGTATGTGACTATTGAACCTTGCCAAATGTGTGCAGGAGCCCTTTTTTGGAGTCAGATATCTAAGATAGTATATGGAGCCAGAGACGAACAAAGAGGCTGTATTGCTATGAATACAAAGTTGCATCCAAAAACCAAGATGACGGGTGGTGTTTTAGCTGAAGATGCCAGCGAATTGTTGAAGAGATTTTTTATAGAAAAACGCAATTTAAACTAATCATTCTCCTGGAGACAGAAATAGTATAATGCAAAAAACCCCCTTATGTCATGACATAAGGGGGTTTGTAATCTGTAAAGTATATCATTAGTCGTGAATTACGCGTACTTGACCCGCAACCATTCCTTTTCTTCCTTCTTCTTCTACATATTCTACTTTGTCACCTTCATTAAGGGCTTCCCCGTTTAATCCAGTTACGTGTACGAAAATGTCTTTTCCAGTTTCATCGTTAGTAATAAAACCGTACCCTTTAGATTCGTTAAAAAACTTTACTGTTCCTTCCATTGTAAATAAAAAAATAATTAATAAAGAACCAAAGGTAAGCGATTTAGAACAGGAAATGTTAACAGAATGTAAACTTTTTTTGAAAAAAGTAACTGATTTACAGTTTTTTGCCGTCAGTATACTCGCGCATTTTTTCAATGTTTTCTTTGGACAACATATAGTCTTTCACCTTTTTATCTTTCCAACGATGATAAATAAAAAGAGGCATCCAAATAAAAAATAGACCCGAAATGGACAATCCAATACAGAGCTCGCCCGTTTTTAAATCGTCGGGCTTAATATAAAAACCATAGCTAATGGTTGCTACAATTAGTGCGAATATTATAACTAGTACAAGACGCATTTTAAGAGCGTAAACTGATATTTAGTTCTTTTAATTGTTCTTCATCAATAGCCGCAGGTGCATCAATCATGACGTCACGACCACTATTGTTCTTTGGAAAAGCGATAAAGTCTCTTATCGTTTCTTGACCACCCAAAATTGATACCAATCGGTCCAAACCAAACGCGATTCCGCCATGAGGTGGGGCGCCGTATTGGAAGGCGTCCATTAGAAATCCAAATTGCGCTTTAGCTTCTTCTGGAGTAAACCCGAGATAATCAAACATTTTCGCTTGTGTTTCCTTATCGTGAATACGAATAGATCCGCCACCAATTTCGTTTCCGTTTAAAACCAAATCATATGCATTGGCTTTCACGTCACCAGGATTTGTTTTTAGTAATTCCATTTGTCCTGGTTTTGGAGATGTAAATGGATGGTGCATCGCGTGGAAACGATCGGTTTCTTCATCCCATTCTAATAACGGAAAGTCAATTACCCATAACGGGGCAAATTCATTAGATTTACGAAGTCCCATACGTTCCGCCAACTCCATACGCAACGCAGAAAGCTGCCCGCGTACTTTATGGGTATCGCCCGAAAGGACACAAATTAGATCACCAGCCTTAGCACCTGTAGTCTCAGCCCATTTGGCTAAATCTTCTTGATCATAAAATTTATCGACAGATGATTTGTAGGATCCATCTTCGTTACAACGCACGTAGACCATTCCTAACGCGCCTACCTGAGGACGTTTCACCCAATCGATTAATTTGTCAATCTCTTTTCTTGTATGACTATTACCTCCTGGAACCGCAATGCCCACTACCAATTCTGCGTTGTTAAACACATTAAATTCTTTATGTTGGGCTACAGCGTTTAGCTCGCCAAATTCCATTCCAAAACGAATATCTGGTTTGTCATTTCCGTAAAGGCGCATGGCATCATCGAATGTCATTCTTGGGAATTCTCCAATTTCGACATCATTAATTTCTTTCAGTAAATGACGAGTAAGACCTTCGAAAGTATTTAGAATGTCTTCTTGTTCAACAAAGGCCATTTCGCAATCTATCTGGGTGAATTCTGGTTGTCTATCTGCACGCAAGTCTTCGTCTCGGAAACACTTTACAATTTGAAAGTATTTGTCCATTCCACCCACCATCAATAATTGCTTAAAGGTTTGTGGAGACTGCGGAAGCGCATAAAACTGCCCTTCGTTCATTCTACTAGGCACTACAAAATCCCTTGCTCCTTCTGGAGTGGATTTTATTAAATAAGGAGTTTCCACTTCTACAAAATTCTTCTGAGAAAGATAATTGCGCACTGTCATGGTTACCTGATGACGAAAAACCAAATTTTCACGAACTGGAGCACGTCGAATATCTAGGTAACGATACTTCATCCGTAAATCTTCACCACCATCGGTTTCATCTTCAATGGTGAAAGGAGGAGTTAATGCTTCGTTTAAAATGGTCAATTCAGAAACTAAAATCTCAATATCACCCGTAGGCATATTCGGATTTTTTGATTCTCGTTCAATCACCATTCCTTTCACTTGAATTACAAATTCACGTCCCAATTCGGCTGCTTTAGCCATCACTGATTTATCAGTGCGCTCTTCATCAAAAATAAGTTGTGTCATTCCGTAACGATCACGAAGATCTACCCAAATAAGAAATCCTTTGTTGCGGGTTTTTTGTACCCATCCCGAAAGTGTTACTTCTTCATTGATATTCGAGGCGCGTAATTCGCCATTGGTGTGCGTCCTGTACATACTTTTATTTCAGAAAAATTTAGGCTGCAAATTTATGAAACCAAACCCATTATTGGGGCCATTTCAATAGAAAAGTACGGTCAAAAGGTTGGCTTTAAATGAATATGTTAAAATTTGGATTAAATGTATTAATTAGCGAATATTTTAATTAAATAATTAAGAATAATGCAAATCAAATCCAATATTTATAGCTAATTTTATTTTCATTAACATAAAATCGATAATTATGAAACAACCTAACATTAGCTTCAGTGTACTGCTGTTTGCTTTATTTTTATTCCCCACCCTAGTTTTAGCGCAAACCCGAATAACGGGCTCTATAAGCACGAGTTCTGGAGAACCCGCTGCTTTTGCCAATGTGATCGAAAAAGGAACTTCCAATGGAACCACTACCGATATTGATGGAAACTTCAGTTTGGATGTGGCTCAACTTCCAGCCACTCTTGTTGTTAGTTCAGTAGGGTATGTTACCATGGAGGTAAATGCTACTTCTGCCACTGTGAGTGCTGTCCTAGTTGAAGGAGATGCCTTGGATGAGGTCGTTATTGTTGGTAATAGATCCAAACCGAGAACAGTGCTTACCTCTCCAGTCCCAATTGACAATATTGGAGCGGTGGAACTGAGGAAATCAGGACAGCCTACAGTAGACAAGATGCTCACCTATAAAGTACCGTCTTTTAATTCGACCAACCAGACCGTATCAGATGCAACTGCTCATTTTGATCCAGCAGATTTAAGAGGCTTAGGCCCGAGTAGAACTTTGGTTTTAGTAAACGGAAAGCGAAAGAATCAAAGCTCTTTGGTCTATATCAACGACACACCTGGTAAAGGTGAGGTTGGTGTCGATTTAAAAAGTATTCCAGTTGCTGCCATTGAACGAGTTGAGGTTCTCAGAGATGGAGCATCTGCTCAATATGGTTCTGATGCAATTGCCGGAGTTATTAATATGGTTTTGCGAAAAGATGTCGAGTATACCACAGCCAATTTTACGACAGGAGTCACCACCGAAGGTGATGGATTTACACTTGGGGCCGATGTAAATACCGGTATGAAAGTGGGGGAAAATGGTGGATACTTAAATGCAACGATTGGATATTTTCAACAAGAAGAAACAAATCGAGCTGGGGAACCAGGTGAGGATGTCTTATTTGGAATTACCGCCGATGATCCCGATTGGTCAGATTGGCTGCGAAGAAATCCCGATCTTGGGATGACTGTTGGTCAACCGGAAATAAAAAAAGGAGATGTATTCTTGAATTTTGGATTACCTTTTGCCAATGGCAACGGGAAGTTCTACACTTTTGGTGGCTTTACCTATCGTGAGGGTAAAAGTTTTGCCTTATTCAGAGCTCCTTACTGGGTGCCAGATCCGTTTTTCTTACTACATGATGAAGGGACTGAATACAACGGTTTTCAACCAACGTTTGAAACTAAAATTAGAGATAACACCAATACGGTTGGTGTAGAGTTTGATCTTTTTGGATTTGATGCCGATCTAAGTGGAACCTTTGGTAGAAATGCCGTAGACTATGAGGTGAACAATAGTTTGAACCCAGCTTTAGGTGCGAACAGTCCAACTTCCTTCGATGTTGGGGGTTATAGCTTTAGTAACGTTATCGGAAACTTTGATTTAAGTAGAAGTTTTGGTTCAGTTAGTGTTGCCTTCGGAGCAGAGATTAAAGAAGAAAAATTCAATTCAAATCCTGGACAACTAGAGTCGTACGTGGGAGGTGGAGTTCAATCATTTCCTGGATTACAGCCTGCCAATAAAGTGCGCGCATCACGAAGTAATTATGGAGTCTATGGAGATTTAGAATGGGATGCGACCGAGGAATTATTAATTGGAGGAGCTGTACGCTACGAAGATTTCAGTGATTTTGGCGATAACACTTCTTGGAAAGTAAACGGGCGTTATATATTAGGAGATAATCAAGGAGCAATTCGCGCTTCTTATAGTACTGGTTTTAGAGCGCCTTCTTTACATCAAATTTTCTTAAGTAATGTACAAACGCTAGTATCTGGTGGAACTATTTCAAACCAAGGGACTTTTAATAATGTAGACCCAATAATTCGCGATGGATTAGGCGTGCCTCAATTGTCTGCTGAAACGTCGAAAAACATTAGTGCGGGGATCACGTATAAGATCACTAAAAAATTCACAGTATCTGCCGATTTTTATAACGTAAAAGTGGATGATCGTGTATTGTTTACTGGCGAAATAGGTTTTGACGGAGATGATACTTCGACCAATCCTGTGGAACAAATTTTACTAGACAATTCAATCACTAGCTTGAAGTTTTTCGTGAATGCAGTAAATACCGATACCAAGGGTGCAGATTTGGTGCTAAGTTATAACAACATCGATTTAGGTCCGGGTAGATTAAACGCAACATTGGCTGGGAACTATAATGAAACAGAAATCGATGGTCAAATTGCGACCCCAAGTTTGTTGGCCGAAAACGGATATGAAATATTTAATCGAAAAGAGCAGTCAAGAATTACGTCTGCTCGTCCGCGAAGCAAAGTGCTTTTAGGGTTAGATTACCAATTAAATAATTGGAACTTTATATTAAATAATACGTACTTCGGTGAAGTAACATGGCAACATTCCGATAATGGACTTAATGGAGCTCCTCTTGGACCAGGAGGAAGCTTACTGCCTACAGAGGATGAAGCATACGATCAAACCTTTGGAGGGAAAATTATAACCGACCTAATTGTGGGTTACGATTTTTCGGATACAGTAAGAGCTACGGTTTCGGCAAATAATTTATTGAATGTTTTTCCAGACGAAATTGAAACACAAGGCGATTTTGTAACTGATTTAGGAGGTCGATTTAGATATCCTTGGGAAGTGAATCAGTTTGGTTTTAATGGTACCATTTTGAATGCTGCAGTTACTTTTAGATTTAGATAAAAATCGAATTTAATCCCATTTAAAAAGCCGTTTATGATTAATCATAAACGGCTTTTTTGATTAAGCTGCTGCTTTTAATTCTTTTGGAGTTTCTTCAGGCTTTTTTCTCCAACCGCGAACTTTTATTTTTATTCTGTATATGATATAGAACAATAACGGAACAATAATTAAAGTCAAAAAGGTTGCTATAATAAGTCCGTAGATTACCGCCCAAGCAAGTGGTCCCCAGAAAATCACATTGTCTCCACCTAGATAGAAGCCTGCATCGAATTCAGAAAACAATCCGAAGAAATCGATGTTTACACCAATGGCAAGCGGGATCAATCCAAGCACGGTTGTAATAGCTGTTAATATTACAGGTCTCAAACGGGCGCGCCCTCCTTTTACGATGATATCTTTTACTTCGTGTACAGGCAGTAGTGCATTGTCTTCCAAATCGAGCTCGACGATGCGACGATCGATAAGTAATTGTGTGTAATCCAATAATACTACTCCATTATTTACTACAATACCCGCAAGGGATATAATGCCCATCATTGTCATCATAATTACAAACGGTGAACCTGTAGCAAGAATTCCACCAAATACTCCTATAAAGCTCAAGAAAATTGCAATCATGATAATCATTGGTTTTGAAATAGAGCTAAACTGGAAAATGAGCAAGAAGAAAATAAGTCCAAGTCCTGCGAAAAACGCTCCCATAAGGAAAGCCATTTGTTTACCTTGTTCTTCAATTTGTCCCGTGTAATTTACTTTTACCGTAGCTGGCACAAGCCCTTCGGCGTCCGGACTATTCATCTCCTCTTGTACTTGACTTACAACAACACCTGCATCGGTGAAACCTGGCGCCAAGGCAGAATAAACGGTTACGACACGTCTTGTGTCTCTATGCTTAATTGCACTAAACGAAGATGTGTTTTTTGTTTTGGTAACTGCGGCAACAGGAATCTCTTTTATTTGTCCAGATGCTTGATCTCTAAACGTTATATTCTGGTTAAATAAAGCTGAATTATTATAACGTTGATCTTCTTGGAAACGAACATAGATGTCATAATCTTCTCCATCTTTTTTAAAGACTCCAGCCTTGTCACCAAAAACCGAACGTCTTAGTTGTTGTCCAACCATGCCAGCGGCTACACCTAATTCACCTGCTTTTTGACGATCTACTACCACTTGAGTTCCTGGCTTACCTTTGTTAACATCGATCTTAAGTTCGTCGATTCCAGGAATATTTTTGGTATTGATATAATTACGCATGGCTTCCGCTGCAGCAATTAGATCGTTGTAATCCTTTCCTTCTAATTCGATATTTACTGGATACCCAGCTGGAGGACCTACTGCATCCTTTTCAACAGAAATGGCAACTCCAGGGTAGATGCCCTTAACGGCTTCTTGAACTTTGGAACGCAATTCTTCACTATCTTCTCCTTTTCGATATTTATACTCTCGCATCGTAGCTGTAATCTTGGCTCGATGAGGCATTTCGGCACTACTTCCACCGTCTGTTTGAGGATTACCAGCTCCTTCACCAACTTGGGAAACCGCGGTTTCAACAAGAAAATTGTAATCTTCACCTTCTACATAGGTTTGGTCATTAAACACCTTATATACACGACGTTCAATTTCTTTGGTAATCTCATTCGTTTTGTCAATGGCGGTTCCTTCAGGGTATTCGATATATACCGTAATCTGGTTAGGGGTATTATCTGGGAAGAACTCGATTTTTGTTCGTTGCGCCCCAACTGAAGCTCCAAATCCAGCAAACGTCATAAACAATAAACCAAAAATACCAGCAACAAAAAACACGGGTTTCCAACCTTTAATAGCCCAGCTCAAGAAATTTTGGTACTTGCGTTCGAGCCATCGTAAAAAGCGCTTCTGAAAAGCTTCGGCAGCACCCATTAATACATATCGATAAATCCACATAAATACAATGGTTACAAGAACCAATGATCCTAATCCGCTAATACTTCCTCCTGCAAACAAGATGAGTAAACCAATGGGCAACATAATAAGTGAAACACGAATTAAAAATTTACGTGTTAATGGTTTTTCTTCGGTCTTCATAAATTGAGACACCAACATGGAGTTAATGAAAATGGCAACAAATAATGAGGAACCAAGTACCACTGAAAGTGTGATTGGGAAGTAAATCATAAACTGTCCCATAACCCCTGGCCACATACCCAGAGGTACGAAAGCCGCTACGGTTGTTGCTGTCGAGATAATGATTGGGAAGGCAATTTCACCAATTCCTTTTTTGGCCGCCTCAATTCGAGACATGCCTTCTTCGTCCATAAGACGATACACATTTTCTACTACAACAATTCCATTGTCCACCAGCATTCCTAATCCCATAATTAATGCAAATAGTATCATGGTATTCATCGTATATCCAAGCAAACTGAGAATCATAAAACTCATAAACATGGACATCGGAATTGCAAATCCAACAAAAAGTGCATTTCTAAATCCTAAGAAAAACATCAAGACTCCTACTACCAGAATAATCCCAAAGATGATATTATTTACCAGATCATTTACCTGGTTCTCGGTCTTGGCACTTTGATCATTCGCGGTCGTAACTTTAACATCTGGTGGAAATACGTTGGCTTGAGCATCTTCCAAAATGAGGCTTATTTTTTCAACAGCTTCAATCATGTTTTTACCAGATCGCTTCTTAACGTCAAGCATCACCACATTTTCACTTACAGTTTCGTCATTAATGCTTTCTCCTTTTTCTAAGGTGAGGTCTCTTGCAAAGGTTGTTTTTTCTTCTTCACCAAACGAAACAGTGGCTATATCTTTTAAATAAACCGCAGATCCCTTTTCAGATTTAACCACAAAGTTTTTCAACTCTTCAGGAGTTTCAATTTCTCCAAGAATACGCAGTGTTCTACGTTGACCAGAGGTAACTACATTTCCAGCCGAGATTGTATTATTTTCGTTGCGAATCGTATTGATGATATCGTCAAAACTAATTTGCACCGCCATCATCTTGTAGA
>Ga0316204_10007179_pt1 | contig 16538 bp, 18 predicted proteins | sample 6monrhotite_MG_2_FD_205661 | JGI IMG/M metagenome (GOLD analysis project Ga0316204, IMG submission 205661) | Microbial mat bacterial communities from mineral coupon in-situ incubated in ocean water Damariscotta River, Maine, United States -... | ecosystem: Environmental > Aquatic > Marine >... | reverse complement strand
TCACCATAATGAAGGGTGTATCCTTATAAGGAGCATCAGAGGCGCGGACAGCCTTTAAGAAGTCCAAACCGGTCATCGGCTCCATGTTCCAGTCAGAAATAATCAGGCCATAGGTTTTTTGCTTCACCTTTTCAAAGGCCTGCTCTCCGTCAGAGGCTTCATCTATATTGCTAAAACCCAGCTGTTTCAGAAGGTTGTTAATGATTCTTAACATCGTGTTGTAATCATCCACAATCAGGACGTTCATATCTTTGTCTACGGTCACTATTCTCTCCTCTTGTGAACACGAATATGGTGTTCTTTATGTTGAACACATAATTATGCGCAAAAAGTGTTAACGCTTTGTAAGTGTAATGGAAAACGCAGTGAAATTTAACGAATAGATTATACGAATACGCATGAATGTGAAAGGCAAAATCTTTAAAAAGCCCAGGCTGTGTCGACAATCATCGCCTAATTCCGCCCGGGCAAAGAGGGGAGCTGCTTTTCCTCAGCCAGCATAATCGTTATGGTCCGCGCGCGCTCGGGATTCATGCTTGCCAAAATTGGAGACAGCCGGCGCTCTGACATTTTTGACATAACAGCGATCAGGACATCGAGATCCAGCGTATCAAAAATACGGGCCGCTTCCTTGGGCTTCATGCCCTCGTAGATTTTAACCAGGCTAGCAAAACGCGCCTGCTCTTCTGTTGATTGGCGCTGTAGCAACCCTTCTATCTCGGTGCGCAGGTTTAACAACTCCTGAAATTTACGGTCAATCTCCTGCTCTGCCGCCCTGATCAAGGCTTCACGCGTCATCAATTCTTTTTCTTGCTTATCGAGTTTCTTACGCCTGTTTGACAGGTCGGTAAAAACTTCGCGTGATATATTGGAATATTCTATTTCATCGTCATGCGCATCGCGCCAATCGGGTGAGGCACCCTCTTCCTTCGTCTCCGTTTTCGCTTCTTTTTCCGGCATCTTCTCATCGCTTTCGGCATGATCCTCACCTGCCTTTGCCAATATGGATTCATCGGGTGTTTTTTCTTCTGCAGACGCAAAAGCAGCGCCACTTAATGAAGAGACGCCCAGAGCGAAATCAACCAGGCGCACAGAGAACGCCATCATTGCGACCAATATCAAGACGGGTAAAATCCGGAATTTTGGTGTCATTTGCATTATTTACGCACGGCCCCCGCCTGATTTTTTGTTTTTCAACGCCAAAAGCAGCTCTTTTTCCGCCTGACTTACGAACTCATGCCCCTGGTCTGTATCCGCCGGCAGATCTTCATCCTGTTCAAATTCACGGTCTTGAATAAAAAAGGATGGTGGCTCTATCTGAACATCGTCAGAGTTTGCGGGCAAAGGTTCGTCAAAATATTCCTCGGCAACATCATCAAGATCCGGATAAGGCCGGGGTGCTTTGCGGTTTTGGGATGCGAGGCCTTCGAGCCTGTTTGCCAGGCTGTCACTTGTTTCGTTGATCATTTTCAATTCTTCGGCCATCCGGCGGGAATCGTGGAGAACTTCATCCAGATTATCTGCCGCAATGGTGCTTGTTGCTTTAAGCCCCGCTATCGCGCCTTGGGCTTCATTTATATTTTTTGCCAGTTCTGCGATCAGTGTTTTCATTTCGTTACGATGCGCCCGGAAATTGTTCAAGCTTTTAGATAAGCGCAAAGCAAAATATATTGTTCCGGTTAATGCGCTCAGGACAGCGAGGTCCAGTATTAAACTCAGTAAAGTGGTACTCATTGATCGTCATCCTTTTCAGGTTCCAGATAGTTTTCGATCCGTACGGCAATATGTTCCTGTTTTTGCCCGACGGGCCCTTTGAACATCGGGAAGTGGCCACATCGAAGTTCGAGGTCGTCTTCCGTACGGGTATTAAACAAGATTCTTGTTCCTATTTTCCAATTCAACATATCGCCAAGAGACATGATTTTCTCGCCCAAAATGGCCTGAAGTTGAATATCGGTTCTGTAAAGTTCCTGCGTGAGGTGGCTTTCCCAAATGGAGTCACGTCCGAATTTCTCCCCCATGAACATTTGAAGGAGCAATTCACGAATAGGTTCTAGCGTTGCATAAGGAATGAGCACCTCAACCCGGCCACCGCGATCCCCCATATCAACACGCAAACGCGCAAGGACGCAGGCATTATTGCTTTGCGTGATTGTTGCAAAGCGCGGGTTGGTTTCCATTCTGTCCAGATTAAAACTGACCGGAGACAGTGGATCAAAAGCCGAGGACAGGTCCCCCAGCGTCACCTGCACCATTTTTTCAACAAGTTTGGATTCAATGGTTGTATATGGGCGGCCCTCCACGCGGATGGCGGGTGTTCCCTTACGTCCGCCAAGAAGGACATCGACGATTGAGTAAATCAGTGCGGAGTCCGTAACAAGAAGTCCATTATTGTCCCATTCTTCTGCTTTAAATACAGACAGCATCGCCGGCAGGGGGATTGAGTTCATGTAATCGCCGAAACGAACGGTGGAAACCTGATCCAGAGAGACTTCAACATTATCCGTTGTCAGGTTTCTCAAAGATGTCGACATGAGACGCACAAGGCGGTCAAAGACAATGTCCAGCATGGGCAAACGTTCATAGTTCACCATAGCGGAATTGATCAGGGCCATGACGCCGGAGGTTTCTCCGCCCATTGCACTGTCATCGTCAAAGCCCAAAAGAGAGTCGATTTCTTCCTGATTCAGGATACGTGTGCCGCCGCCATCATCGTCTTCCATGCCGTCGAATGCAGGCACGGCATCGGCTTCGACGGCGTCACCAGCGTCACCGTCGTCGTCGGCCATGGACTCCCATTCGTCCATCATGGCCTTTTCTTCATCGCTCATTTGCTCGAGCTCTTCCGTTTCGGTCTCGCTCATATTTTACGCTCTTGTCTCTAGTCTGTTCATTTTTGCATCCTCTTGCTGTCGTTAAAATGCAAGATCTGTGCCTTTATTGTTCATTGTAGCATTATTGAATAAGAATTTCCTGAAACAGCACGTCTTTGACCTTAACAGGTGCGGATGCCTGATTCACTCGCCAGAGTAGCTCCATCTGCAATCGATAGATCCCCGCTGAGCCGCGTAAATCTTTGACACGCAGCTCCCTCAAATATGTTTGGAATTGATCGACAACCCGGGGAATAACCGCTTCGACGGCCTGGTAATCAGATGATGAGTTTAATTCAAGCTGCACAGTCAATCGTAAATAACGCGGCGTTCCGTCATCCGAGCTTAAATTCACCAGAATAGTGGGGATTTCGAGGAAGTTACCTCCCGCCCCTCCATGACCATCACCGTGGCCGTCGCCTCCGCCGCCATGACCGTCATCCGCGGCCGCATGGTCACCATCACCATGCTCCTCTTCGGGGCACGCTTTAATGACTTCGCCGTGATCATCGAGTTCTTCTACACACGCGCTTGTTTTACCAAGGACGCTATCGAGCATTCCGGTAAAGTACAGCCCTGCCCCGACAGCCAGCAACAACACAATGGCCGCGCCGATAATGAGCAGCAGTTTATTATTACCGCCCTCCTCTTCCTCGCCCTCATCCTCTCCTTCGAGAGCTTCAGGATTTTCTGTTTCTTCACCGGTTTCGGAATCTTCATCAGCCATGGTCGTCTTCTTTTCGATTACGGGTTCGCGTTAATATAATAACTCTCGATGAATTGTTTTCGATAAAAAACAATTGAAACAACACTATAAAGGAAATCGGCACGGGCGTCTAACCCACGCATACGCATAGAGAAAACTATACACAGCTCGCAGCCATTGATGTCCATACCTGTTATCCACATCTGAACAAGACCGTCCTGTGGACAAGATGGGGGCAAAAATTGCCCGTACAAATGCGTTAATATCGCCAATACTTCCTGCCAAACACACAGGCCGCAGCAACCCAAAAAATAATTAACACGCTAATATTAAAGGTTTTTTTATCTTGGCACAGCATGTGCAAAGCATTCGGTGCGGGCCTCCGTTAGAGAGGCGGCGGCAACGAAGTAAGAGTAAAATGAATAATGAATAAGGTAAGGATAGCAGGCAATGGAAAATAGCATCTATTTGGCACTCTCCAAGCAGTTGGTTCAACGGACCAATATGAATGTCATCGCCAACAATATTGCAAACATGAACACTTCGGGGTACCGGGGACAAAATCTGGTCTTCGAAGAATATCTGTTCGACCAAAAAGGCAGGAATGTTGACCCGCGTGCGGCAGGTGACGAGCTGTCCTTTGTCTATAATCGTTCGCAGTATGAAAACACAGCGCCCGGCTCACTTACATATACGGGGAACTCCCTGAACGCAGCAATTGAGGGACCGGGGTTTTTCGGTATGCAAGGCCCCAATGATGAAATCATGTATTCACGCGCCGGTGAGTTCCAGCTTGATGCAAATGGCACGTTGCTAAGCTCAGCCGGTTTTCCCGTTGCCGATCAAGGCGGCGCGTCCATTGTCATTCCGCCCAATTCCTCCGAAATAAAAATCGACCAAAAGGGCTTTGTTTCCAACCAGGATGGGCAAATTGGGCAGATTATGGTCAAGGAATTTGATGACGTACAGTCTTTGGAAGCCTATGGGAACAATTTATACCGCTCCCCCGAAGAAGGAAAACCGCCGGAGAATTCCCGCGTTATGCAAGGGCAGGTTGAAGGATCGAACGTACAGCCGATTGTCGAGATGACCCGCATGATTGAAACGCTGCGCGGCTACCAATCTACGCAAAATGTTTTAAAGACAGAGAATGAGCGCCTTCGCGGTGCCATTCAGAAACTCACAGGACAATAAAAGATATGATAATTTTTAAAAAGGAGAAGAACCATGAGATCACTTGACATAGGTGCATCGGGCATGCTCGCCCAACAAATGAATGTGGATGTGATTTCGAACAATATCGCAAACATGACGACCACAGGCCACAAGCGCCAACGCGCGGCGTTTCAGGATTTGATTTATCAGAATATAGATCGTCCTGGCTCGACATCTTCAGACAGCGGGACCACGGTTCCTGCGGGTTTGCAGCTTGGTCTGGGTGTGCGGACAGGTTCTGTTTACCGGCAGCATTCACAGGGTGCCATTCAGATTACGGAGAATTCTTTGGATGTGGCGATCACGGGCGAAGGTTTTTTCCAAATCACACTTCCCAGCGGCGAGACAGCCTATACGCGTGACGGTACATTCCAGATGAACGAGAATGGGGAGCTGGTGACCGTGCAGGGTTTTACGGTTGATCCGGGCATCACCATTCCGGCAGACGCCCTTAACATCGACATCAATGATAGCGGCGAGGTGCTGGTCGCCCTCCCCGGGCAAACAGCGACATCCAATGTGGGGCAAATCCAACTTGCGAATTTTGTGAACCCGACAGGGCTTGAGGCCATTGGCGATAATTTGCTCCTGGAAACAAGCGCTTCAGGCTCCCCGACCACGGGTAATCCCGGCGAAAATGAATTTGGCAAGTTACAACAGGGCGCTCTTGAGCAATCGAACGTGAATGTTGTTGAAGAAATCACGCTTTTGATCGCGGCGCAGCGCGCTTACGAAATGAACTCGACGGTTATTTCGACATCAGACGAGATGCTGCAAACTGTTTCACAGCTTCGATAATAGCGGAAACCTTTAGGAGATATATAATGCGTAGCTTTTTCAATTTAAAACGACAGGTGTTTCTCGTCTTTGCTTTTGCAACGAGCGTTGTCATGACGATTGGACTGGCGAGCGCGTCTTTGGCCAGAGCGTCTACGGCGATATCAATTAAACACAACAGCGTGATCGAAGGAAACGTCATCACTTTGGGTGATGTTTTCACCGGGCTGGAACGCAAGGCGGAAAAAGTTCTTGGCCCTGCGCCGCGCCCCGGCCACGACATGGTGTTAAACGCCCGTACATTAATGCGTATCGCCATCGCCATGGATTTGTCGTGGCGTCCTGTGTCTACGGCTGATCAGGTTATTTTGAGCAGGGCCGCGAGCGTTATTACACCGGGCATAATCGAAGAAAGTTTGAAAAATGAACTCGGCATAAAAGGTATAAGCGGGAAGTTCGATATCTCGATCATTTCAGGCCCGCAAAGCTTAACCCTGCCCTTTGGGTCAGAAGAAAAGGTTGAGATCGAAAGCATACGCTTTAACAAGGATCAAAACCGTTTTGATGCCGTGCTGGCGGCGCCGTCAAAAGACAATCCGATTGTACGCGAAAAAATCAGCGGGGCCATTCAAAGGCTCGTAACTGTGCCGGTTTTGCGCGGCGCTTTGAAAAACGGAAATGTTATTAGAGCGCGTGACATTGATTATGTTGATGTAAGGTCGGCCTTTCTGAAGCACGACATCATCCTGAGCGAAGACGAGTTAGTCGGCATGACGCCCCGCCGCATCATCCTTGCCGGTGATCCGATCAAAGAAAAAGACGTGCAGGCCCCGCAAATTATAGAGCGCGGCGAGCTTGTCACTATGGTTTTTGAAAATGGCAGCCTGTCGCTCACCGCCAAGGGGAAGGCTTTGGAAAGCGGTGCCAAGGGCGATGTTATTCGCGTTGTTAACGCCAATAGCAGCCGGACGCTAGAAGCTCAGGTTACCGCTCAAAAAGAAGTTTTAGTGCACGGATTTTAAACGAAAAAATCGACTTAAAGAGAAGAAAGGGTAAGGACAATGCACGCTCAACATATGATAAGAACAGGACTTGTGCTTTTAGCCTGCAGCGCGCTCAGTGCGTGTAGTGCAGCGGACAGGATCGCCAATATAGGCGAAGCGCCGGAAATGGCGGCTATTGTTAACCCAACAACACAACGCGGGTATCAGCCGGTCAGCCTGCCTATGCCAAGCCCCAAGAATGTGACGCCACAAAAGAACTCTTTATGGGCCGCTGATCGTACGACATTTTTTAAGGATCAGCGTGCCAGCGATATCGGGGACATTATCACGGTTGTTATCGATATTGATGACGAAGCGGCGCTTGAGAATGAGTCATCACGTACGCGCTCCAGCAACGAAAATGCAGACTTGCCATCGTTGCTTGGCTACGAACAGGCGCTTAACAAAGTTCTTCCACAAGCGGTTGATAACACAGACTTAATTGATTTTGACTCCGATTCCAGCCACACAGGCGCAGGGACCGTGGAGCGGGAAGAAGAAGTCCGCGTTCAGCTGGCGGCGCTTGTTACCCAAATCCTGCCAAATGGGAATATGGTCATCAACGGCAAGCAAGAAGTTCTCGTTAACTTCGAGAAGAGAATCTTACAGGTTGATGGCGTGATACGCCCCGAAGATATCAGCGTTCAAAATACCATATCCTATGAACAAATTGCGGAAGCCCGGATCGCTTATGGCGGTGAGGGGCAGATCACAGATGTTCAACAGCCGCGATATGGTCAGCAGCTCTATGACATCGTCTTCCCATTTTAATCCTTTTGATGGATCTGGCAACGAAATTATTTAAGAATACCTTACCCACAAACTCCCAACCGGCTTTGCGCTCTTGCGTGATGGCCGGTTTTTTTTGCACTTTGTATTTGACATATGATAAAAACAACCCTAACAAGAACGCTTAAATAAGAAGTATAGTGATATGGCCGCAAACAACCCGAAAACAACAAAGAGCTTTCAAGGCTTTAACGCCAACACAAAACTAGACCTGTACGTTAGCCCGCACACACCAGATGAAATTAAATATCTCAGCATGTCCGGCGCAATTACGAACGAGGAAATGTTCGCGTTTGAGCAGCAAGTAGAACAAAGAGACCCGGGACTTATAAAGTTTAAAGCGCACATAGATAGTGTGGCGCAAGACTACGGCCTTCAACATATTTGGGATACTGCCTTACACCAAGTTCATATTTTTGGCCCAGCCGATGGCATATCAAAGGCATACGAAGAATTAAAAGATCAATACCACACCATCAAAGTTGATAAAGCGCTGATGTCACGGGCCTTAGAAAAAGTAAAAAGCAAAGACTTCACGGTTAACGATGAAGAAGATCCGCCTTTCTCCACTAAGAAATCAGAAAAGCCCATATTACATTAAAGCTTTCTAATTTTATCCTCGGCGACCTCTTTGAAAACGCCTTTCTAATTTAGCAATAATCCAAAAAACCGGCTATACTGTTCTGGTAATAGAATATTATTTTGTACCCGAACGTAGGATACGTAATGGTCAGTGGTGCCTCAGGCAACATATTGAACGGTGTTCAGCAGCGGCAGTTGAACGCGATAAAAACGACAGCCCGTCTGGTGGATGCTGTTCAGGAACGCTTGGCGAGCGGCGAATCCGTGAATTCTGCGATTGACGATCCGTCAAACTTCTTTACCGCCAAAGCATTGAATTTTCGCGCAAGTGATCTGGCGCGCAGACTGGACGGCATCGGGCAAAATATTCGTACAATTCAGGTTGCCGAGAGCGGCGTCGAAGCCTCTCTAAAGATCATTGATCAAACAGAAGCTTTTTTACAAGACACGCTGGAGCAAATCGAAGCGGGTGTTTTGGAGTTTCAAGTCAACGCGGGCACAGGCGTGCCGGCCAATGTTACACAAATACTGCCCTCAACCGGTGATATTATCGGCTATGGCGGAATCCAGGATCAGGGCGGTCCCGCCATAGTCACCAATGGAGGGCAAGATATCTTACTCGACCAAAATCAATGGAAACGCCTTGCCATCAATTACACAGTCACAGCCAACACGTTTTTAGAGTTCGATTTTCAAAGCACCGCGATTTCTGAAATTTCCGGTATTGGCTTCGATAACGACACAATCCTATTTAACGACAACGACCGGTTTTTCCTGAATGGAACGCAAAATGTACCCATTTTATTTACCGCCCCGCAACCGACATTTCAGTACACAGGAGCCGGCGCTTACGAGCATTATACAATTCCCGTTGGGACGTTCTTCACAGGGGTCTTTTCCCATCTTACATTGTTTAACGATGACGATGCCGGAGCGATTGGAAACGCGGCATTCCAAAATATATTCCTTCGCGAAGGCCCAACGCAGGCACCGCCCAACGCAATATCGGCCCCGCCCGGCGTGCAGGAACAATATACAAATCTTCTGGACCAGTTGGACCGTATTACTGTTGATACCAGTTATCGCGGAATCAACTTGTTAAGATCAGAAACTCTTGAAACAGTTTTTAATGAAAATGGTACCAGTACACTCAAAAGCGAGGGGATTGATGCGACATCAAACGGTTTGGGACTATTGGGGCAAGAGTTAAACTCTCTGGGCAAGATACAAGCTTCGATTGATAGGCTTAGAGAGGCAAGAGAAACGCTGAGGGCCTATGCAACGACGCTTGCCTCAGGCTTGCAGATCATTCAAACGAGAGAAGATTTTACCCGCAATATCATCAACACGCTTTATGCGGGGAGCGATGACTTAATCCTTGACGATGCGAATAAAACAGGTGCGGAGCTGCTGGCCTTGCAAGTCAGGGAACAAGTCGCCTTTAGTACGCTTGCAAGACAACAGATAAGTGTTGCTGAGCTTTTTTAATCGTCGCGCTGTGTTTTTTCCATACGCTCATGACGCTCTTGCGCTTCAAGAGACAAGGTCGCAATGGGGCGGGCCTTTAAGCGTGCAATTGAAATAGGCTCACCCGTTTCATCACAATATCCGTACTCACCATCATCAAGCTTTTCGAGTGTGCTGTTGATTTTGGAAATCAGCTTGCGCTCACGATCGCGTGTACGAAGCTCAAGCGCGTGGTCCGTTTCTTCGGACGCGCGGTCCGTCATATCGGGTTTTTGTAAATCTGTTGTTTGCAAAGTCTTTGCAATCGTTTCCTCAGATTCACGCAACAATTCCGTGCGCCATTTTATTAACTCCTGACGGAAAAATTCCAGCATGACCGGATTCATAAAATCGCCTTTATCCTGTTCAGGATCATAGTCAGGCGGAACAATTACACTGTTTGTAGAACTCATTGGCTTTCAAATCCCATTTAGTCGCACATTAAGGCTTGAGAATATAGGGGTGGATTGCCCCCGTGACAAGCAAAACTGTATTTCGCCCTTAAATTACATGCGGATGACTGAAAAACTATTTAAAATCATGTGGTTGGGATTCTTTACTTATGCTTCGGTTTTGTGCGCAGCCAAGGCCACGCGCATTTTTGCCAGTTCAACCTGCGCCCGCAAATCGATCTCGTCCATAATCCCTGTTAGTGCCGGGTCCATGATTTTTTCACGATGTGATGCGACAACATCGGCAATATCGATCATGTGGCCAACAGTGAGAGTGCCGCCCAGCATGGCCATACGGAGTTTTTCCAGCTCATCAAGTATAATTGTGGAACGCTTACGCATGCGCTTTTTGGAAGCGCCGGCGGTTGGATCTTCCGCGCCCTGAATAGCCAGGAGCGCATCGACCTGGGCGATAGACTGCGCCCCTTGGGACGGTGCTGCGGACGGTGTTTCCTTAGTAATGAAATCGCCAAAGCTTGCGTCACTTCCTGACGCCTTGCCTTTACCGCTACTTTTTGAAGGACCTTGCGTTTGACCCGGACCACGAATTTTCATGCTGTTCTCTTTAGTGTTTATTTTTATCTTTTTAGTATAGCGCGTTTTCCAACCAACCGGAAGCATTCCAAAATGTGGACAACCGAGGGGAAGTTTTTGCCGTGTTCATGTTCATGATTATGGAGGCGTCCCTTTTTGCCGAGCAACAGAGCAAAGCGACAAAAGGACAACGCACTGAAAAACAAGAATATTTCATCAAAATAAATCTGGCACGGTCTTCGCATATATCTGTTCGACGGAATATTTTTTCCGGCATGACATAAGAACAAGAGATAAAAATGTGTGAGTACGCGAAAACGCGAATTAAAAAATCAGCACAGATAACCAGTTTCTCCCGGTTGTCCCGTTTTTTAACGGGCCGATTGAAGGAGCAGCGCGCGCGCCTGTCCTCCCCCCTTCCCCAAATAGCGGGCCGCGCCATTCTTTCTTTTACCCTGGTCGCCGGGGTAGTCGGGATTTTTTTTACAATGATGGTCAGTGACGCGCATGCCAGAACGTCCCGCATAAAAGATATCGTAAATATTGAGGGCGTGCGGGACAACCAGCTTGTCGGTTACGGTTTGGTCGTTGGGCTTAACGGGACCGGCGACTCGCTGAACAATTCCCCCTTCACAGAGCAGAGCCTGATTGCGATGCTGGAGCGTTTGGGCGTGAATGTTCGCGGGCAGAATTTGAACACCGGTAACGTTGCGGCTGTTATGGTGACTTCGACACTCCCTCCTTTTATCAATCAAGGCTCCCGGGTTGATGTTAGCATTTCTTCTTTGGGAGATTCGACAAGCCTGCAAGGTGGTACGCTTCTTGTAACCCCGCTACTGGCTGCTGATGGTGAAGTTTATGCCGTTGCACAAGGCGAGGTCAGCATTTCAGGCTTTAGCGTTCAGGGCGATGCGGCAACGCTCACGCAGAACATACCAACGTCGGGCCGTATTGCCGACGGTGCGATTGTCGAGCGCGAGATAGATTTCCAGCTTGAAGAGCTACAAGAAGTACGCTTGGCGCTCAAAAACCCGGACTTCACAACGGCGCGTAGAATCGCGCAGGCGATTAACGGCTTCACATCTGCCAATATTGCAAAACCCGGGAATTCAGCCAGTGTAACACTGCGCCGCCCGGGGAATTATGACGGGACGATTGTTGACCTGATCACAGATATTGAGCAGCTACCGGTTCAACCGGACCAGCCTGCGCGCGTTGTCATTAGCGAACGTTCCGGCGTGATTGTGATGGGGGCCAATGTCAGAATAAGCAATGTCGCCATCGCGCAGAGCAACCTGACAGTAAAAGTGACAGAAACGCCGCAGGTGTCGCAAGCCAACCCCTTTGCCGAGCAAGGCCAGACTGTTGTTGTTCCGCGCACGGATCTTTCTGTGAACACGGGTGGAGACGTGAAACTTGCCCCTCTTGATACAGGTGTCACGCTTCAGGATCTTGTCACGGGCCTTAACAGATTGGGCATGCAGCCGCGCGATATTATTACGATCATTCAAGCCATCAAAACGGCTGGCGCACTTCAAGCAGAAATCGAGGTGATGTAATGAGCGATCTTTCACCCGACACAACGATGGCGATCTTACGCGCTACGCAAGCAGATTCAGGATCGTCAGCAAAGACGTTAAGGAATGCAGCGAAGAATAAGGAGCTGGAAAAGCTGGAAAGGACGGCTCAGGAATTCGAGGCCGTGTTTATTTCGGAAATGATGAAACCCATGTTTGAAGGCATCAGCACCGAAGCCCCATTTGGCGGGGGTAAAGGCGAAGAGGTTTTTCGCAGCATGATGATTCAAGAATACGGAAAACTTCTTTCACAAACCGGCAGTGTCGGCATTGCGGATTCAGTGAAGGAACAAATGATCCAAATGCAAGATCAGGCCAATAAAGGAGCAATTACAAATGAATAAGCACTCACACACACAAAATATCGAGCAAAAAGCAGGGGCGGCCCCGGCGGCTGTTCCGTTTTTACCACAGGACAAGTCCAAAGCTCTCAACTTGCTCATCCGCTTAACGCAAAACCTTTCAAACCTTGCCGATCGCGAAGCCATGGCGCTGGCGCAGAATGACATGCTTACATTCAGCATTCTTCAAGATGAAAAAAACCTTGTTGCGGAGCAGTATATGGGAGCATCCGAAGAATTGCGTTTAAATTTGAGCATGTATCGCGGTGCGGATCCTGCGCTGCTGGACAGGCTGCAGAACTTGCAAAATGACCTTGGGACGAAGACCAAAGATAACAACGAAACGGTTCACCGTATTTACAACAACGCGCAGGCAAAAACGCAAAGCTCGCTGATTACAGCACAGGCGTTGGGGCAGGAGAAATACGTGCAGTTTCCTGCTGCAGACAAGGCCGTTAACGAAAACTCACAAAGAGCGGGAGCGTAGATCATGCAGACACATACGCATTCAAAAAACGCCACCAACGCGCCAAAGACGGGGCTATCAAGCGACCCTCAAAAAGCCATGCAGGAAATGATGGATACGATTGATCGCATGCGCGGTGTGTTCGAGCAGGAAACAGAGGTTTTAGAGAAGCTCGACACCAAAGGTTTTCTCGCGCTTCAGGAAGAAAAACTTCATACCGCCAACATCTATAAAACCAACGTTCAGGAAATTCTGGCGCGCAAAAGCGAAATGAAAAGCATCAGCCCTGTTCTCAAAAAAGAACTGGCGCGCAGTCAGGAAGAATTCGCAGAGCTTTCGAGCAAAAATATGAAAGCGCTGAAACGCATGCAGCGCACGATGGAAAGGCTGGGCACGAAGATCCAGCGCGTTGCGAAAGAAACCGTGAACAAGGACCGCGCCCTTAGCTATGGCGAAGGTGGAACAATCGAACAAAATAAACGTAAAAGCGTCTCAATCGGCGTCAGCGAAACAGCTTAAAGGAACGAGCCAGATATCATGGACATAGCCAGCTTTTTCACACCACAGACGAGTTCTGTAGCGCAGAACCAGAACACCCCGCAAACAGGTGGGCTTGTTTCTGGTGGCCTCCCTCAAGGGTTGAATTTTTTCGACCTTATTCTTGCGCGCCTGGGTGAAAATAAACCGGGTGAAAACAAAGATACGACGGTGATGCCTGAGCAAAACAATGAGGGCAATATTCTTCAATCCAACACTCCGTTACTGGGCGAGTTACCCGGCAAAAATCCGGATTTAAATCTGGCGAAAATACTTGCAGAAAATCCGGACATAAAAGAACAAGTCCAAGACTTTATCAAATCGGCAGGCCTTGGTTCCGGAGCCGATCTTGCTCAAATTCTTGAGCTTAACCAGCACGCTTTTGATAATGTGCTGAAGCCTCTTACCGATGGTATTATCACATCCGAGGAAATTGCGAACGGCTCTCCTCGCATTTTACAGGCGTTTTTAGTCAACAGCTCGAACACACAAGAGGACGGTGAAGCCGTTGCATTGCAACTCAGCCAGTTGAAGCAAAAAATTAACGGTATCATTGAAAACAGTAATGATGAAAACGCGGGCGTTATCACGACGAATTTAACCCCTGAAGAGATTCAAATTATTCAAGCGCTTCCAGAAGGTGGAGAAATTCCTGCGGAACTTAAAGAGAAAGTTATTTTTGCCTTCATTACGATTGCTCCAGAGACCGGACAAACAGCCAAAGACATTAGCGATGCTGTCAGCGATGATCCAACCATACAAAATGTTCTGGCTATTTTACTTCCGCCAGCACCAAAACAGAATTCGGCCAGCTCCGGAGAGTCCGGCATAGGTCTGCTTGCAAGTCGTTTGAACAATTTAAATGTTGGCGGCACACCACCGGCAGCAGCAGGCGATGAAGCGCTCTTTGATATTAAAGAATTTGAAGGCAGCCTTAAGAATCTTGAAGGCAAGCTCAAGGATGGCAAGGGCGCAGAGCAAAGCGGGTTTGAAAAAGCGCTTCAGCAATCAGGAAAGAATGGCGGTGATGCGGGCTTTAACAACAGCGCGCTGCCCAATGGGCTTATCCCTATTGGCGGGGGGCTGGTTACGCCGTTTGAGCTTAGCCAGGGATTTCTTGAAGAATACGGGCTTAATACGGCATCAACATCGCCCTCAACGCTTGGCACTTTAGGCAGTCTTGTTACGCAGGCAAACAGTGCTACGCACGCGCATCCAGCCGTTCAAATGGTTGCGGTCAATATTCAGAAAATGGCCAATAGCGGCGAAGGCAAAATGCTTGCCTTGCAGCTTGACCCTCCAGAATTGGGCCGTGTTGAAGTGCGTATGAGCTTTGGTAAAGACAAAAGCATCAAGGCTGTTATGACAGCAGAAAAGCCCGAAACATTCATGATGCTGCAACGTGATGTGCAGACACTTGAGCGCATGCTTCAGGACATGGGGCTGGATGCTGATGGAGGTTTGAGTTTCGAGCTGGCCGAACATGGATTTGAATTTGATCAGAACAACCAGCGCGGCGGTGGACATGATGAGGGCGGCACCGGGGCCGGTAAAGACGGTGCGGAGCCGGACGATATTATTGAAACAACTATGACATGGCATATCGACCCAGACAACGGACACACACGCTATGACATTTTGGCATAAGGCATAAGGAGAAAACCAGATGGTTTCAGATGTAACAATAGGATCGGCGCTTGATTCGCAATCAAAAACAGCGCAAGCGCAAACAGGGCTGGCGGAAGATTTCGCGCAATTCCTGACGCTGCTGACAGTTCAGTTGCAAAATCAGGATCCGTTATCGCCGATGGACACGACGGAGTTTACCAATCAACTGGTTGCGTTTTCCGGCGTTGAGCAACAGATCAACACGAACCAGAAACTCGATGATCTTGTGGCGCTTCAACTGAATAATGCTCTGGGATCGGCGCTTGGTTATGTCGGGCTGAATGCCAGTTATGTTTCCTCGGAATTCTTCTCTGATGGCGAAAACCCGGTCAAAATTAATTATGCGCTGGACGGTGTTGCCGTTGATGCGGATATTCGCATTTTGAACAGTACCGGCGATGTTGTCTTTGAAGGCCCCGGCCAGACAGCGGCAGGCAGTCATGAATTTATATGGGACGGGCTGGACAATTTCGGCAATCCGGTCGAACCCGGCACTTATAACGTACAAATTGATGCGCTGGATTTTGATGACGTTGCCGTCGGATCAAGCACAGTTGTTGAAGGCCGCGTGCGCGGTGCGGAAACACAAGGCGGTTTAACATTCCTGCTGATCGGCGAACGCGCAGTGTCTTTGGGCAACGTGCTGAATGTCAGCGAGCCAGACGAACCAACCACACCAGATGAAACAGAAGAAACACCAGAAGAGGACGCAGCATAATGAGCACATTTAATAAATCCGTGAGTTTGGAAGGACCTTCCCCCTTCGTTTTGGCCATATGCTGGACGAAAGCTCTTTTTATGGCCGTGAAGCAGCGATGGATTTTGTACCGGCTTTCTCACACAAACCGTTAAACACACGCAGAACAATAAACCTTAAGAAAGGAACATATTATGGGACTATTTGGATCACTCTTTACAGGCGTATCGGCGCTGTTTGCACAGTCGCAAAACACGGCGATTATTTCAAACAATATCGCCAATATCTCAACGACAGGCTTCAAACGATCAGAAGCCGCGTTCGAGAGTTTGGTGACATCGCAAAGTCGTTTATCGACATATTCACCGGGTACGGTGACGGTAAACCGTATTCAGCGTGTTGACCAGCAGGGCGCGTTGCAACAGACGTCATCTTCCACGGATGCGGCGATTTCCGGTAACGGGTTCTTTGCGATTAAGCGTGATGACAATGCTGCACAGGAATTTTTGTATACACGCGCTGGACAGTTTAGTGAAGACTCGCAAGGGTTGTTGAGGAACGCAGCTGGATTTGTGCTTTATGCATGGCCGATTGATGCGAATGGGGATTTGCCTGCCAACCAGGGGGATTTAACGTCTTTGGTTCCGGCTGATGTGGCCTTCCTTGGCGGGTTGACCCGCCCGACATCAAGCGCAGAGCTTGCGATTAACCTTGATGCTGGAAACACGGACCAAACTCTGGCAGCGGCCGAAACAGGTGCTATTGATTTCTCTCG
>Ga0316204_10007177_pt1 | contig 16540 bp, 11 predicted proteins | sample 6monrhotite_MG_2_FD_205661 | JGI IMG/M metagenome (GOLD analysis project Ga0316204, IMG submission 205661) | Microbial mat bacterial communities from mineral coupon in-situ incubated in ocean water Damariscotta River, Maine, United States -... | ecosystem: Environmental > Aquatic > Marine >... | reverse complement strand
AGTCCGGCGGCAACGCCTCAACGCCACCGCCGGTGAATTCGTACCGTTCTGATCAACCCTCCGGCTGCAAGTGACGATCAAAGAATTCCAGAATGGTGCGAGTTCTGTGACGACCGCGCATTTCACCACGAATTCCATGCCGTTGACCGGGATAGGTCATCATTTCAAATGGCAAATCGCGTTCTTGCAACACGTTGAACAGGCGTGTCGAGTTTTGAAAGACGACGTTATCGTCCGCCATTCCATGCATTAGGAGGGTCGGGGTTTCCCACCCGTCCAGATGCGCGAAAACGGAGGATTGAAAATATCCGTCAGGATTATTTTGCGGAGTGCCCATATAGCGTTCGGTATAGTGCGTGTCGTAAAGCGCCCAGTCCGTGACGGGCGCTCCGGCAACTGCGGCAGCGAATTCGCCGGGAGCCTGTAACGGCGTCATTAGCGACATATAGCCGCCGTATGACCAACCCCAGATGCCAATGCGATCATTCGCGACGAAATCGAGCGATCTCAGGAAGGCAAGGCCGGCGAGTTGGTCTTCAACTTCGACGCCACCCATGGCCCTGTGCAATGCCGTTTCGAACGCGTGACCGCGATCTGGAGATCCGCGATTGTCGAGCTTGAAATAGATGTAGCCTGATTGTGGAAAAATTTGATCTTGTAAGGACTCCCACACCATTCTCGCGCGGCGACCAACGCCGGGGCCACCATAAGTATGGATGATGGCCGGGTATTCACGCGAAGGATCGAATCCCGTCGGAAGATACATGATGTAGTGTAATTCAGTACCGTCAGACGCGGTGATGGCGCCGCGTTCAGGGGAGATGTGATCGTCCAGATAAGGTGCATAGGGGTGATCATCATCGAGAGCATTTTCTTCAATCCACCGCAGGCGCTCGCCGGATGCATCATACAGCGCTGTATTCGGCGGTGTCATGGGGCCTGAGAAACTGCCGATGAAGGTCTGGGCATCGGAACTCATGGAAATGCCTGACCACCATCCCTGACCAGATGTGACCTGGACGGGGGCGTCGCCATCTTGAGCGTAAGATACCGCGTAAAGATGGCGTTGCCGAACATCATTGATCCAACCTGAGAAATGGACACGGCCTGAATCGGTATCCATGCCTTCGATAGCGTTGATTTGCCACTCGCCAGATGTGACTTCCGTGGCGAGACCGCCATCTGCGTCATAGTGATAGATATGCCGAAAACCGGTTCGCTCTGACGTCCAGAGAAAGCTTCCGTCCTCCAGAAAAGTCAAATCATCTGTGAGATTGACCCATGCCGGGTCGATCTCGGTGAGCAAAATTTCACTGGCACCCGTTTCCGGGTCAACGGCCAGCAAATCCAATCGCGTCTGAGCACGATTTTGTCGCTGAACGAACAAGCGGCCATCTGGTGCCCAATTGGCCCGGGCCAGATAAATATCCTGCTCCTGGCCGAGGTCGGCCTCGACGCGGTCTCCCGTTTCCAGATTCTCGATAAATAGCCGGATCAACACATTGGCATCGCCTGCAAAAGGATACCGTTGTTCAGCGATGGTCGCGCCATCACCTTGAATATCGACGCGATAAGAAACCGGAATGGGGCTCTCATCGACTTCTGCGAATGCGACAAAGCGGTCATCGCGGCTGAACCAATATCCGGTTGAGCGATCCATCTCTTCCTGCGCAACGAATTCCGCCACGCCGTAAGACAAAGTGTCGCCGCCGCCAGTCGTGATCGCCCGTGCGGTATTCGTATCCAGATTATGGACGAACAGATTCTGGTCGCGAATGAAGCCAACATATCGTCCGTTTGGCGAAATTCGGCTGTCGGTTTCGGCGGCATCTGTTTCCATCAAACGCCGCGCCGTATTGCTTTCAAGATCATAGTAGAACACATCGCCATCGAGCGGAAAGAGCAGGGCATCACCTTGCGCATCCCAATCATAGGTAACAATGCCGGAGCCAGAAATTCGTGCGCGTTCCCGAAGCTGGATTTCAGCTTCGGAGAGTTCCCGCTCTTCGGGAACGAGTGCCCGGCTATCGACAAGCATGAACGGTTCGCCACCGTCGACATCAATAGCCCAGAGATCGCGGACGCTGGCATCCTCTTCCTTGCCCTGCAGGAAGGTGATGAGTCCGCCATCCGGAGAAAAACGAGTCGCCGTGGCGACAGGCCCGTTCAGATCGGGGCTTGCAAAAACCCGCTCCATGGTCAGGTCAGCAGATGTATCCGCTTGCAACAATGTCAGTCCGGTCAAGATGATAGCGGCGATGCTCATGCGGTTTCCTCGCTGTTGTCGCGCCCATGACTAGAACGGCCAGAGCCCGCTGCAAAGCGGGCTCTGTAAGTAAACCGGATATAACTGAGACGATGAGCGCCGTTTTACAGCGGCGGAAGCATCCGGGTCGGTGTCCAGGGCGCTCCCGCGTCATCAAGTGCGGCTTCGAAGGACGGAATGCTGTTATGCATCAACACATCCAGACGCTGGCGGATGTCGTCATACTCAGTCTCAGCCAAGCCCAGCTGGTGCTCGTGCGACGGGTTCGGCCCGTAGGTCGCGTAAGCTGTTCCGATTTGGGCAAAGCCGATGCGTGATGTCACCGTCGAGGTCTCAGTCCCGTACTGACCATTGCTCGTTTGATTTCCGCCCAATTCCTCTTCGATGGTGAAGAGTTCCTGTCGCAAGGCCTCGTATTGGGCATCTAGATCACCCGGTGCGGTGCGTGACCGGTAAAGAGCAGACTCAAGGCGATTCAAGCGTTCACGTGTCACGCTAATGGCGGAACTCGACGCACTGACGCTACGCTGCAATGTGGCGAGCCGTTCCCAGAATGCCGAGACCTCATCATCGGGCGAGCCGGGCAGAGCGCTGTCATACATACGATCGACATCGAACGATTGGGCTTCGCCGATAACCTCAGTCTCGCCTTGATAATGACGAACTAGCGTCACTGAATAGGAACCCGGGGCAACGAGATAACCTGACGGCGCACTCTCTGCGTCTTCCTGTTGCATGACAGGTGAATAGCCCGGGAAGGAAAGGTCCCATTCGACTCGGTGAAAGCCGGCGGTTATCGGACCCTGCAGGCGTCTGACGACGCGCCCCTCATCATCGCGGATCACCAGCCACATACGTGGTGGAGTTTCGCGGCGCTCACCTTCGATAACGTCAAATCCCGGGAAAGGAGTGTCTGCGCCTTCTTCCGCGAGCGGGCGTTCCGCTTCCTGCCGGATTTCCTCCGACGTCTGGAGCGCTTCACTCATGTAATAAGTGAAAACCGCGCCAAAAGGCGGGTTCTCGGCGGTGAAGTAGCCATGGCCCTGCCAGTGGCCGCTATCAAAGCCCAGCGGGTGTTGTTCTTGATACCACCAGGCGCGCCGCACCGGGAAGAGCGCTGTGCCCTCCTCCATCATTTCTGGCGTGACGTCACGAAGCGGCGAGTAGTCATCGAGGATATAAATGCCGCGCCCGAAGGTCGCAACTACGAGGTCATCTTCACGGCGCTGGATCTGGAGATCACGAGCCGAAATCGTTGGAATGCCCGCTTCGAGTTGCGTCCAGTTATCGCCACCGTCAATGGTGAAATAGACGCCAAACTCGGTGCCCACGAAGACGAGATCGGGATTCACGTGATCTTGTGCGATACGCCAGACCTGTTCGTTTTCAGGCAGACCATCCGTGATCGACCGCCAGCTGCGACCAAAATTGTCAGACCGCAGCAGATACGGGGTAAAATCACCGTATTTGTGGTTGTCCAGTGCAAGGAAAACGGTTCCGGCCCCGAATTGTGACGGCTCGAAATCATTGACATAGGCACGGTCTGGGACACCAGGCAGGGTGCCGACTTCGGTCTGTTGCCAGGTCTCGCCGCCATCGGTTGTGACCTGGATCAGGCCGTCATCAGTACCAGCATAGATAACATTTTCGTCGACAGGCGATTCCGCCAGTGCGCTGATCGTGTTGTAGTTGGACATCGCATAGACATCCCAGCCCGCATCCCAAGACCATTGCCGACCCATAATGGGTAATAGCATCCGGTCTTCATTACGGGTCAGGTCCTCAGAAATCGCCCTCCATGTGTCGCCGCGATTGTCCGTGCGCCAGACTCGCTGAGAGCCGTGATATAGCCGTGTGGGTTCGTGCGAGGACACGACGATAGGCGCATCCCAATTATAACGTTCGCCAGGTTCGCCGGGTTCGGGCTGTGCGCGAATGTAAACAACTTCGCCCGTCGTACGGTCAAAGCGAACCAGATTGCCCTGTTGCCAACTGGAATAGGCGATGTCGGGATTTCCGGGTTCAATGTCCGGCTCGTGGCCGTCGCCGAACAGGGTGACTTCCCAGTCGGAATTCCGGATGCCATGGCGGTTGTCGGTTCGGGAGGGGCCGACCTGGGTCGAGTTATCCTGAGTGCCGCCATAAATGTTATAGAAGGGCTCGGCGTCATCCACCGCGATATCGTAGAATTGTGTGATGGGCAGGTTCGACATGAACCGCCAAGTCTGCTCGTCATCGACGGTCTCATAGAGCCCGCCGTCAGAGCCGACCAGCATGTAGTCGGCGTCGGTCGGATGGAAGGCGATGGCGTGGTCGTCGACATGTTTGAATTCATTGTTGATGTCGCGGAAAGTCGCCCCGCCATCATTTGAAATCTGCGTTGTATTACTGACCAGAATAATCCGGTCAAAATGATGCGGATGTGCGTAAAGTTCCGTATAGTAATGCGGTCCGGTCCCTCCAGAGACTGTGTCGGACATCCGTGTCCAGCTCTCGCCGCGATTGGACGAACGGTAAACTCCGCCTGTCCGGCGATCTTGCTCTATGGCCGCATAAATGACGTCTGGATCTTGTGGAGAGATAGCGAGCCCGATTTTGCCGAGATTGCCGGTCGGCAGCCCTGTCGAGATTTGCCGCCATGTATCGCCGCCATCGTCAGAAACATGAATTCCAGACTCAGGACCCGCGCCCATATAGGCGGCGACGGTGCGGTGTCGCTGCCACGTGGCGGCATAGAGCCGTTCAGGATTGCGTGGATCAATCAGGAGGTCGGTGACGCCGGTCCATTCACTCGCAGAAAGCACATTTTCCCAAGTTTCGCCGCCATCGGTGGATTTGAACAGGCCGCGTTCGCCGCCCGATGACCAGAGCGGTCCTTGAGACGCCACCCAGATCGTATTCGGATCGTTCGGATGAACGATGATTTCGGAAATATGTTCGGAGCTTTCCAGCCCAAGATGTTCCCAAGTCTGACCGCCATCGCGAGACCGGTAGATTCCGTTGCCATAGCCGTTGTGGCGACCGCCGTGATTTTCGCCAGTCCCGACCCAGATCGTGTGGGGATTGGAGGGGTCAATGGTCACGGTTCCAATCGAGAAGACGTCCTGATCATCAAAAATCGGCGTCCAGGTTGTGCCTGCATTTTCCGTGCGCCAGACACCGCCTGAACCTACGCCGACAATCCATGTTGAGGGGTCGTCCTGAAGAATTTCAATGTCGCCAATTCGGCCTGACATGAATGCGGGCCCGACGCTCCGGAATTCCAATCCGTTGAAATTGGCGGCCGCCATCGGATCGGTGGTGGTTTCCTCTTCCGATTGTGCACAGGCGGTAGCAGGCAGAGCGCCCAGCAAAACGGCGCAAAGAATGGCTCGCATGAATTCCTCCCCAGGAAATGATTCACCAAACTTTATCACCGGAGAAGGGAATGGAAACCCGCTAGACGTTTTAGCGGTGGATTACGATGTAATCTTAATCTTGACCCCAAAGCGCCTGTCGAGAGGATGCAGACTATGACGGTCAACAAACTCTTCCGCGACATTCACCATTGGGGCTCGCTTGCTTTGATGATCCCGCTCGGCGTCATGATCGTGGCGGGCGTTTTCCTGATGCTCAAAAAGGAATTCGACTGGATCCAGCCGCCCACACAGCGCAGCGAAATCGACGTTGCGGGACCACCGGACATGACCTTACTCGCCCTCTATGAAGCTGCAGCGGCCATTCCGGAGCTGGAAATCACGGCATGGGATCAGTTTGAGCGGATCGATATCCGGTCGGATCGCGGTATTGGGAAGTTTGTTTCATCCAACCGCTGGGAAGCCCAGATCGATCTGACGACGCTGGAAGTCCTGCAGGTGGAATACCGGCGCTCGGATTTGTTTGAACAAATCCATGACGGGTCGTTCTTTGCCGACTGGGTGAAGCTCTTTGTCTTCTTGCCCGCCGGGCTCTTGTTATTCGTGCTATGGTTGACCGGAATATGGCTCTTCTTTCTGCCGCATGTGAAACGCTGGCATAGGAAGAAAAAACGGGCTGCGAAACGTGACGCAAGCCAGACAGAAACGTAAACCCTGATTGCCCAGCGTCCATCGCTCCGCTATACGCCGCGCAACACATCAATTCACCTACGCATGAAGGAAGTTTCGCGCCATGGCCGCCTATAAATTCGTCTATCATATGGACAAGCTCTCCAAGACCTATCCGGGCGCTGCCAAACCGGTCTTCCAGGACATTTCGCTGCACTTTCTGCCTGACGCCAAAATTGGCGTGGTTGGCGTTAACGGTTCCGGTAAATCCACCCTGCTGAAGATAATGGCGGGGATGGACACCGAATTCACCGGCGAATCCTGGGCAGAGAAGGGCGTGCGCGTCGGCTATCTGCCGCAGGAGCCGCAACTCGATCTAACCAAGTCGGTCTGGGAAAACGTCATTGAAGGTTCGGCCGATAAGAAGCTGGTTGATGATTTCAATGCCGTGTCCATGAAGTTGGCGGAGGATTACTCCGACGAGCTGATGGAAGAGATGACCGAGCTTCAGGAAAAGATTGATGCCGCCGATGCGTGGGATATCGACTCCAAGATCGAAATGGCGATGGAAGCTCTGCGCTGCCCGCCGGCCGACATTGATGTGACGACGCTATCCGGTGGTGAAATCCGCCGGGTCGCGCTCTGTCGCCTCTTGTTGTCAGAGCCGCACATGCTGCTGCTCGATGAGCCGACAAACCACCTCGATGCAGAATCCGTTGATTGGCTTCAGCACCATCTGGAAAACTTCCCCGGCGCCATTCTGGTCGTCACTCACGACCGCTACTTCCTCGATTCCATCACCACATGGACGCTAGAACTCGATCGCGGTCGCAGCGTTCCATATGAAGGCAATTACTCCTCCTGGCTTGAACAAAAGCAAAAACGTCTGGGACAAGAAGGCCGCGAACAAAGCGCCAAAGAACGCGCACTCGCGCGCGAGCTGGACTGGATTCGATCCTCACCCAAAGCTCGTCAGGCCAAATCAAAAGCGCGGATTAAATCCTACGAGGAATTGCGCGATCAGGCCGACCGGAAGGAAATCAACCACGCCCAGATCAACATTCCGCCAGGCCCGCGCCTGGGTGGTGTCGTTGTCGAGGTTGAGAATCTGAAAAAGGGTTTCGAACACAAATATCTGATCGACGATCTCTCCTTCAAACTCCCACCAGGCGGTGTTGTCGGCGTGATTGGTCCCAACGGCGCCGGTAAATCGACACTGTTCAAAATGATCACCGGACAGGACACGCCCGATGAGGGCTCGATCCGTCTCGGCGAGACCGTGAAATTGTCTTATGTCGACCAGTCGCGCGACACATTAGACCCGAAAAAGAATGTCTGGGAGGAGATCTCGGGCGGCAACGACATGATTGATTTGGGTGGCAAGGAAGTGCCCAGCCGGGCCTATGTCGGCGCTTTTAATTTCAAGGGTGGCGATCAGCAAAAAAAGGTCGGGCTTCTCTCGGGCGGTGAACGCAATCGCGTCCATCTCGCCAAGACTTTGCAGCGCGGCGGCAATCTGCTCCTCCTCGATGAGCCGACCAATGATCTCGACATCGAAACTCTGGCGGCCCTCGAACAGGCGCTGGAGAATTATCCTGGCTGTGCCGTGGTGATCTCTCACGACCGCTTCTTCCTTGACCGTCTGGCCACCCACATTCTCGCCTTTGAAGGCGACAGCCATGTGGAATGGTTCGAAGGCAATTTCGCCGAGTATATCGAGGACAAGAAACGTCGTCTGGGTGACGAAGCTGTTGTTCCGACACGGGTCAGGTTTAAGAAATTCAGTCGTTAGTCATGTGCTGAATGAGCGCTTCGATTTGCTCGTCGCGTGAACCGGTAAGCGGGATGTCCGGCACGATGGGCGCACTTGACCGATCACCAGATGGGCGGATGAAAATGTAGATCGGCGCGGCAATTTCGAGGTTCGAGTGGGTGAGCCGGTACAGTTGCACCTGCCCGGTCGAGTTGGCCCGCCCTTCAGTGCCTGATCCCGCGATTGGTGCGATTTCAAAATCCTGTGATGTCGCAGCCATGACGATGGCCTGTGAATATGTGCCGGGCCCCACAAGAAGAGCAACATTCCCGCCAAACCGGTTTTCCAATTCGGCCGGCGGCTCGACCCATTGGGCGAACGGCACAGAGACCACCTGACCGATTTCTGAGCCGGGTATCAACGCCTGATTTTCAGCGACGATCCGTGCGGTCACAGCAGAAAGAGGCGTATATCGCTGGTCGGTGATGTAAGCGAAAAGTCGATCCGACAACTGGTGAGCGCCGCCGCCGTTATGGCTGATGTCTATAATCAGATCGTTAGCGTCCCGATTTGCAATGTCGGCAAACGCCGATGTTAAAAAGGCGGCGAAGTCGTCTTCGAGATCGGGCATGAATGTGTTGACCGTGAGGACAGCCACATTATTCTGGAATGTCAGAGACCAGTGATCCGCGGTTTCAGTGGAAACGTCGCTCTCGGAATCTACCCGATGGGTATTCTGCGACCCATCTTCATGAATTGTGACAACGTTCCAGCTATCGGCCCCGCCGGTGATGGCCCAGAGATACAGTGAGAACCGCGACTCCAGAATGTACGTCCGCAGTCCGTCCGTATCCCCATTCATGCGTTCCATAATTCGGGCAACAATGTCAGTCGCCGCGCGCCCGTTTATGGATTGGACTTCATCGCCTGCCTGAAACGAGCTGTCTGGAGAAATCGTGTGATCCACTATGAGGCGTCCATTTTTCAGCGCAACCGGGACCGTAAATTCAGCGCCTCCGTTTTCCAGATAGGCGTCATAATCGTCGCGAGGTGCCCGGATGGCGATATGACCATCGTTGAAGTCCGGATTCAGAACCGACAACGCCAGCCAGGCTTCACGTCTGGAATATTGCCCCTCAAGCGATGCCGCGATGCCCCCAAAACGGGTTTCAAGAATGTCGGTGTCAGCACTGAATGACGGGTCGGGATGCGTCGAGAAAAACCAGCCACTCCATTCTTCCACATCCGCCTGCAAGGCATCAGCCGCGATCAGATTTTCAGCGTCTTGCGCGCAGGCTTGGGTGAAAACGAGACTGGCAGCGACCGATAACAGAATGGCCGCTCTGTTGGGGGGGAGCTTGATCATTTTGTGTATTCCATCTAATATGTAATTGGTAACGTAACTGGTAACATAAATAATTTGAGAGATCAAGAGACGCTCATGAGCCACACCGAAAATGCCCTCGATCACTATGCGCCAGCTTTCCTCGGTATGATGATGAGCCGGGTCGTTGATGAGATCGTCGCCGCTGGCAGTGCGACCGCTTCTGCGATGGCTATTGACCTTCCTCCACGCTCAATGTCGATCATCACGCTATTGGCTGAGCGCGAACGAAGCGTGACGGAGATCGCCCAGGCGGTGGGGCAAACCCATGCAGCCGTCATCAAGAACATGAAGCCGTTGGCCGCACGTGGATTGGTCGAGCGGCTCGAAGACGCAAGCGACGCGCGACGCAAACCCTATGGCTTGTCGGCCCGCGGCCGAGAGACGGCGGCGGTGCTCGATCACTTGCTGAAAGCGGGCGCGGCTGCCTATCGCGAGCTCTTCGAGGAAATTGGAATCGACCTTTATGACGCCATCCAGCGAACAGACGAAGCGCTTCAACGACAATCCATGAAGCAAAGAATGATCGCAAAAGCACTTCCGCCAAAGAGATGATCCAAAATTTATTGCACTTTGTGCATTGAATCGTTCGAAGAATGATATAAACATATCTTTATACGTTTCTGGAAAGATGATTTAATGGATCACCTAATTGGGCAATTGAAAGCTCTGGCCGAGCCGACGCGGCTACGCGTGGCAACGCTGTTGGCGCTTGGCGAGTTGACGGTTTCCGAACTGGTCCAGGTCCTTGGACAAAGCCAACCAAGGGTGAGCCGTCACTTGAAACTGCTCACGGATGCCGGGTTGGTTGAGCGGCTGCCAGAAGGTGCCTTTGTCTTCTACAGGCTGGTGTCGGCGGGGCCAGGCCAGCGCGTCGCCAATGTTATTGGCGACCTGACGCCGCCGGACGATACGATTTTGAAGCGCGATATTGACCGTTTGGCCACGGTCAAAGCCGCACGCGCTGCCGCCGCTGAAGCTTATTTCCTGCGCGCTAATGAAGATTGGGATCGTATCCGCTCCCTCCACCTTTCCGAAGACGAAGTTGAAGCCGCGATGCGTGATGCCGCAGGCGTTGGCCCGTTCAATCTGATGATTGATGTGGGCGTGGGAACTGGCCGTATTCTGGAAGTGTTTGCCGACCGCGTGACCGAAAGTGTCGGCATTGATGTCAATCACGCCATGCTGAACGTCGCACGCTTGAATTTGGAGCGTGCCGGTTTGACCGGAGCGTCTGTCCGTAAGGCAGATGTGGCCGCTTTGCCATTCGATGATGGCGTGGCGGATCTCGTGACCGTTCATCAGGTGCTTCACTATCTGGATGATCCGGCCGTTGCGATTGCGGAATGTGCCCGCGTACTCAAACCCGGCGGCGTCTTGCTGATTGCCGATTTCGCGCCCCATCAGCTGGAATTTTTGAAAACCGATCACGCCCATAGAAAACTCGGATTTTCCGATGAGGAAATTACCGATTGGGTAGAAGAATCCGGGTTGGAAATGCGCCGGCGATCTGCGCTTCATCCTGAAGAACCGGAAAATCGGTTGACTGTCAAAATCTGGTCGGCCCGCCGCGCGCCGGTCCGGACCAAATCGCCGACCGGCACCCGGAAAGTCGCAAAAGCATGACATGCCAGCCTGCCCCCTTCGCTTTTGGGCGAACATCTGCTCCAACGGTTTCGTTTGAATTCTTTCCACCCAAAACCGACGCGATGGAGGCGCGATTGTGGGAAACGGTCGAGAAACTCGAACCCTATCAACCTGACTTTGTTTCGGTGACCTATGGAGCCGGTGGATCAACGCGTGAGCGGACCCGCAACACCGTCAAACGTATTTTGAAAGACACCAACCTGAACGCCGCTGCGCATCTGACCTGCGTTGGCGCTACGCGCGGCGAAACGGTCGACATCATTCAGGATTACAAGACGGCGGGCGTTGATCACATCGTTGCTTTGCGCGGCGATCCGCCTGATGGCGTTGGCGGTGCTTATGCTACCCATCCTGATGGGTTTGAATGCACGTCTCATCTGGTCCGTGCGATCAGAGATGCGGGCGTCAGCGAAGTGTCAGTCGGTTGTTATCCTGAACGCCATCCTGACAGCCCGTCCATTGATCACGATTTGAACGTTTTGAAGCGGAAAATTGATGCCGGGGCCACGCGCGCTGTCACACAATTCTTCTTCGAGCCGGATGTCTTCTTTCGTTTTCGGGACCGTGCGATTGCTGCGGGCGTCCAAATTCCCATCATTCCTGGTCTGATGTTGCAGTCGAATTTCACCGGACTCCAGCGCATGTCAGGACTGTGTGGCGCGACTGTTCCGGATAGCCTCCTACAGCTCTATGAAGGGTTGGAGGATGACGTTGAAACACGCGATCTCGTGACCGCAAATGTTGTCGCTAAACTCGCGCGCAAATTGGAAAAAGGCGGGGCAGAGCATTTCCATTTTTACACGCTCAATCGCGCCAGCCTCGCAATTTGTCTGGTGAGATTGTTGGGCGTACGGGCGCTGGCGGAGGCCGCTTGAGCCATGCCAGACCGATGTTCACGTATTGCAGCGCTCAAAGCGGCGGCTAAGAACCGCATTCTCATTCTGGATGGTCCGAAAGGTACCGAAATCCAGAATAAGGGTCTGACCGAGGCTGATTTTCGCGGCAAACAATTCGCCGCGCATTATCGCGACCTCAAGGGCAATAACGATATTCTCAACCTCACCCTCCCGGATGTGATCGAGGCGATTCATCGTGATTACGCCGAGGCGGGGGCGGAAATCATCTCCACAAATTCGTTCAACGCCAATGCAATCAGCCAGGGTGAATACGGGCTGGAAAGCGAAACTTATGCGATCAATGTCGCTGCTGCGCAGGCCGCCCGTAAAGTCGCCGATGAATACTCGACCGCTGATCGCCTGCGATGGGTCGCAGGCGCAATGGGCCCGACGAATGCAACACTCTCACTGTCGCCTGACGTCAACCGCCCGGAATATCGCGCCACGGATTTCGACGCCATGGTCGCAGTCTATGCCGAAGCCGCTGCAGGTCTGATTGATGGCGGGGCGGACTATCTTCTGATCGAAACTGTCTTTGATACGCTGAATGCCAAGGCGGCAATTGCCGCCGTGCTGGATCTGGAACAAGCGCGCGGTGAATACATTCCGATGGCGCTCTCCATGACTGTTGTCGACCGCTCGGGACGTAATCTCTCAGGCCAGACGGTAGAGGCGTTCTGGGAGTCGATCCGTCATGCAAAGCCGATCAGCGTGGGTCTGAACTGTTCGCTGGGCGCTGATCAGATGCGCGCCTATGCCTCCGCCTTGTCACGGATCGCAGATACGTTGGTACACGCTTACCCGAATGCCGGCCTGCCAAATGATCTGGGGGGGTATGATGAGCCGCCGGAAGTCACCTCCGCACAATTGGGCGAATGGGCGCAATCTGGCCTGTTGAACATTGTCGGCGGATGTTGTGGCACGACACCAGCGCATACGCGCGCCATTGCCGGAGCGGTTGCGGGAGCGGTGCCTCGAACAATATCGCAACGCCCCGCCGCCATGAGACTTTCAGGCCTCGAACCGTTCGATCTGGCGTCATGACTGCCGCCACATCCTTCATCAATATCGGCGAACGCACCAACGTCACCGGCTCGGCGCGTTTTCGAAAGCTGATCACCAATGGTGATTACAATGAAGCTCTGTCGGTCGCTCGCCAGCAGGTCGAAAACGGCGCGCAAATCATCGACATCAATATGGATGAGGGCTTGCTCGATTCAAAATCTGTGATGCGGACATTCCTGCGCCTTATCGCGGGAGAGCCGGACATCGCCCGCGTGCCGATCATGATCGACAGTTCCAAATGGAGCGTGATTGAGGAGGGGCTGAAAAACGTTCAGGGCAAGGCCATCGTCAACTCAATCAGCCTGAAGGAAGGTGAGGACGCCTTCCTCGAACAGGCCCGATTGGTTCAGCGCTATGGCGCGGCGGTCGTCATCATGGCATTCGACGAGGCCGGACAGGCTGAGACAGCGGATCGTAAATTCGAGATCTGCCGGCGCGCCTATCGATTGCTGGTCGATACCGTCGGCTTCGACCCCAGCGACATTATTTTCGATCCCAACATTTTTGCGGTCGCGACGGGCATTGCCGATCATGATGACTATGGCGTGGCGTTCATAGAAGCGACCCGTCGCATTCGCGCTGAACTGCCTCACGCGCATGTCTCAGGCGGGGTATCTAACCTGTCCTTTTCTTTCCGCGGCAACGAACCGGTGCGCCGAGCGATGCACTCGGTCTTCCTTTATCACGCCATACAAGCGGGCCTCGATATGGCCATCGTCAATGCGGGTCAGCTGGATATCTATGACGATATCGAACCTGAATTGAGAGACGTTGTCGAAGACGTCATTCTGAATCGAAAGGTCGGTTCATCTGATCGCCTGTTAGAGATCGCCGAGCGTTTCCGTGGCACAGGTGAGGCGGTTGAAAAAGCCACCGCAGAATGGCGCAGCTGGCCGGTCGCAAAGCGTCTGGAGCATGCACTGGTTCACGGCATCACCGATCATATTGATGCCGACACAGAAGAAGCGAGGCAATCCTTCGACAAGCCGCTGGAAGTTATAGAAGGCCCGTTGATGGACGGGATGAATGTCGTGGGTGACCTGTTTGGTGCGGGCAAGATGTTCCTTCCGCAAGTGGTTAAATCGGCGCGCGTCATGAAGAAAGCGGTCGCTCACCTTCTTCCCTATCTGGAAGAAGAAAAGCGCCGCACCGGTCTGGCAGGAAAATCTAACGGTAAGATCGTCCTCGCCACTGTGAAAGGTGATGTCCACGATATCGGCAAGAATATCGTCGGCGTGGTCTTGCAATGTAACGGCTATGAGATTGTCGATCTCGGTGTGATGGTACCCGGCTCGAACATTCTTGAAACCGCGATTGCTGAGAGTGCAGACATTATCGGCCTATCTGGCCTGATCACGCCTTCGCTGGACGAGATGGTCGATGTCGCAAGTGAAATGGAGCGATTGGGCTTTGATCTTCCGCTCATGATTGGCGGCGCGACCACCAGCCCAGCGCATACCGCCTTGCGGATCGAGCCCGCCTATTCGCGTGGGCCGGTTGTGCATGTGAATGATGCTAGCCGTGCGGTCGGCGTCGTTTCGAAACTTCTATCCAAAGATCGCGAGGCCTATGCCTTGGGCGTCAAGGAGGAACTTGCCCGTATTCGCGAAGTGCGGGCTCGCACTCAGGCCGCGCGCCAGCGTTTGAGCCTCGAAGCCGCTCGTGCCATTGCGCATTCTGTGGCACAGGTCGTGCCGAAACCGCGCCAGCCCGGCGTCACCGTCATCGATGACGTCACGGTGGCTGATCTCGTGGCTTATATCGACTGGACGCCTTTCTTTATGAGCTGGGATATGAAGGGTGTATATCCGCAGATTCTCGACGATCCAAATCGCGGCGAAGCGGCGCGTGCTCTGTTGGCAGATGGTCAGAAAATGCTGGCCCGGTTGGCGGAAGAAAACTGGATCAAGCCCCGCGGCGTGGTCGGGCTCTGGCCGGCCAATCGCGACGGTGATGACATCACGATTTGGCGGGATGACAGCCGGACGGACAAGCGTGGGACCTTTTTCGGACTGCGCCAGCAATCCACCAAGACCAATGACCGGCCGCATCTCTCGCAATCAGATTTCGTGGCGGAAGAAGGTGAAGATTGGATTGGGGGTTTCTGTGTCACCGCCGGTGACAACCCTGCCATCGCGCAAGCGTTCAAGGATGCACATGACGACTATTCGGCGATCATGTTTGCAGCCCTGTCCGACCGGATCGCGGAAGCCTTTGCTGAATATCTGCACCGCCGCGTCCGGACAGACATTTGGGGCTATGCGCCAGACGAGGCGTTGTCGAATGCAGAGCTTATCAAGGAAGCTTATCAGGGCATTCGCCCGGCGCCGGGTTATCCCTCACAGCCCGACCACACCGAAAAACTGGCCCTGTTTGAGCTACTTGATGCGCCCAATACCTGCGGCGTTACGCTAACGGAAACGCTGGCCATGACGCCGGCGTCTTCCGTGTCGGGCCTTTATATCGGCCATCCGGACAGCGAGTATTTCGTGGTTGGCCGCATCGGAGAGGACCAGGTGGTGGACTATGCGGCGCGCAAGGGCTGGACGCTAAAGCAGGCGGAGAAGGCGTTGGCCCCCATCCTCGGATATGAGCCGAAGACAGAGGCCGAACGCAACGCGGCTTAGAACCGCCCGGATTGATAATCCAGCATGGCCTGGCGTACTTCGCCTTCCGTGTTCATCACGAAAGGTCCGCCACGGGCGACGGGCTCCCGCAAGGGTTTGGCGGCGATGAGGAGGAGGCGCGCGCCATCTGGTCCAGCCTCCAATCGTGTCAAATCACCTTCGCCCAATACACCCAATTCACCGCGATCAACGCTCATTGGTGCTTCGCTGCCAGTGCGAGGCAGCAACACCGACCCGTCATGCACGGCCACGATAGCCGAATGGGTCGCAGGCAAGGCTTCCTCGAACACCGCTCCGGCTTCGAGTAAAACTTCAGCAAAGAAGGGCTGGACGGTGATATTTTTCACCGGCCCTTCCACGCCCGTTGAGGTTTTTCCCGCCACGATACGTGCCGAAGCGCCTTCGCGGACATCGACTGGAATGTCGTCTGCCTTGTATTCCTGATAGCTGGCGGGCTTCATTTTTTCGACGCGCGGCAGATTGATCCACAATTGGAAGCCGGACATCAGCCCGTCCTCCTGCTCGGGCATTTCGGAATGCTCAATCCCACCCGCAGCCGTCATCCATTGCACGCCACCGGGTTCGATTACGCCTTCATGACCCTTATTGTCTTTGTGCCGCATGCGGCCCGCAAACATATAGGTGACGGTCTCAAATCCGCGATGCGGATGAGGCGGGAATCCTGCGAGATAATCGTCAGGATTGTCTGAGTGGAAATTATCCAGCATCAGGAAGGGGTCGATTTGCGGCAAGCGCTGTGTGCCGAGTAAGCGGTTCAATTTCACGCCAGCGCCGTCACTGGCGGCCATGCCGGGCTCAAGATGCACGAGAGGTCTGATCGTTGTCATGGTACGTCTCCTTTGGCGGCATATATGGG
>Ga0316204_10007176_pt1 | contig 16543 bp, 12 predicted proteins | sample 6monrhotite_MG_2_FD_205661 | JGI IMG/M metagenome (GOLD analysis project Ga0316204, IMG submission 205661) | Microbial mat bacterial communities from mineral coupon in-situ incubated in ocean water Damariscotta River, Maine, United States -... | ecosystem: Environmental > Aquatic > Marine >... | reverse complement strand
TTCTCCTTACATAGAATGGCTATGCTGCGTCGTCGCGTCTCGCTGTAAACAAAAATGATCGCACTCTAAACACCTAAATCTCAAACGCTTTGGGTATACAATGAAAAAAAATCGTCACGGGGCAGCTAAATTTCGTCGATATTCAGCAGGCGCACACCTTCAAGAGATCCATACTCAGCTTCCTCTTCATTTTTTTCAGCCAGTTTAATCATCAGGCGAATTTCGTTGGCAGAATCAGCATGATGAAGCGCATCATCATACGAAATCTCACCTTCCTGGTATAAACCAAACAATGCCTTGTCGAAGGTTGTCATGCCTTCGTTGGTTGACTGCCCCATCACTTCCTTCAGCTCAGCAATATCCCCTTGCTTAATGAGCTGCGCCACCAACGGAGTATTAATCAGAATTTCTGTGGCTGGCCGCCGGGACACCCGATCCAGAGTGGGAATTAATTGCTGTCCTACAATGGCTTTTAGGTTTAGGGATAAATCAAGCAATATCTGGTCGCGCCGGTCCTTGGGGAAAAAATTTATAATTCGGTCCAACGCCTGGTTGGCATTATTAGCATGCAATGTGGTCAGGCAAAGATGCCCTGTTTCGGCAAATGCCAGCGCATGTTCCATGGTTTCGCGGGTACGCACTTCACCAATCAGAATTACATCCGGCGCCTGGCGCAGCGTATTTTGCAAAGCAGACTCAAAGTTCTTGGTGTCCACGCCCACTTCCCGCTGCGTTATCACACAACCGTCGTGTTCATGTATGTACTCAATGGGATCTTCCACGGTGATTATATGCCCGGAACTGTTTCGATTACGGTGCCCGATCAACGCGGCAAGAGAACTGGACTTACCACTACCTGTCGCGCCAACGATGATCACGAGGCCGCGCTTTGCCAATGCCAGATCTTTAAGTTTATCCGGCATCCCCAACGCTTCGAGCGAGGGAATGTCAGTTTTAATACGGCGCAACACAATACCAATATTATGTTTTTGCTTAAATATATTAACTCGAAACCGGCCACTATCCTTTCGGGACACCGCGAAGTTACACTCAAACGTCTGTTCAAACTCCTTACGTTGTTGAGCATTCATTAAGTTGTAGGCCAACTGATGGGTTTGCTCTGATGTAATTGGGTCTTCATCAATTGCCACTATAGAGCCGTTTATTTTCATGCTTGGCGCTAGCTCGGCAGTAATAAACAGGTCCGACGCATCACGCATAATCATTGCGTTAAGCAGAGAGTTGAAGTCTTTAATTATATTAAAATACTCTTTAAATAAGCTCATGACTATTATTAGCTACCTAAACGATTAGTTACCTAATCACTGATTAGTTATCCAAACACGATTAACCACTGAATTAACTACCGAATTAACCATCGAAAAACAATGCCGCTAACGCCGAAAGTTTACTCTACGCATTCACCACGCGCTGTCAGAAGCAACGTTATAACAACAGCCATCATAACGAGCGCCATTACAACCGGGATCTAATTAACCAGTGCTATGCATTAAAAAGTGATCTACGTACTGGAATGGCACTGGACTACGCAAACTGCGCGCTACGTAATCCACGTGCTCATTATATGAATGATTGGAGGAGGAAAACAACAGATTGTTATAGGCATTATTTATACGGTATAAATAATTTAAGCTGTCATCAGTTGTCAATATTATGCCGCTACGCTATTTATGGCAATATTACAAGTGTCTTTAGCCTAGTTTATTTGAATGTATCTTTATTGGCTGCTTTATGCGCTGCTTCCTGCTTAGTGATAACCCCTTTTTTTAACAGATCTTGTAAATTTTGGTCCAGTGTTTGCATTCCAGCAGCGTTGCCCGTTTGTATCGCAGAATACATTTGCGCAACTTTTGCTTCACGAATCAGGTTTCTTATTGCAGGCGTCCCGATCATAATTTCATGTGCGGCAATACGACCACCACCCACTTTCTTTAACAACGTTTGTGATATCACCGAACGTAGTGATTCCGACAACATAGAGCGCACCATTTCTTTTTCGGCTGCCGGGAACACATCGATAATACGATCGATGGTTTTTGCCGCTGAACTGGTATGTAAGGTTCCAAATACAAGATGGCCGGTTTCAGCTGCAGTCAACGCCAGCCGAATGGTTTCCGGGTCACGCATTTCACCCACCAGAATGGTATCCGGATCTTCACGGAGTGCCGAGCGAAGTGACTCATTAAACCCCAGGGTATGGCGATGGACCTCGCGTTGATTGATGAGGCATTTTTTGCAGTTATGCACAAATTCTATGGGATCTTCAATGGTGAGAATATGGCCGTGTTCGGTTTCATTCTTAAAATCGATCATGGCCGCCAGTGTGGTGGATTTACCTGAGCCGGTGGGGCCGGTTACCAGGACCAGACCACGGGGGTTCTGGGATATGCCTGCAAAGCTGGGAGGACAACCCAACTGCTCAAAGCTCAGTATGGTACTGGGAATGGTACGAAATACGGCCCCGGCGCCGCGTTGGTGATTAAATGCGTTAACACGAAAACGGGCCAGATCCGGGATTTCAAAGGAAAAGTCCGTTTCCAGAAACTCCTCATAATCTTTGCGTTGCTTGTCATTCATAATATCGTAAATCAGTGCATGGACCGATTTGTGGTCCATTGGCGGCACGTTGATACGCCGAATTTCGCCATCGACACGAATCATGGGGGGCTGGCCTGCTGACAAATGTAAGTCGGAGGCCGCATTTTTAACACTAAATGCCAGTAGTTCTGAAATATCCATCTTTTTCCTCTACATTTCTAATCGGTGTTTAACCACAACTTACAGCTAAATAGAAGGTGGCTTCCACGATTTATAACGACCTATCGTGTAGAATACTTTATGCAGTTAAAAGCAGTTAGGTGTGCAGCGGTGCTCAGTGAACGGGTATGATCTATCCCCTTCAATATGCAGGTTATTGGTTATAACCATTAAAACAACGCCCCCGACCCCCTTTAACGTCCCTGAGTATCCCAGACCCTAGTTTAACGCTAAAGGCTTTACTATAAAAACGTTTGCTACACCCTTTGTTCGGCAAGATAGACCCAAAGTATGACAAAACTTGTAAAACGACTAATTTCTGTTCAGCAGAGAATTCAACAAGCTACACAGCAATCTGGACGCGACGCCCAATCCATTACCTTGATGGCGGTGAGCAAAAAACAACCTACCCAACAAATTGTGCAAGCTTACGATGCCGGCCTGCGCCATTTTGGCGAAAGCTATACTCAGGAAGCCTCGAATAAAATCAATAAATTAGCCCACTTACCCTTAGTCTGGCACTTTATAGGCCCGATTCAGTCCAACAAAACCCAGGTAATCGCCCAACACTTTGATTGGGTACACAGCGTCGATCGCCTAAAAATTGCCCAGCGTCTAAATGACCAACGCCCCTTGCAATTGGCGCCTTTGAAACTATGTATACAAATCAACATCAGTAACGAGGCGCATAAAGCGGGCGTGCCACCCGATACGTTACTCGCACTGGCACAGGAAATTAAGCGGTTTCCCCGTTTACAGCTGCGCGGATTAATGGTGATTCCGCAGCAGCAGTATGACCAACAACTGCAGCGCACTGCATTCAGACAGCTACATTGCTTGATGCATGACTTAAATCAACAAGGCTTTCAACTGGATACATTATCCATGGGCATGACAAATGATCTAGAAGCAGCCATTATAGAGGGAGCTACAATTGTCCGGGTGGGAACTGGACTTTTTGGGTCACGAAATACCGAATGAAGTAAACTCAGAACCAGGGCCCGGTTTTGAGCATGCTTAGCCATAAATGAGCCATTTATGTTAACTAAAATAGTATTCCTAATATGATATCGCCAAAAACCCGCGCAGGTTTTCTATTTTAAGGGGCCATGCATGGCAGCAGTAACGTACAGAATAGCGGGCTCCATATGGTGACCAACGGCACACCTATGAACATAGTATTAAATCGAATCCGAAACACAAGATGAAAACTCAATAACATAACTCATTGAATAAACGGGTAATTAAAAATGAAAATTACATTTATTGGTGGCGGTAATATGGCCTCCAGCTTAATCGGCGGCTTGATCGCTGATGGATTTAATATTGGCGATATCTCAGTAGTGGATATCGACCCAGAGAAACGTCAATATTTATCAAGTCAATATGGGGTCCAGGCGTTTGCTGAGCTCTCACCGGCTCTTGAGCAGGTTGATGTTGCCGCATTTTGTGTAAAACCACAAAATTTTCAAGAAGTTGTGCAAGCTGCCGCCGCCGATATCCGGCGACGGAAGCCTCTAATTCTGTCGATTGCAGCGGGCATTCGCACCTCAGATATTGCAACCTGGCTGGATGATTCCACCGCAATCGTACGAGCCATGTCCAATACACCCGCATTGCTTCGATGTGGTGCCAGCGGTTTGTATGCCAACGCACAAACTAACCAGGCACAACGGGATCAGGCGGAATCTATCCTGCGGGCAACCGGTATTGTGGAATGGGTGGAGGACGAGTCATTAATGGATGTGGTCACAGCCTTGTCCGGCAGTGGTCCTGCCTATTTTTTCCGCATTATGGAAAGCATGACTGCGACAGCATCACAAATGGGATTACCACCCGATGTAGCCCACTTGCTAACAATCCAAACCGCATTGGGAGCCGCACGAATGGCTCTGGAAAGTGGAGATGACTTAACCACGTTACGCCAACGCGTCACCTCCCCCGGCGGTACGACAGAACAGGGACTTAAAGTGATGGAAAATAATAATATCGACCAGCTCATAACAGACATTCTTGAAGCGGCGCGCAAGCGCTCCATTGAACTGGCAGACCAGTTGGGGAGAGTCTAGATGGGCGGGTATGGAGCTAATGCCATTGTTTTCTTAATACAAACCATTTTCAGTTTATACCTGATCGCCATCATGGTGCGCTTTTTATTACAATTGGCACACGCCGATTTTTATAATCCCGTGTCTCAATTCCTGGTAAAAGTCACCAATCCTCCCCTCATCCCTTTAAGGCGGGTAATACCCGGGTTTATGGGCATTGACTTTGCCGCCGTGGTACTGATGCTGGCGCTAAAAATGCTGGAGCTGTTTTTAATTTTGTTACTAAATGGGGTGTCGCTCTCCATTCCCAGCATAGTGGTTTTATCCATAGCAGAACTACTTAAGCTCCTGATTAATGTTTATTTTTTCTCTATATTAATCCAAATAATTATCAGTTGGGTCAATCCGGGGGCTTACAACCCGATTGTTTCCTTATTACATTCTATAAACGAACCACTATTGGGTCGGGCCCGGCGCTTGATTCCCCCCATATCCGGATTTGACCTATCGCCAATCATTGTGATTATTGGGTTGCAGCTTATTTTGATATTATTCATTGCCCCTATTGCCGATCTTGGCACGAACCTGGCGAATGCAGGGCGATAACCAGCAAAATCCGTGCTATTGCTGGGAAGGTAACGACTTATTACTTTCGGTTGTTGTGCAACCCCGTGCCAGCCAGAACAATGTGGTGGGGCTACAGGGGCGCTATTTAAAAATACGCCTCAAGGCCCCGCCCGTTGATGGCAAAGCCAATACCGATCTGATTAATTATGTGGCGAGAATTTTTAAGGTCCCCAAATCAAACGTCCATCTCATCAGCGGCGATCACTCGAAAACCAAGCGATTGCGCATTAGCAACCCAAAAATCATCCCCACGTTTATTACCCTTAATCACTAACTTACGACATTTCACACCGAAAAAATAAGTCGTGACGTAGTGCACTATTCGAGCGAAATACCGAGCTATTAAACTAAACTTCTTGGCAAGCGGGCCGTTATTGAAGGGGTAGTTTTAAGTTTTTCTACGATATTCCTCTAAGATAATGAATGACTTGGGTGCTTTAGGATGGCGAAGGAACAATTTTCCGAACAATTACAACATTATAATCGTTGGAAAACGGACATAATTGAACGTATCGAAACCTACCGCAAGTGGGTTGAAGATCATAATATGAGCAGTCCCGAAGAAGACTTGCGCATGTATGAAACCATTGACGCGCTCAAGAGTGATAATATCACCATCGCCGTAGCGGCTGAATTCTCCAGGGGTAAATCCGAACTCATTAACGCGATTTTTTTCGCTAATTACGAACGCCGTTTATTACCTTCGTCCGCGGGCCGCACGACAATGTGCCCCACTGAATTGTATTTCGACAAAGGGGCCCATGCCCCCTACATAAGGCTCTTACCCATTGAGTCACGACTGGAAGATATGAGCATTGCTGAATACAAACAGCATCAGGATTATTGGACCAGCACCGAACTGGAAATTGACTCTGCCGATAAACTGGTTGAATCGTTCCAGGAAATCATCAAAACCAAGACCGTTAGCCGGGAGAAGGCTATACAGCTGGGGCTTTATTCTGATGAGTACTTTGCCCACATGGATGAGGCGCCCACCACAATCGATATTCCCATGTGGCGTCATGCACTCATTAGTTTCCCGCACCCGCTACTGGAGCAGGGCTTAACCATCCTGGATACACCCGGCCTTAACGCATTGGGCAGCGAACCTGAACTCACCATGGATATGCTGCCAAAAGCGCAGGCTATTATGTTCGTGCTTGCAGCGGATACGGGCGCAACCAAATCAGACATGGAAATCTGGCAGCAATACGCCAAAGCCTATCGTGACAATCGTCAGGTAGGTGTGCTTATCGCACTAAACAAAATCGACACGCTATGGGATGAGCTTCACGATGAAGCCACCATAAAAAACAATATTCAGGCACAATGCCGCGAAACCGCCAATGCACTTGGTGTTGATCAGGAAGATGTCTATCCCGTTTCAGCGCAAAAAGGGCTACTCGCAAAAATCAAAAAAGACGATGAATTACTAGCAAAGAGCGGCCTGACGGCATTAGAGGCAGCCCTCTCAGATGACATTCTTTCCTCGAAGCAGGAAATTGTACGTGAAAATATCATTTCAAAAATAGGTTCCATGGTGCAAGCCACAAAAACAGTTCTGGTGGAACGCTTCGACAGTGGCAAAAAAGAACTCGTCGATATGCGTTCGATGTCAGGCAAAAGTGCCGACGTATTAATGACAACCATGAAAAAACTGCGGGCCGAACAGGCCGTGTACCAAAAAGATGTGGAAAATTTTCAAACCAGTCGTGATGTGCTCAAACGACAACTGGTGGATTTAAACGAAACATTGTCACTGGAATCACTGGACCAGCTCATCACTAAAACCCGTGAATCCATGGTGGACAGTTGGACAACCGGCGGCGTGAAAAAGGGCATGAAAACCTTTTTCGATGGCGCCAAAGACACCATGACACAAGTAAACTGGCAAGTGGAAAAGGCCAACAAAATTGTTAGCTCGATTTACGATCGGTTTCGCGAGGAACATGGCTTTAAAGATATCAAGCCAGAACTTTTTACCACAAAGAAGTTTTCTCGTGAATTGGTGATGTTATACGACAAAGCGAATAAATTTCGCAACAGTCCGGTCACCACCATGACAGAACAAAGCTTCGTGGTAAAAAAGTTTTTTGTTTCCATGGTCAGTCATGCACGGAATATTTTCTTTCGCGCCAATGAAGACGCTGAAGACTGGGCAAAAAACGTCATGCAGCCATTGGCCAAACGCATCAAGGAACGTAAACACCAACTGCAAAAGCGCCTCGAAAATTTACAAAAAATAAAATCATCACGGGAAAAAATTGGTGAAAACATCACCCGCCTGGAAAAAGAAACGGTGGAGTTGCATCATCAACTAAAAACCATAAACAAAATTTTGTCAGCAATTCATTCACCATTGCCCAAAATTGAATCTTCAGTAACCGCCACAGAAACAACAGCGCCACAAGAACAAGAAAAACGCCCCGGCGTGGTAACTGCATTGCGCAGTGTTCAGTAACAATATAATTTATCCCCAAGCAATGCAGCTTCATACCAAGTATTGGCATCTCTCATCACTTAATCCGCTCAATATTAGTGAGCCCACACGCTATGAAATCAATTATTTGCAATAGGTTTAGCCAACTTAATTCAAAAAACCGGTTTAAATTTGAGAAACTGCTATCTTATCAACCCAAAAAAATGTTAGTTTCTAAAATTATCTGACATCATTCACTGGATGGGAGGCAAGTGGTGTTGAATCAATTGGCAAAATATCTACCCGGGTTTAAGTTGTTAACCTATCTGGCGCTGGCAATATCGATTGTACCACTCATCCTCGGCGCAAAAATTGCCACCGCAGCCCCTCAATCAAAGACATTTGATGATTACACGATTCATTTTAATGCCTTTACCAGCGATACCCTGCAACCCCAGGTTGCTAAAGCCTATAAAATCACACGCAGTAAAAACCGTGCCTTATTAACCATATCAGTTATCAAGAAATCATTATCACCCACAGGCATGCCTGTGGCAGCCAACATATCAGCCAAAGCAACTAATCTGACGGGCCAATTGAAAGACATACAGATTCGCGAAATTAAAGACGGTGCTGCAATTTATTACCTCAGTGAATTTCATGTCGCTGATAAGGAAGTGCTTGATTTTGTCATCCAGGTGAAACCCGAAAACAAAAGTGGTCCCTTCCAACTAACGCTACGGCAACAGTTTTACACCAATTAAGCAACAGCCATAAAATATAGATTGCTCAGCATAATTATGTCATCAGGCAATTATGTCTCCAGCCAATAAGCTCGAAATAAACCATTACTAGCCGATATACCCAAAGCGTTTGGAATTTAGGTATTTAGTGCGCGTCATATTTTTGTTCTGGCACCAACAGTAGGTTCTTTAAGAAAGCCGAAATGACGAGTAATAGCCGGCTATTGCGAGGAATTTCAACGCTTACGCATCCTGCTCACGCCCCTTGCCTACATCCCTGTAGACAACGCCGCCAGGACGGAAATAGGACAGCAATAAAACCTAAATCCCAAACCGCTTTGGGTATAACTGTTTTGCCATTACAACACGATTAGGCAAGCCCCCATCCATCCGCTACACTATTCAATGCTATTCATTGATGTATGGGAATGTCCGACGTGTCCAGATGGATTAAAACACAACTTAACAGCATACTCTGCCTGCTTTCAATACTTTGGATGTACCAGGTTACGGCAACCGCACAGGCACAAATAAACCGCAGCAACACCGACGCTAAAACAGCATTAACATTTGGCTTTCTGCCAATGCAGAGCCCCATCGCCTTATTCAAACGATTTGCGCCACTGCGTGACTACCTATCAGCCGAATTAAATCACGAAATTCGTTTAGAGACGGCAAAGGATTTTCCGGAATACGCAAAGCGTACCGCCAACCGACAATATGACATTCTGCTCACCGCACCCCATATGGCCCTTAGCGCGCTAGCAACAGGCAAATACGAATTGGCAGCAACATTCAACAAGCCACTGCAAGCCGTAATCGTGGTCAAGAATAATAGCCCCATCAACCACCCCTCTGACTTGGCGGGAAAAACCATTGCAACGCCGCCTGAACAAGCCATTGTCACCTTGTTCGGCATCAGATACCTGCAAACACAAGATATCATCAACACCCCATTTAGAATCTACCGCACCCATAACGCAGCATATAGAGCCGTACTTGGCAACGAGGCCGAGGCAGCCATCATTGCAAATTTCATCGCCGATAATGCGATTAAACATGGTAAACCACTTAAAATTATCGCGCAGAGTCCCTCGTTTCCAGGCGTGGGTATTTTGGTGGCCCAGGATCTACCTACCGATTTAAAAAATCGCATCAAAAAAACATTGTGGGGTATGACAACGCGGCCAGAGGGGAGAGCCGTACTCAAAAGAATTTCGCAACCAGGCTATACCGAAGCCTACCCGTCAGAATTTGAAACCCTGCGCCCTTTTATCATGCAAGACGATACACCAAAAATCACCATCAAAAACAAAGCAAAATTGCTGTAAAATGGCGTATTGCCAATACCAGTGTAGTGTATTGAATAATAGTGTATTGAATATACAATCACGGCAATTCAAGTTGATTACTTGTAAAACGATGACTGTATCCGGACGCGAGACTACTACTTGTTAATCGAAGACCCCCACAATCAGTTAAATAATGACCTGGAAGCCAAGCCGCACAGTAAACGCACGCCTCGGTGGTTACATCATACAAAACTAAGGCTATCCACGCGCATCATCGTTGCGGTGGTTGTTATCCAGGCCTTTGTACTGGCCGCGATCATTTGGAATAATATTCGCCTGATTAACTCCAGTCACAAAGATCTGCTGCAGCAATCCGTAGCAGCAGAAACCAAATTATTATCAAACTCATTGGCGCCGGGTCTGGCGGTTAACGACCGCGCAACCCTGGAGGATGTATTGTCCATGCTGACGGACAAACATAACCTCGCCTATATACTTGTGTTCAACGCCAAAGGCGAAATAATGGCAAGCCTCGGACAACCCAACAGTGACACAACCGAGACGCCCTATAATTGGAGCACTATTCATGATATCTACGATGTCGTTAGTGACATTTACCTCGCCGGCCAGAATTTAGGCTACATGAAAATCGGCTATTCGCTGCACTCAGTTAACAAAATCGCCGCCGAAACCCGCAACCAGAGCACTGCCATTGGCGCCTTGGGGTTATTGCTATCCATCATTGTCACAGTGATACTTAGCCTGTTTATAACCCGAAACTTACGCAAACTGGAAGAGGGCGCCAACGCCATAAAACGTGGCGAACTGAATTACCGCATTGCAGTGGATGCTGAAGATGAAATTGGTGATGTTGCCAATTCTCTCGACCAGTTAGCGGCGCACCTGTCAATTACTCAGCACGAACTCGATCAAAAACATGCCGCGCTGCAACGTGAAACCCGTTACCTGCAGACCCTGCTAAATGGCATTGATGCCGTCATCGTGGAAGTAAAATTACCCGGATACCAATTTAGCTATGTCAGTAAGGAAGCCGAAAACCTGCTTGGCTATACCATTTCACAATGGTTAAAACCCAATTTCTGGCAGGACCACATCTATCCGGAGGACCGCGCCTGGATCGAGAAATCCATCGAAGATAACACCCAAAAGCCCGGCTCATTCACCCTTGATTTTCGTATGGTCCATGAATTGGGGCATATGTTATGGATACGCGCCATCAACAATGTAGAAATGGACAAAAACGGCAACCCAATTATCCGCGGTTTGCTGCTGGATATTATGGAACAAAAAACAGCGGAAGAACGCATTATTTACCTCGCGGAACACGACTCACTAACGGGATTAATTAACCGTCGCCGTTTTCAGGAAGAACTGGAACGGAGCATCGCCTATTCTCAACGTTACGACCAACAAGGCGCACTCCTGTTTATCGACCTCGATCAGTTCAAATACATTAACGATACCTATGGCCATCAGTATGGTGATGAATATTTATTGGATGTTTCAAGGCGCCTGGCAAAAGTGTTACGTAAAACCGATATTCTTGGCAGACTTGGTGGGGACGAGTTTGGCATCATTATTCCCAGCGTCACCGAAGAAGAAACGGCAACCGTCGCCAACGCACTGTTAGGCACGCTGTCTCAGGAAACCATAGAGTACGAAGACAAATTAATACACATTAGTGCCAGCATTGGCGTGGCCTTTTTTCCAGCACAAGGGGTCATCGCAAACGACCTGTTGGCCAAAGCCGATGCCGCAATGTATACCGCAAAAAATAAAGGCCGAAGCCAGTATCGAACCTTCAATGAAGATGAAGACGAACTCTGGAATATGCAGGCTAAAATTCACTGGGAAGAAAATATTCGCTGGGCCCTGGAAAACAACCGTTTCCTGCTGTACTTTCAACCGGTAGCTGATTTAAACAGACAAACGATTTGTCACTACGAAGTTCTGTTAAGAATGCGCGGCAAACACGATGAGCTAATAACCCCCGCGGCCTTTATCGACACCGCTGAGCGTTTTGGACTCATTCGCGATATTGATCGTTGGGTCCTGCACAACGCCATCAAAGAGCAGGCAAAACGGCGGGACAATGGCGAACAGGTAACGCTTGCCATCAACATATCCGGCCGGCATTTCGGCAGCTCTGAAATAATGCTTTTGGTGAAGGAGTCGATGGAAACCTTTAAAGCGGACCCACACAGCATCATATTTGAAGTCACTGAAACGGCCGCAGTGGAAAACCTCGCTCAAGCACGGGAGTTTATCGATTCACTAAAAGCCCTGGGATGCCGTTTTGCCCTGGATGATTTCGGCATTGGATTTTCATCCTTTCACTATCTTCGGAATTTGCCTGTGGATTTCGTGAAAATTGATGGCAGTTTCGTGCGAAACTTACATACTGAACCCGCCGACCGTATTTTTGTTAAAGCAATGGTGGATTTAGCCAGCGGCCTCGGCATCACCTGCATCGCAGAGTTTGTTGAAAACAAAGATATAGTACATATACTGCGTGAATTGGGCGTGGAGTATGGTCAAGGTTATTATATTGCCGAACCCGCAGGCAATACCATTGCCACGGGCCTCGATCATGTTATTTGAAACGGGCTCATACCCCCTCAATACTGATTATCCTGCCGATACGGGGCAACGTATATTTTCTGAAACCCGCGGTACTATACCCGTGACGTTTAGGATTTTGTTGTTAAGTGTTAAGCGTGCTTTCTATTTTTTTTCATGGCACACAAGCATGGGACAAAAAGCATGGCACCAAAAGTAGGCTCCTTAAAAAAGCCGAAATGGCGCGTGAGCCGGACTATTGCTAGATATTTAAACGCTTCTGCATCCTGCTCACGCTCGTTGACTACAGCACTTTAGTTTACGGTACTTGCAGCGACAGTGCCTAAACCATCTAACTTAATACGACCTATTGGCTAAGTGGGTGCGACGACGCCCTAGCGGCGTATCGTTAGAGCGATAAATCGTATTCAATGGTTAATGGCGCATGATCTGAAAAACGCTCTGTTTTATATATCGAAGTGGACTTCACTCGCGCTTTAAGTTTTTGGCTTACCACGTGATAGTCGATACGCCACCCCACATTATTCGCCCAGGCCTGCCCCCGGTTTGACCACCAGGTGTATTGATGCGGCTCATGGTTAACAATCCTAAAGGCATCGACATAGCCGAGCGTGTCAAACAGCTCATCCAGCCAGGCGCGCTCCTCAGGCAGGCAGCCGGAATTTTTCTGGTTACTCTTCCAGTTTTTAATATCAATTTCCTTGTGCACAATATTCCAATCACCACAGAGAATGTAATCGCGCCTTTTACGTCGCATGGCTTTTAATCTGTCATAAAAGCGCTCCATAAAGCTGAATTTTATCTGCTGACGCTCATCGCCACTGGACCCGGAAGGCAGATAAAGGGAGGCCACACTTAATTTACCAAAATCCGCCTGAATGTACCGCCCCTCAGCATCCATATCGTCCCATCCCTCACCTAAGCCAAGAATGACGTTATCGGGCTTTTGTTTGCAAATCAGGCCCACACCACTATAGCCTTTTTTCTGTGCTTCGAAATAATAGGTGTGATACCCCTTGGGGTGAAAGCATTCATCTTCTAATTGGTGATTCTGCGCCTTAATTTCCTGCAAGCAAACCACGTCGGCATCCTGTTTAGCCAGCCAGTCAAAAAACCCTTTTTTTGCCGCGGAACGAATTCCATTCACATTCGCCGTAATAATTTTCATACCCAATAAATCCCCACGATATTGTCGCAATAAATTCCGAATACACAATCGGGCACCATAATAACCAATTAGCGGTCAGCGATCCATGAATCGCCGACATTTCCTGTCCGGGAATCCCGCCAGTGCTAAAATCGCCACGTCCATTTGCGACAGAACAGTCAGCTGGTTACAATAAGCACCGAACGCAGTAACTTAACATTCGACTGAAAGGCCACAACCACCATGGAATCCTACCAAAAAGACTTTATAACATTCGCAATCGATATCGGCGTATTAAAATTCGGGGAGTTTACGCTAAAGTCCGGCCGCATAAGCCCCTATTTTTTTAACAGCGGTTTATTCAACACAGGCGCCAGCCTGGGCCGTTTAGGCCGTTTTTATGCCCAAGCGGTTGAGGCCTCCGGCATTGCTTATGACATGATTTATGGTCCGGCGTACAAAGGTATCCCATTGGCATCGGCCCTGGCCATTGCGCTGTCCAACGACTTTAAGCATGACGTACCCTATGCATTTAATCGCAAGGAAATAAAGTCCCATGGCGAAGGCGGCATTATTGTTGGCTCACCATTGCAAGGCAAAGTTCTGATCATTGACGATGTTATCTCGGCTGGCACGTCTGTACGGGAGTCCATTGATATTATTAAGGCTCAGGGCGCGGAACCAGCAGGGGTTGTCATCGCCCTGGATCGCCAGGAGGTAGGCAAAGGAGATACCACCGCAATCCAGGAAGTGGAAAAGGAATTTGGTCTTCGCGTTGCCAGCATCACCGCACTGGAACATCTCATTGCTTATTTAGAACAAAATGAGCAGCAGAAGGGGCTACAACAGGATAAGTTGCAGGATTACGTCACGGCGATTAACAAATACCGTGACCAATATGGCATGAAGTAAAACCATTAGCGGCCAGCAATGTAGCAGCGCACATTAATTACGGATTTTCAGTGGATGCCTTAATTAATGTGCCAACACCCTCATTGGTAAATATTTCCAATAATACGGCATGTTCAACACGGCCGTCGATAATGTGAGCGGTATTAACACCGTTTTGCACCGCTTCCAGCGCGCTTTTTATTTTCGGCAACATACCGCCATGAATGGTGCCATCTTTAATCAGACTACTGACTTGAGCTGCCGTTAATCCAGTCAGCAGTTTTCCTTCTTTATTTAGCAGACCTTCCGTATTGGTTAATAACATTAATTTCTCTGCTTTCAAGGTTTCAGCCAATTTACCGGCGACCAGGTCTGCATTAATATTATATGACTCACCATTTCGCCCAACACCAATGGGCGCAATAACGGGAATAAAATTGCCTGTGACCAGCATATTAACAACAGCTGGATTAATATGCTCTACCTCACCAACATGCCCAATATCAATTATCTCGGATGCATTTAATTCCGGGGCATTGTTGGTAAATTCCAATTTTTTAGCGTGAATCAAGTCACCATCTTTTCCGGTTAATCCCACCGCATTACCGCCGACCCGGTTAATGAAGTTAACAATTTCCTTATTAACCAAACCACCCAACACCATTTCAACAACATCCATGGTTTCACTATCGGTGACGCGCATGCCCTGGAAAAACTGCGACTCTTTTCCAATTTTACTCAACAGGGAACCAATTTGCGGACCACCACCATGCACCACAACGGGATTGATACCAATCTGTTTCATCAGCACAATATCGCGTGCAAAGCCATTTTTCAACGCATCATCCACCATGGCATTACCACCATACTTAATGACGATGGTCTTCCCGGTAAAACGCTGAATATAAGGCAGTGCCTCGGTAAGCACCCGCGCAATACCCATGGCTTTTACTTGATTAATGCTCATGCTAATTCTTTATTCATTACTCATTGTTGTGTCAAAGCCATTGATAGCGGTCTTTATCAATGGCCGTTACCCGCTAGATGTCCACTTGTTTTACTGCTATGGTTCAATACGTTTTAACATACATTTAAGCACCCGCATTAAAACGGCAGCGTAATTGGGGTTGTAGCCTGAGCTTCAGCCAACACCCTAAACTGGTCTTTAATTCGCTCCAAACCTTCTTCTGTTTCTGACTCAAACCGAAACACCAGACATGGCGTGGTATTCGATGCCCGCACTAACCCAAACCCATCGTCAAAATCGGCCCGAATACCATCAATAGTAGTGATTTTCGCATTGCCAAATTGCGCATTGGCCACCATGCGCTCGATGAGTTTAAAGTGTTCGCCTTCCTCCATATCCAACTTAAGTTCCGGCGTATTAATACTATTTGGCAAGGCCGCAAAAATCTCCGTGGCACTGCGTGAATCTTTCGCCAATATCTCTAATAATCGAGCCGCCGTGTACAGGGCATCATCAAAACCATACCAACGTTCTTTAAAAAAGATATGCCCACTCATTTCACCCGCTAATAATGCACCTGTCTCCCTGAGCTTTGCTTTAATAAAGGAATGTCCGGTTTTCCACATGATGGGGTTACCACCCGCTTCTTTTATAATGTGGGCAAGATGGGTAGTGCACTTGATATCAAAAATGATATCACCGCCGGGGTTTCGGGAGAGCACATCCTGCGCGTACAACATCATTTGACGATCCGCCCAGATAATTTTTCCGTCAGGCGTAATAACGCCTAAACGATCACCATCCCCATCAAATGCCAGACCAATGTCAGCCTGTTCACGTGTTACGGCGCTGATTAAATCCTGCAGATTCTCCGTTTGACTGGGATCGGGATGGTGATTGGGAAAGTTACCATCCACGTCACAAAACAGCTCGGTGATGTCACAACCCAACCCTTTAAAGAGCTGCGGTGCAACACTCCCGGCAACCCCATTACCACAATCCACCACGATTTTAAGTTTGCGGTCCAGTT
>Ga0316204_10007175_pt1 | contig 16544 bp, 15 predicted proteins | sample 6monrhotite_MG_2_FD_205661 | JGI IMG/M metagenome (GOLD analysis project Ga0316204, IMG submission 205661) | Microbial mat bacterial communities from mineral coupon in-situ incubated in ocean water Damariscotta River, Maine, United States -... | ecosystem: Environmental > Aquatic > Marine >... | reverse complement strand
TCTAGTGGTAAGTTTCCAATACTTGTTATATCAAGACCTAATTCTATAAGGTAGTTTATGCTTTCATAAGCATGGTGAGCATTCATCGCCTTATTTAGGTGCTCATTATACGACCCGTTAAACTCTCTGCCTGAGGCATGAAGATATTTTAGTATCTCTACGTGATTTTCATTTATGATTTCGACAATAACATCAGTACCCAATTCATCCAGATTAGCACCATTACTAACGGCTTGTCGTAAGTCTTTAAGATGGCCTTTGGTGGCAGAAACTTTCATTTTAGTAAAGTGTTGTACTTGTAAACAAACACCTCTGTTAATAAAATCCTTTTGCAGGACCTCATTTTCATAGCTATAGGCTATTTCATAGGCATATTCTAAATCATCCATAAGGCTTAGTGCATTCAAAACTTCCGTATAGTTAAAACATACTGCATTTGCAATGACTATCTTATTAAATATTATATTTGAGTTTAAAATATATTCGATTATCTCCGAGTCAATATTGAGATCTTTAGGGTCTTGTAAGATGGTAGACTGAGTTGTATGAGTGTCTTGTTTTTTTGAGTAATATCGATTGAGTACAGAATTAAGCGATTCATTTTTGTTTGCCCCTGTCAAAACCGCGAATTTCATCATGTTCAAATTATTACTGTCTAATCCCATTCTAAACAAACGTGATTTGTCAGATGGACTCCAAGATTTAAATCCTTCTATAGCGTTGGGTCTTTCTAGATAATACTCAATGATAAAGTGTAAGAGATCATCTCTTTTAGTGCTTGTCTCTCCATGCGAGTTTATTGGAGCTGAACCCATCCATTTGGTTAAAATTTTGTTTGTATCCGCATGTATATTAAAACCATTTTCAATTAACAATTGTAATATCTCTACACTAGCAATGGTTAAAACAGCATATACAAACAATGAAGCTGGTTTTACACCTTGCTCAATGGCTTGCTTTGCGAGGTCTAAATCACCTATATTAATGGCTGCTAGAAGCATCCCTTTAAGAAGTTTTTCATCCTTACACGCTTCAAAGTTTGGAATTAAAAGATGCAAATATTTTTTGTCTTTTTCTATGGCTTTTTGAAGCACATACTCTTTTACTGTAGCGTCAGACTCTAACAGTAGATTAATAATTTGATCATTACCTGTTTGTACGGCTATATCTAAGGCATTCTTAGGAAGGTGTATATTTAAGTTTACGTCAGCACCAAGAGCTAGCCACCGTTTCACCTCGTCTATATTAGCATCTTCACACGCTTGCATGAGATTTTCATGAAGGTAAGATGGTGTCATATTATTGCCCTCGAAGGAGTTCTGCTACATAGGGATTGGTTTTATTTATGTGTTTCACCAAACCACTAGATAGTTTTTCATTGACACCTAAGCTGTATTTTTCATCTACCTTATCTATATAGATTTCAGCCTCATTAATACCAACTTTTATTGACATGATGTGTTCTTCAGAACTTACATTAAGCATAATTGCAAATATATCATCGCTTACACTCTCAGCCTCTACGGCGTAGAAACAAGAGCTAAGAATATTCATCTGAGTTACGGGTTGAGCACGATCCAATTGGGATTTTATTGACTCTATAAGTTCATCATAATCAGATGTATCATTCTTTTCATCTACTAAATATGCCTTGAAGTCTTTTTCTTTATGTACGTCCAAAAATTCTGTAAGTTGCTTTTGAATTTTGCTAAATACTAAAACTTTAGAGCTCTTAAGATAGTTAACAAGTTTAGGTGTAATTTCTTTACTAGATACGGTAGATAAAAGGCTTAGTAAGTTATTATCACTTGTAGTATTTTTTTCATAAGAATACAGTAGTCTAGAAATCATATCCCATCTTCTTGGATCCATTCCTGGATCACTCATGTCATCTTCATTGCTTTGAAGTAAAAAGTCAGAACGATTATTATCAAGGTAGCTAATGATTAAGGGGTGAACCTTTTGTCTATTGTTTTTCGTATCATACAAAAGAGCATAACTCGTTTTCCATGACTCAAGCGTAGCTTTAACCTTTACTATGGCCATTCGACTTAGCATAGCCTTATCAAGTGACTCAACAAGGTAATTGCCGTCATCGACGGGATTACCAGCACAGACAATAAACAATGACTCTGGTAATTTAATACTATCAGATCCAAACTCTTTTTTAAGTATTAAGTTCATTAAACTTTGAAGATTTTGTGGCTCTGCTCGATTGAGCTCATCTATAAAAAGAAGCGTTTCTTTATTGTTTTTATCATTTTGAAGTATTGTTGATACCCAGTTAGGTATAGACTTCTTAAATACAGTAAATTTTTGATCATTAAAGCCTGCTACAATATCTGTTGAAACTGTCCTACCGTAAAACTCTATATGATCTAAAGAAGCCACTCCCATAATGATACAATCCATTTCTTTTGCTTTTGCATACTGCTCTATAATCGATGTCTTACCTATCCCAGACTCACCCTCTAAATAGGGGACAATTTGGGATTCTTTGTATATGTCTAAATGTGAAAAACTAATGTTCATCTATATTCCTCTGCATGAATCAAGTTCAACCAGACCTTTATTAATCCCGAGTAGTTCATTGATTTTGTATTTTTTAATTATTTGGCCTGATAGAGCGTGTACTTTATGTGATTTTTCTTGTACATTCGCGCAGACCTATTTCAACAGTATCATATCTTATGCTAGCTTATTTAAGGGTACAATTAATGACTTACATGAGCGAGGGGCATAGGTTTTAAATTATAAGTGAAAGTATACCAAGGACTTCGCCTAAGTCCGTTGCATGTTGCGTATAAAGTTACCCGCGATGTGTTTACTTCGTGCAAGAAACTGCTGGGCTAATGCGGGTTCATAAATACTGTTAAGCGTTTCAAAAAAAAGCTTAAGCCACCGCTCAAAGGCTTTGACACTCAGTCTATCTGCAAACTCGAGGTGAGGAGCAAAGGGAGTTCTGTTATAGTCAGACTCGCCTAAAGCGATAGCTGCCCAAAAGTTTGTTAAAAGCTCGATATGGGATTTCCATGTTTCGTTTTTCATGTCTTTACCCAGTACATCGATAAAGATAGGGCCTATCAAGTCGTCCTTGATAACCTTTGCGTAAAAACTAACGACTAATTTGTTTAAATTTTCTTTTGTTACTTCACTTGTTAACCCAAGACAACTATTATTCTTGTGTCTTTTTCCACTCATCTGTCAGTTGGCCTGAAAAGCCCCAGTTCTCTTCCTCAATCTCTTGAATAACGATATGCGTATGTTCAGGTTTTTTCCCAAGTATTTTGCTGAGCGATGCGGTCATCTCTTTAACAAAAGACGCTTTTTGTTCTCTAGTAGCACCTTTTGTTATGTCTTTTAGTTGGCTTTTTCTCTTCGATATTGCTTTATCTTATAGGACATAAATCGAAGGTCTCCATAATTAAGTGAAGGCTTTTCCATCGCTTCTATAAATACTGTTTTGACATATTCTTTTTCATCAGTTTTTTCCACCTTAAGGAGTTTAATTGGCTCATCTTTACAAGACTGATTAATATCAAACTCTTGAAAAGTTGATAAATATTGATTTACGACTATTCTGTCAGTCTCACTGACTTCTTCATAATAACAATCATATTTATATATAAACATTAATGTAGCTAGTATTAAAAAACCAATAATTGCTTTTTTCCTTGTTGCCTTAGACTTTGTTTTTCTAAAGGCAAGAAAAAAGAACAAAGCTATGAAGCCGATGACTGATACTAATGATAGAAAGAAATTTATAATTTATCCTTTATGACATAACTCTTTAATATCCAACACTTTATAGAATTAATCCTTAAATATTCAAATAATCATACATGTTAAATGTAGTGATATTTTGAATAATATGTTGTTTTGTAATATTTTCTTTGATCTTTGTGATTAATTAGCTGGTTTTGAAGTATTTATATGTAGGGATATTGGATTTTAAGCCAATATCCCTACAAAATGTTTTGCTATTTTTTCTATATGTAATATCCCTACATTATGTTGGGCTATTTTTTGAGTATCAATGTTTTAATCTAAGTGTTTTTCATTTAACCTGTCTCATACCAATATCTTCAAATTCTAGAAAATATCTTAACTAACCTTTAACATATAACTCTATTGTCAAAATCATTATTAAAGATAGTTCTCTGAGGACTATAATGACTAAAAGAATAAGGAGTATGTTATGCATGCAAACTATATCAAAAAGATGCAAGATGCGGCAATGGCTATCATTGAGCGAAACGGTCTCTCATCTGAGTGGAGAAACAGGTCTCATATCATCACGGTGGCACAAAGCAGCGAGGATGAGAAGGTACTCAATCATATCTTTGACACCTTTATCAAAGAAGAAGAGGTCGTTGATATGGAGATATACTCGGCACTGCGAGACAATCCATCCATAGATACACATCTGGAAGCAGAGCTGGCAGGGTGTCATGCGAAATTGACACGGCCATCATTGGACGAACTCGATGAGATGGAGATGTCTTCTTAAGTCAAAGAACTATTTTTTCCCAAAGAACTTGTAGTAGAACCCGGCTACGGATTTAAGCGGTGCACGTGAGACAGAAAGCGAACCTTTTTCTATCTTTCCGGCAGTCACCGTAGTCCCCGCTGCTATCAAGACATCGTCTTCGATGATGACGGGTGCGACAAGCTGGGAATCTGAACCGATAAACACGTTCTTTCCGATGATGGTTTGGTACTTGGCCTTGCCGTCATAGTTGCAGGTGATTACACCGGCACCGACATTGGTTCCCTCGTCGATCTGGGCATCGCCGAGATAAGAGAGGTGGCCTGCCTTGACACCTTTGAGTGTTGATTTTTTGACTTCGACGAAGTTGCCGATGTGGGTATCTTCGATGTGCGAATGCGGGCGGATGTGTGCCAGAGGACCGATATCAGAGTTCTTGATAATACTGTCTTCGATGACACTGCCGCTTTTGATGTGTGCATTTTCTATGAGGGTATTGCCGCAGAGACGTGCGCCGTTTTCTATGATGGACTCGCCGTTGAAGGTCACGCTTTCTTCGATATAGATCGTCGAAGGCAGTTGCATGCTAATGCCTTCTCTCATCCATTTTTCCTTGATACGTCCTTGCATGATCTCTTCTGCTATAGCAAGATCAAACTTGGAATTGACGCCTTTGAAATGTTCTTCATCGACCAAGAGAGGTTTGATACTCAGGCCATCTGCTCGTGCCATCGATATGACATCAGTCAGATAGTATTCAGCCTGGGCATTCTCGTTGCTTAGTTTCGGAAGGTACTTTTGCAGAACTGTTTTGGAAAATGCGTAAATGCCCGCATTGACCGTAGTGACTGCTTTTTCTGCATCCGAGGCATCTTTTTCTTCGACGATACGCTCGACGCCTTTTTCGGAGATGATCACACGTCCGTAACCGGAGGAGTCTTCTAGATCAAAGATGGACATGGTGATATCTGCATCAGAAGTCTCAAAACCCTGCAGTGCCTCTGCTGTGATAAGGGGCATGTCTCCGTTGAGCACAAGGACCTTCTCGTGTTGAGGCTGGATGTTCATGACTGCTCCGCCTGTTCCGGGAAAATTCTCTGCGTCTTGGACGATGAAATTGACTGTGTCGCCAAAATGTTTTTTCATCGCGTCCTGAACGGCCTCTTTTTGATGGTGGATGACAACAGTGACATCATCGCTGATCTTTAAGGCCTCTTTGATGATGAAGTAAAGCATCTCTTTCCCGCTGATAGGGTGGAGGACCTTGGCTTTGGAGGACTTCATTCGGCTGCCTTTTCCTGCAGCCAAGATTATAACGGATAGGTTCATGTTCTTATATCTTTACGTAATATTTGCACGATTATAGCAAAAAAGCTATGAGGATGAGAGGGTCTGTTTTATTTTTGTGTAATGTTTTCAGTAAAATATCCGATGTAAGAAGAATGAATGTCAAACTTATCTTCTTGGTAGGTACGGCTGTTCGCTATAGATGGTGCGATTTAAGCTTCTTTTGTAAAAATTAAGTAATAATTATGGCACTTAATAGATATTTTATAATTTTGGGGATTTGATGGATTTAGCAACGGTCATAGGTCTTGTTCTGATTTTAGCACTTCTACTGGGTGCGATGGCGATGGGTGTTGGTATCGGTGCTTATATCGATATTCCTTCTGTATTGATTGTTGTGGGCGGTTCTTTGGGTTCACTGCTTGTCGGTTTTAAGATGGAGCAGATGAAGAACTTTGTCAAGATCTTTATGATCGCGATCAAACCCCCTCAAGAAGATCTTCCCGAATTGATCAAAAAGCTTGTGGAGTATGCCACTCAAGCTCGTAGAGACGGTATTCTTTCCTTGGAAGCGGCTGCTAACACGGAAGAGAATAAATTCTTAAAACAGGGCTTATCTATGGCAGTTGATGGAAACGAGCCGGATACCATCCGTGATCTATTGGAAATTGAGATGGACCAGACGAGTACGCGTCATAAGGGAAATGCTGCGGTCTTTGACCAGTGGGCGGGTTTTGCCGGGGCGATGGGTATGATTGGTACACTTATCGGTCTTGTCGCGATGCTTTTGAATATGGCCGACCCTTCTGCCATCGGTCCTTCAATGGCTGTTGCCTTGCTGACAACGATGTATGGTGCGATGATCGGTAATATCTTCGGTGCTCCTATTGCAAATATTCTTCTTATTCGTAATGATGAGGAAAACCTTGTCAAAGAGGTAGTCCTCGAAGGTATCATGTCTATTCAGGCAGGAGATAATCCGCGTACGCTTGAATCAAAGCTTCTCTCTTTCCTTTCGCCTAGCGATCGTGTCAGTCAGTTTGAATAAGTATAGGCGAGCCTGATGGGTAAAAAAGCCAAACCGTGCGATTGTCCTAAATGTCTTCCGGCGTGGCTCGCGGCATTTGGGGATCTGATGAGTCTTCTTCTGTGTTTCTTCGTACTTCTTCTTTCGATGTCAAGCATGGATGCCAAAAAGATCTCTGAGGCTATTGGTTCTCTTGCTGGCGCGATGAGTGTTCTTGAAGGCGGAACGAAGACGGAGATCTCCAAACAGCGTATCTTGGAGTCTACCCCGATAGAAAACCGTGATGAGAGTTCAGAGCAGGTCAATCGTATCAAGCAGGCAATCGCAGAGATGAATGAGATGATGGAAAAGGGGAAAGGTCCCGCTGTCACACTCTCGGAAAGTGAAGAAGGTTTTGTTCTGCGTCTGCCGGCAAGCCTCCTATTCAAAGTCGGTGAAGCGAAGATCGAAAACGATGATGCCATTTTATTTTTAAAGCGGATTGCTCTATTGATACAAGAGCTTCCAAATGATCTCGAAGTCAGTGTACGCGGTCATACAGACAACCAAGTTCCAGGTGCAAAGAGCGGTTTTCAGGACAATTGGCAGCTCTCATCGGCTCGTGCCATATCCGTTTTGAAAGAGCTGCTTGTAGGCGGAGTCAAGGCGGACAGGATGCATGCCGCAGGTTTTGCCGACTTTAGACCTGAAGCCAGCAATGCTACCGTCAAAGGCCGCGAAAAAAACCGCCGTGTTGAGCTGTATTTCTACGCGCGAAAAAATGATAATAAATCTGAACTGCAGCAATCGGTTTTGGACAAGGCAAAAGCACTTAATAAATGATACGAATACTCAGCTTACTGGTATTTCTGGCATTCACGGCTTTTGCTGAGACGCTGGAAGTCCCTACTATAAACCTCTCACTATCATCACCGGAAACGCCGGAGGCACTGGTATCTTCGATCAATGTCATCTTGATGCTGACTATACTTTTTCTTGCACCAAGTCTGCTCTTGATGACGACGACCTTTACGCGTTTTGTGATCGTATTCGGGTTTTTACGACAGGCGATGGGAACACAGCAGATACCGCCGACCCAGCTCTTGGTCTCTCTGGCTCTTTTGCTGACGATCTATGTGATGGAGCCTATAGGACTTAAGGCCTATGAGCAGGGGATAAAACCTTACGTCGCAGAGCAGATCAGTTATGAGGTGGCTTTTGAACGTACGACAGAACCTTTTAAAAACTTCATGATCCGCAATACGCGTGAAAAAGACCTTGCTCTGTTTTTTAGGATACGAAAGATGGAAAATCCTCAGACAATCAAGGATGTGCCGCTTTCCGTTATCGTACCGGCTTTTATGATATCGGAGTTGAAGACAGCTTTTGAGATCGGGTTCCTGCTCTTCTTGCCATTTTTGGTCATCGACATGGTCGTGGCCTCGTTGCTCATGTCAATGGGTATGATGATGCTTCCTCCGGTAATGATATCTCTACCGTTCAAGATACTTATCTTTGTGCTTGTCGACGGATGGAACCTGCTTGTCGGCAACATGATCGCCAGTATAAAATAAAGGTTAGACTTGTTTCATTTTAAGAATATGAGTACGGCATACTGTACGTGGGCTTTCTGCCGAAGAAAACTAAGTATTAACGTAGCTAAAGTGGCTTTTGCTGCTTTGGCGAATAGGAAATAATAGTGCATTGCGAATATTTTGGGATATGCGGCAGCTGCAAGCTTTATGAGCTAAGTTATGAAGAGCAGCTTCAGCAGAAGTTGAACGGTGTCCAAGAGCTCTTTAAAGAGATTTACAGTGGTGATTTCGACATTGCCCGCTCAAAAGAAGAACATTACCGAGCGCGCAGCGAGTTTAAGGTCTGGCATACGGGCGAAGAGATATCGTATGCGATGAACAGACTTGACAAAGAGGGCGTCGTACAGATAGAGAGTTGTCCTATGGTGAATGAGAGTATTGCTTCGCTTATGCCTACGTTACTTAGTGCTATAGCAGAGAAAAAGATGGGACATAAGCTTTTCAATATCGACTTTCTCTCCAGTTCTAACAATGAGATAGTCGTTAGTCTTATCTATCACAAAAAACTTGATGAACAGTGGAACGTACTGGCTCAGGAGTTGTCTGTTGAACTTGGGATACATGTTATCGGAAGAAGCCGTAAGCAAAAGGTCGTGATCGGACAGGACTATATAACAGAGACGCTAAGTTTCGCAGGCAAGGCGTACCATTTCAAACAGATTGAGAACTCTTTTACCCAGCCGAATCCGCATGTCAATGAACAGATGGTCTCATGGGCACTCAAACAGGCAGAAGGCTCAAGCGGAGATCTCTTGGAGTTGTACTGCGGTGCAGGAAATTTCACTATTCCTTTTGCTGAAGTCTTTGATAAGGTCCTGGCAACAGAGATATCCAAAAGCTCTATTTCGGCGGCAAAAGAGAATATGCATCTGAATGGTACGCATAATATCGAATTTGTACGCATGAGCAGCGAGGAGTTTACCGAGGCCTTGGACGGTGTGCGTGAATTTAGAAGGATGAAAGATATTGACATCTCGACATATGCACTACAGACACTCTTCGTCGATCCGCCCCGAAGCGGTCTGGACGAGCGGTCTCGGGAGTTTTGCAAGCGGTTTGAACATCTTATCTATATTTCGTGCAACCCTGAGACCCTTAAACGCGATCTGAGCGAACTGAGTGAAACGTATGAAGTGGTCCAGATGGCCGCTTTTGACCAGTTCCCTTATACCCCGCACTTAGAGATGGGTGCAGTCTTAAAAAAGAGAAACCGATGAAAAAAACAGTTTATATCTTTTTACTCGCAAGCGCCTTAATGGCTGAAGACGTGATGGTTGAGCGTATGCAAAGTGTAGTCGATGAAGTCATCGAACTACGCTCACGCTATGAGTCATCCGCACGAAACAATGACGCCTGCCAGAAACAGGTCCGCGAACAAGCCAGGATCATAGAAGAGGCATCACAAAGTGAAGGACTTGATTACAAAGCCTTTGAAGAGAACAGAAAACGGCTGGATATGCTTGAAAAAGAAAACAGTGCATTGAAAAAGAGTCTGGCAGCAAACTCTAAAGACAAAGGCAAGTCAAAAGAGCTGATCGGCTTAGAAAAAGAACTGGAAGTCCTTCTCGAAGAGAATGCACGATTAAACACTTCAGCAAAGATCTTGGTTGATAAAAATCATTCCCTCCTTGATCAGCTAAATAGCATAAAACGCAGTAAGAGTACCAAGGATGAGCTGTCAAAACTAAAAAAAGATCTGTTGACAGTTCAGGATAAACTTAAAATATCGCAAGAGACGAACAGCGCTCTTGAGGAAAAACTCACGCATGTGGATACAGTACAGATAAAACAGCCCCATGACTCAGCATGCAAAGAGAGATATCGTCTGCTCTCCAATGAGAAAAAAGGTCTTGTAAAAGAGCTTCAGGCATTAAAAACAAAAACAGCTTCTTTAGAAAAGAAGTGTGTGCCCAAGACGATAACCAAGGTCAAAAAAGTTACGAAGAGGGTAGAGTCGAAAAGCATCTGCCTTGATGAGAACCCTTTCCCGCAGCTGATGATGAAAGATGAGAAGGCAGTTAGACCCGTCCTGCCTAAAAAGAGGTTAATCGACAAAGAAGAGGTCCCGAACAGTCTAGAAGAAGTCATGTCTGAAGACCTCAAAGAAGTCATATTGGAAAAAGGTCGAACGTATCGTTTGAAGCAAGAGAGTGCTATCTATGATGTACCAAATGGTAAAGTAATAGCTATATGGGAAGAGAAGACCTCATTCACCAGCAATATTTATAAGGGTCGATGGATCAAGATCACGGGGCATTTTATCAATATGAAGTGGAAGAAATCTACAGAAGAGATGTGGGTCAAAGCCAAAGATGCATTTGAACGCTGATACATAATTTCGATCTTTTCTCTAAAAGTGTAGTTTGATTTAAATACCGGATCATCTCTTTTAAACGTATACACTCTTTTCTTCTCTCCTTTTTTTGGCGTATTTGATGACATTTGGCTATAATCGCAGTAATTTTTTACTTACGTTAGAAGGATAAGCCATGGAATGTGAATTTGCTAGAGTCAACAGTACAAGTGATGAGATCAGAGATATGTTTGCAAACACAAAGACTATTGCTGTTCTGGGGCTCTCTCCTGATCCTTCAAAAGCAAGCTACAGAGTGGCCAAGTATCTGAAAGAACAGGGTTTTAAGATCGTACCTGTATATCCTAAAGAAGACGAGATCCTAGGAGAAAAGGTTTATCGTTCTTTGGCAGATATTCCTTTTGAAGTCGATATGGTGGATGTGTTCCGCAAACCTGCAGCCTTGATAGCAATAGCAGAGGCTACGATAGCACGCGGTGATGTGAAGTTCTTCTGGGCACAGCAGGGAATCGTGAATAATGAAGCAGCCGAATTGGCTGAAAATGCAGGTTTGAAGGTTGTACAGAATAAATGTACAATGGTTGAGCACGCATCACTATAAGGATACAATTGTTAAATCTAGGATTAGTTAAAACAGCAGCTGAGCGCATAGAGGGTGTTGCCGTAAAAACACCTTTTGCCTTCGCACCGCTTCTAAGTGCTATGAACGAGGCTGAAGTCTTTTTGAAAAAAGAGAACCTTCAGATCACGGGTGCTTTCAAATTGAGAGGTGCTTTTAACAAGATCGCTTCATTATCAGAAGAACAAAGAAGACAAGGTGTCATAACAGCCAGTGCAGGAAATCATGCACAAGGCGTAGCCTTTTCTGCTAAGCATTTTAATGCGCATGCTGTTATCGTAATGCCGGAATCTACACCTTTGACAAAGATCAACGGTGTAAGTTCTTACGGGGCAGAGGTCGTTTTAGCAGGTGGAAACTATGATGAAGCTTCTGCCTATGCAAAAGAGTATGCGCAAGCACACGACCTGGTATTTGTCCATCCTTTTGAAGACGAAGAAGTCATGGCTGGACAGGGTACTGTCGCGCTTGAGATGCTTGATGTAAGAAATGATCTTGATATGGTCGTGATACCTATGGGCGGAGGCGGATTGATCTCTGGCATGGCGGTCGCGATCAAAGCGATCAACCCAAAGATAAAGGTGATCGGTGTCAGCGCTTTGGGTGCGCCTGCATTGAAGCAGTCCTTTGAGCAAAAAACAGCGATCGACACGACATCAGTACGGACTATAGCAGATGGTATTGCTGTACGCGATACTTCTGAGATTACTTTGGGCTATATGCTTAAAAGTGTTGACGAAGTTGTTAATGTCGATGATGAAGAGATCGCCAATGCTATTCTTTTTCTTTTGGAGAAGCAGAAGCTTGTCGTTGAGGGTGCCGGGGCTGTAGGTGTTGCCGCATTGATGCACAACAAGATAGCAGATGTCAAAGGCAAAAAAGTCGGTGTAATCCTCAGCGGAGGAAATATCGATGTTACGATGCTCTCCGTCATCATCGAAAAAGGTCTGTTGAAATCACATAGAAAGATGAAGCTGACAGTTACACTGGTGGACAAACCGGGTTCATTGATGAAGCTCACTGAGCTACTGAAGACCTTATATGCCAATATCGTACATATCGCCTATGACCGTACCTCTACGACCTTGGACTACGGTGATGCCAACGTCACCATCCACTTGGAGACCAAGGGCAAAGAGCATCAGGATGAGATCCGTGCAGTCCTGCTTAAGCACGGCTATCTCAGCAGCGAGATGAAATAAGTTTGTGTCAAATGTCTAGTAAGGTTTTTTATATTCTTTATTTACTGAGGTTCAGATGATCGCTATTGACCTGGGTTCGAACTCGTTACGAATGATACAGATGGATTGTGAGAAGAGGTGCTTCACACAAGAGTATGACAAGATCGTAAAGACGGCTGAACTTTTGCATTCTGAGGGTATCATCGCCGAGGCTTCTATACAAAGAATTCTGGATGGTTTTGACGAAGCCTCATCTTTGTTTGACTTTAAGACAGAAAGATGTGTTGCTGTAACGACAGAAGCAATGCGGCGCGCTACAAATGCACAATATGCAATAGAAAAGATATACACGCATACGGGTGTGAGGTTTGAGGTTATCGGGGCACATAAAGAAGCGGAACTTACCTTGCTGGCAGTTGAAAGACGCCTGGACTCTTTGGGGTTTAGGGGCTCTTTTGTACTGATAGATATAGGAGGGGCTTCTACTGAGGTGATCTTTAAAAAAGGAAACCTGAGCGAATCGAAAAGTTTCCCTATCGGTATCGTGACCATGGCCTCAAAGTATCCCTCACGTCAAGAGATGGATGCTAACCTTATGGAAGAGCTTTCAGAAGTCAAAGCTTATGTCAATGCGTATCATGCGCGAGAAGGAAAGCCCGATTTTTTTGTTGCGACTGCAGGTACACCAACGACTATAGCGGCATTTAAACAGGATATGACATACGATACCTATGATGCCGCTAGGATCAATGGTTCGACTTTGAATTATTTTGATTGTACCAATGCTTTGCAGGAACTCTTGGCTTTGAGTATCGAAGAACGTACCCGTTATGTAGGCGTTGGCAGGGAAGATCTGATCATTGCCGGCGTAATGATCTATGCAACGTTTTTCAGGCTTTTTGATTATGAGAACTCGGTGATCATTGATGACGGGCTGCGTGAAGGTCTTGCAATATCAGCATGTGAAAAAACAAAGTAGATATTCTCCTTTTCGCAGACTTTTCAATTTGCCCTATATTAGCGTCTAGTGTCACTATTTAACCTCTTTCAAATCTTTTTTAACTATAATAGCAAGAATTTTTAAATATGGAGAGACACATGCAGATCAGCGGTGCTCAAATGGTTATAGAATCTTTAATCGCAGAAGACGTTTCGGTAGTTTTTGGCTATCCGGGCGGGGCGATCATGAATGTCTATGATGAAATTTACAAACAAGATGGTTTTCAACATGTTTTAGCTCGTCATGAGCAAGCAGCGATCCATGCTGCAGAAGGGTACTCAAAGGCAACGGGAAAAGTCGGTGTCGCGATGATCACTTCAGGTCCTGGTTTTACAAATGCAGTCACAGGGCTTGCTGATGCTTATATGGATTCGATTCCGATGGTCGTTATCTCGGGCCAGGTCCCGATGAGTCTCATCGGTACGGATGCATTTCAAGAAATCGATGCCGTCGGTATAAGCCGTCCATGTACAAAACACAACTATCTTGTCACGGATGCTAAAGATCTTCCTCGTATCATGAAAGAAGCTTTTTACATCGCGTCTACAGGCCGTCCCGGTCCTGTGCATGTCGATATTCCAAAAGATGTCACGGCTCAGATCGCAGAGTTTGTATACCCTGACACAATAGAACTAGAGACGTATAAGCCGACAGTCAAGGGTAACCTACGCCAGATCAAAAAAGCGGTTGAAGCGATCGCGGAAGCATCTCGTCCGATCTTTTATCTTGGCGGTGGTGTCATCAACTCGAATGCGGACAAAGAAGTGCGCGAACTTGTCAATTTGACGAATATCCCGGCAGTTGAGACGCTAATGGCACGCGGTACTTTGGGCGTGGACAATGAAAACTTGATCTCTATGCTGGGTATGCACGGTTCGTATGCTGCCAATATGAGTATGTCTGAAGCGGATCTAATGATCGCAGTCGGTGCACGTTTTGATGACCGTGTTACGGGTAAACTTTCTGAGTTTGCAAAACATGCGAAGATCATCCATATCGATATTGATCCGGCGAGTATCTCTAAGCTTGTCCCTGCGGACTTCCCGATCGTTGGTGATGTCAAAAATGTCATCAACGAGATGATCCCTTTGGCCAAAGAGAAGGTAGATGCTACCAAATACGCACAATGGAGAGAGACCGTCGCAAACTTTGATAAGTTGCACCCGCTAGGATATACAGATAGCGATGATGTCATCAAGCCTCAATGGGTTATCGAACGTATTGGTCAACTCCTTGGAGATGATGCAAACATCACTACGGATGTCGGTCAGCACCAGATGTGGGCAGCACAGTTCTATCCGTTTACTCGAGCACGCCAATGGATTACTTCCGGTGGTCTTGGAACAATGGGCTTTGGTTTCCCCGCAGCTTTAGGTGTCAAACGCGGATGTCCTGATCAGGTCAGTATCAATGTGACCGGTGACGGATCGATATTGATGAATATTCAAGAACTAATGACAGCAGTAGAATACAAACTTCCTGTTATCAATGTTATCTTGAACAACAACTATTTGGGAATGGTACGTCAATGGCAAACAATGTTTTATGACAAACGCCATTCCTCGACTGACCTGAGTATGCAGCCTGACTTCGTTATGCTCGCAGAGAGTTTTGGTGGTATAGGCTATCGTGTCAAGACAAAAGAAGAATTCGATGCAGCCCTGAAAGATGCTGTTGAAAAGAATGTGGTTGCACTGATCGATGTCACGGTCAATCGTTTAGAAAACGTATTACCGATGGTACCATCGGGCGGTTCACTGTTTAATATGATGTTAGAGCACAAGGATAAATAATGGCAGAAGAAAGACGCGTAATTTCTGTAATAGTAATCAATGAGGCAAGTGTTTTATCACGTATCTCGGGACTGTTTTCAGGACGTGGATACAACATCGATTCATTGACGGTTGCACCTATCCCTGAATCGAAATATTCACGTATCACGATAGTGACACAGGGTTCAGTCCGCGTGATCGAGCAGATCATCAAGCAGCTGCATAAGCTTATCCCTGTCCTTAAAGTATATGAGCATGAAAACCTTGTTGAAAAAGAGATGGCTCTTGTCAAGTTTCCTATTTCTGAATGTCTGGCTGACATCGCAGCCTTGTGTGCAGCGTATAACGGCAAGATCGTAAACGTAGGCTCAGACGTCATCATTTGTAACGTAGCAGATATACCGCAGCGTGTAGATAACTTTTTGACAGCGATCAAGCGCTTCCATCCCAAAGAGATCGTGCGCAGCGGTGTTGTTGCGATGGAGATGTAGTGAAGCTTTCAGTTATTGCTGAAACGATAGGCGTCTCTTTTTCCGGCGTTGATCTTGACGTCTCGGGTATTCATACTCTGGATGAGGCTACATCATCACAGATAAGCTTTTTAGACAATCCTAAATACATCTCAAGTTTGGAGTCCACAAAGGCTTGCGCAGTTATCTGTAATGCCAAGTCTGCTGAAAAAGTTCCGGAGGGCTGTATTGCTTTGGTCGATGAAGAGCCTTATTTGAAACTTGCATTGGCCTCGAAACTGTTTGCGCCAAGTGTGCTCGAAACAGAAGGTGCAGATGCGATCATCGGTGAGAACTCCTTCATTGCCACTACTGCTTACATTGGTAAAGGTGCTGTCATCGGAAAGAACGTGAAGATCCTTCCTGGTAGTTTTGTCGGGTGTAATGCGAAGATCGGTGATAATACGATCTTGCATGCGAATGTCACTGTATACAGAGATTGTGAAGTTGGGGCGAATTGTATCATCCACAGCGGCACGGCAGTGGGCAGTGATGGTTTTGGGTTTGCCCATACAAAACTGGGTGAACATGTGAAGATATACCAAAATGGCAATGTCGTCATCGAAGATGATGTTGAGATTGGCGCAAATTGTGCGATAGACAGAGCTGTCTTCGGGTCGACCTATATTCGCAAAGGATGCAAGATCGACAACCTTGTGCAGTTTGGCCATAATGTCGATATCGGAGAGTACTCTATCCTGGTCGCTCAGTGCGGTATTGCAGGCTCGACAAAACTGGGACGTAATGTCGTCATGGGCGGGCAGAGTGCCAC
>Ga0316204_10007174_pt1 | contig 16544 bp, 17 predicted proteins | sample 6monrhotite_MG_2_FD_205661 | JGI IMG/M metagenome (GOLD analysis project Ga0316204, IMG submission 205661) | Microbial mat bacterial communities from mineral coupon in-situ incubated in ocean water Damariscotta River, Maine, United States -... | ecosystem: Environmental > Aquatic > Marine >... | reverse complement strand
CTCGGCCACTTCGCGGGGACAGCCCACCCCGATCTTCGGTCGGTCTACATCAGCGCGAAGCAGGACGTGCAACGTCCGATGTGCGCGCGCAACAACGCCTGCGATGTGTTCGACGCATCCGCGGAGACGACCCGACCAAGCGGCCTGGCGGCCGGGGTCGACTCCCCGGTGATGATGTATGACGGCCAGCCGTGGTGGCTCGACTTCGGTCAGGAGCGCTATGGCAAGGGGCCGGCGTTGGAGGCGCTCAACAATGGCAGCGGCGGACTACCGAAGGGTCTCGACAAGGGGAGCATCAACTCGGTAACCGCATACGACAACCTGCACTTCGAGTTCGGTTGCCCGATCTTCTACGCGTTCCTCACGGCCGATCGCTACTTCCTCGATTGGTTCGCTCCGACGCTGACCGAATCGGCTCTAGCCACGCTGCCGACCCCCGCCGCATATGACAGCCTGAGCCTTGGCGCGGGGATCACCTGGAACAACACGGGTTCGGTATCCAACGGCATCCCGCGTGGTGCTGGCCGCCCGATGAAGATGAAGGCGCATCTCTACGCGTTGACTGGGGCCGCCGAGCTTGAAGTCAACATGGCGGAGCGCCTCGACCGTCTCTATGAGTGGGGCACGCTAGGCATCCCCGAGGACAGCCAGCCAGCGGGATTGAACCTCGCGGTAGCTCATGTCCTGCGGGACAACTCGCTATTCCCGAGTGGCTACGCGCAAGTCAACGGCGTCTGCGGTAGCGGGTCTCAGGTGTGGAGCGATCCCGGTCGGACGAGCTGGATCCCGTGGCAAAACGCGATCCTCTGCGAAGGCGTCTACGCCTGCTATCGGATGCTGGCCGACAACGGCACGTATTCGAACGAGGCTGCGCGGGGCCTCGAAGTCGCGCAGAAGATGGGCAAGGCCATCCTCCTGCACGGATACCGGCCGCGCGGAACCGAGTTCGGGTCGATGTTCGGATTCGACCTACTGCACAATCCGAGCAGTCTCGGCGACGCGCCGGATTGGAACTGGGAGCCGACCACGCGCTACTGCAACAGCGGGACAAGCCCGCTCGACGACCCATACGGCCCGCTGAACCCGGACCGCAGCAACGTCCCCTACTACCGCGACAACCCCTCGGGATCGTTCGTGTTCACGACGCTTCCGGGGGCTCTGATCGGTGCGGCCCTGAACCCGACCGATTCCGAGGTCCAGGCGGCGATCACCGAGAAGCTGTCGTCGGGCAAGGTCTTTGCGAACTCGGACGCGATCCGCGCAGGTGCAGCTAGCGCGTCGTTCCCCGCGGCCTGGCACCAAAGCGCGGCGGTTATCCCGCAACCGTTCACGCGATGGACTGCGGGGCCGGTGACCTATCAGGCGTCAGGCCGAGCCACAATCGCGAGCTTCAGCGCATCGGCCACGCCAACGGTCAACCGCGTCTACCAGGCGTCGGGATCCGCAACGATCGCCACCTTCGGAGCGACCGGCCGCGGCTACATCGACGGCGTAACGCACCAGGCTTCGGGATCGGCAACCATTGCGACGTTCGGGGCGTCGGCGTCACCGACGGTCTCCCGGATGCTTCAGGCATCGGGGTCCGCGACCATCGCCACGTTCGGAGCGTCGGGGAATTGGTCCTCGCGCACCACCTCGACGGGCGATGTTGACGTGCCGCTTCCGGGCGGCGGCGGTGGAGGCGGGGGCGATGACGACACGCCGACTCCGGATCCCGGTCAAACCATCCGCGAGCTGATCGGCCCTGATCTCGCGCGAGCCCGCAGCGTGAGGCTCATGCGCGGCCCGAATGGACCGCTGAGGGTCAGTATGCCCCGAGCCTACAAGGGACGGATCCGGAGAGACTACTGATGGCACGCGACTTCAAGGATATCGACGATCCGTGCGTCGGCTACGCGCGCAACCTCACCAAGTGGACGCTGCCACGCGATCTGTCTGAGGGCGCGCAGGCAATGCGCGAGGGGCAGGACCCGATCAACGGAGCGTGGTGGCTGCCTCAGTTCTCGGCCGAGGAGCCCGAAGACTTCCACGAGCGGCGGCGCACAGCCACGCTCCACGGCCTGTTTTCGTCTGGCGTCGATCGCTTGGCGTCGCAGCCATTCGGCAAGTCGGTCCAGATCAGCGAGATGGATCGTCTGGACAAGCGACTCATCGAGTCGGCTGACGGCTCCGACGGCTACCTCGACGACATCGACGGCGACGGGACCTCGCTCACCGACTTCGCGCGGCGCTGCTACGAGGACGCGACCACCTACGGGATCACGCACGCTCTGACGCGGCACACTGCGCAGGATGAATCGGACACGGGCGGCCGACCGATCATCGAGCACGTTCCGGCACTGTCGCTCATTGGCTGGATCTACGACGACGCGGGAACGCTGATCGACTGCCGTATCTCAGGGACCATCGTCGAGCGCGACCCCGAGAACCCGTGGCAGGAGGTCGAGTATCAGACGACTCGGCGCTACTACCTGACCGATGCCGGCGTGATGTCGGAGTTCTACGTCCACGACGACGAGAACAAGAAGCAGAAGCAGCGCGGCAAGGCTCAGGAGATGCGCGGGGATCCGGTCCTGCTGACCGATGAGGCCGGCAGCCCGCTCGCCGAGATCCCGCTGTTCACGCTCTACTTCCGCCGCACCGGCCAGATGGAGGCCGACCCGCCATTGATGGCGCTCGCGGAAGCCAACCTCGCGCACTATCGGGCTCTGTCCGACTATGACAGCGCGGTGCATGGCGCTGCGGTGCCAATGCTCGCGATGACAGGCATCGAGGAGTCTTCCCAGGATCCGGGGGAGGCCACGATGCAGACCGAGGAGAAGGTCAGCGTCCATCGCGTGGTCAAGACGAAGGCCGAAGGCGCGAAGTTCTACTGGGTCGAGATCAGCGGGGCAGCCTGCGAAGCCGCCCGAACCCGCGTCAAAGACATCGAGGAGCGTGCCGAGACGCTCGGCGGCCAGCCGAAGACCCGTGCGGGTGCTGGAACCGCCACTGCCGTCTGGGTCGACGAGCGATCTAGCGAGGGCAAGGTGTCGAGCTGGAACCGGGCCGTGGAGGCGTTTTTGACGCTGTGTCTGTGGTCAATGGGCGACTGGATGGGAAGCCCGATGCCGCGTGAGTGCATCGTGAACATCCCCGAGGACCGTCCGCTAACTCAAGGCCGGCTCGAAGAGGTCCACGCGATCCTGGCGATCTACAATGCGGGCGATCTGCTGCCCAAGAAAGACGCACTCACCGCGCTTGCGTCTGTCGTCCCGTCACTCGAGAAGATCGACGTAGACGAGGCGATCGAGATTGCGCAGTCGGAGCCGCGACGTGCTGGCACCGGCGATCTTGGTGAAGAATTCGGGGCTGGTGTGCCCTTGGACGAAGAGGAGGAGGACGATGTCGGCGAGTGATCTGATGGAGGACGCTGTTGGTGACTGGGTGTTTGGGACGCTCCTATCCCCGGTCTATCTCGCGTTGTTCACGTCATCGACCGGGCTCGAATCCGGTGATGCCACGAGCGAGGTGCAGACATCGGCGACCGCCGGCTATAACCGGCAGGCTTGCGCTATCTCGCAGACATCGACCGGGGCGACGAACGTCTGGTCGAACTCTGACGCCGAGTCGTTCACTGCATCGGGCTCTGGGTGGACCGACGTGACCCACTTCGCGCTATGCGCCGGTGGCACGCCGGGCGATAACGACATCTACGTCTACGGAGCCCTGGACACGACGATCGCCAACATCAACGACGGCGATACCATCAACTTCGCCATCGGCGAGCTCGACTTCGACGTGGGATGACCGAAGTCCCGCCACGCGATGACCCGACCTCGATCTACTACGATGAGACGATCGAGCAGTCGAGCCTACTGGAGCGCTACAAAGAAGCGCTCTTTGCGGCCGTGCTATCGGTCTGGCGTCCGTGGCGGAGGCGCATCGTCAACCGGACCCGCAGCGGCCTTGAAAGGCTCGCGGGTCGCGGAGTCCGGGCAACGCAGACCAAGGCGTTCCAGCACATCCTGGACCGACAGGCCGACGCGATCGACAAGGCGTTTGCTGATCTACAGCGGATGCTTACTCGCGAGCTTCGTGAGATGGCGGTCCTCGAGATCGGGTTTGCCGAGCAGACGCTGGAGAAGGTGCTGCCTGAAGTCGTTCTCGGGAAGCTGGAACCTGGTGCGGCCAAGCGTGTGGTGTCTCAGCGCCCGTTCGAGGGGCAGGTCCTCAAGAAGCACTTCGACCGCCTGAACCGCGAGACTCGCGAGGCGCTTGAGCGGTCTGTCAAGCAAGGCATCACGAACGGTGAGAGTCTTACGCAGATCGTGGCGCGGGTGCGCGAGCGGGCTGGCGGGGCGTTGCAGATCACCGAGCGGAATCTGCGCTCGATGGTTCACACGGCAGTGAACACGGCGAGCAATGCGGCGAGGCTGGAGGTGTTCCGAGCCAACGCGGCGAACATCGCGTGGGTGCGGTGGGTAACAACGCTGGATAGCTCTGCGTGCCAAGCGTGCGTCGCGTTTGATGGAAGGCGCTGGCGTCCGAATGACCCCACTATTGTGGTTCCATCACTTCATTACGGCTGCCGCTGCGATCTGGTGCCCGAAGTAGCCGGAGCCCCCGCCGGAGAACGAGCCTCAGTCAGCGGCCCCGTGCCCGGCGACATGACCTACGACGACTGGCTGCGCTTGCAGTCCGTCGATGTGCAAAACGATGTCCTGGGCAAGAAGCGCGCGGAGATGTGGCGTAGCGGCAAGCTGCGCAACCTTGACCCGAGGCTGCTGCTCAACGCAAACAATCGGCCGGTCACGCTGGATGTCCTGCGGAAGCGGCTGGAGAGACGGAGACGGAGAACATGACAGCAACCAAGACCAAGCGGACGCTGCGCGATGTCGCCAACGAATCGGGCGAGCCGTGGTTCCGCAACCGACTGAGCCGGATGGTCAGCCGGTGTAACCTGCTCGCAGAGATGCCGATCGAGGACGTTCCGAGTGGGCGCTTCCTTGTCGAGCGCGAGAGCGTTGCCGGCAGGGAGGAGATCGCCTTTTGCACGAGCATCGTTGGTGGCGAAGTCGACTGCTACAAGTCCCACGTCAAGGACATGCGGGCTTCCGAGCCGCACCAGATCGAGGAGCGCAAGGCTGCCGCGATTGCTGAGAGCATCGAGCATTCGATCGCGCGTGGACCAGGGCCGGGAGGTAATGGTTTCCTCGACAGCTTCGCCGGCGAGTTCGGAAGGGCGCGCCGGCTTGATCTGGGCATGAAGTCTTGCGAGGTGGCCGATGAGGTCTCGCGCCTGATCGCGGACGTTGTGGGGGCGACCCACGTCATGATGAGTCGGAGCCAATACAGGCTTCTCGCTCTCACCGCGCTGACTGGCGCAACGGCTGCTTACGTCGGCCCCCCAGACCTCCCAAAGAGCTTCTGCGGCGCAAAGCTGATCCTTACGGACCCCGAGGGGCGGAGTATGCCGATCTCCAGTGGTATGCACGGTCGCATCTACGCCCTCAACCTCTCGGGCTACAACTCGTCTGTCCGCCTGATCCAGATCGCCGACATCGAGGCGTCATACCTCGGCGAGATCAACGACGCTCCACACAAGGTCCGCACCCGGTGGGAGTGGGGTGTCGGCATCGCAGCGCCTGATCCAGGAGGGCTCGCGGCGCTGGATGGGCTCGGCGACGCAATCAAGGCCATCTATCCGGACATGGAAGACAACTGACGGAGACGGAGAACATGACACACAACGCGTACGACGATTGGATCAGCTCGCTGAATTGGCCGCGACTGAGAGCATACGCCGAGATCATCGGCGAGGGCTGCCCGTGGTTCAAAGCGGCACAGTTCGTCGACTCAACCGAGGGCGCGCGCCTGTTCAGCGGCGATATCGACGTTCCGGTGGCGGCCGCCGGATCTGCCCTGGCTCGGGCTAAGGCGGAGCAGGAGGGCCTTGAGGTCCTCTGCGCTCGCATGAACAAGGAGATCGCCGACTGGATCGGCGACGCAACGGCAGTGATATCGGAGTTCTCGGTCCTCGACCTCGGCCGTCCTGAACACTCCGACGTATTCAGGATTCGCGTAGAGTTCGATATCAAGGCCGCTGAACCGGCAAAGGTGGACTGAAATGAGCGAACACGAAAGCGCGGCATTCCTGCCGGCACGGGTCAAGGACCCAAGCACCCTTCCCGAGCCCATTCGTGGGTTCTACGCCGCTGGCGAGGATGGCTGGAGCCGTCCGCAGTTCGGCGACTACGACGAAGACGACCCCTACCGCTACGAGGATGTCCGCGGACTCAAAACCTCGAAGCAGAAGGAGGCCGTCGAGCGGAAGGCCGCCGAGAAGCGTGTCGCCGAACTCGAGTCACGCCTTGAGGGCTTCGGCGACTACACATCCGAGCAGATCAGCGAGGCAATGGCGATCGCCGAGAAGGTCCGATCGGGCCAGCTCACCGGCAAGGACCAGTTCGAGGCCAAGCTCCGGACCGAGCGCGAGCAGCTCACGAAGAAGCACGAGGCCGAGACTGCCCGCGAGCGCGAACGGCGCGAGAAGCTGGAGGCGTCGGTGCGTCGCGACAAGATCGACAGCCAAGCTCAGGTGATCGCGGCTAAGCTGGGCCTCCCGGCGCGGATCGTGGCACCCCTCATCAAAGAGGTCGGCATGGTCATCGAGGACGAAGACGGCAATCTCGTCGATGCTGTCCGCGACGACGATGGGAACGCGAGGGTCTCGATGCGGTCCGGCCAGTCCGGGGCGATGAGCCTGATGGAATACGCCGAGGACATCCTCGCCAAAGACCCGGAGATCGCCGACCTGCTCCCGCAGAAGGCCCGCGGCGGCCAAGGCAGCGACCGGCTGTCCGCATTGCGCCGGAACGGCGGTCAGAGGACGTTCGACCCCAAGATGAGCGACGAGGCGCGATTGCAGGAGGCATACAAGCTCTCCGAGGTGCATGGTCGCCGGAGGGGTTGACCCGCTAGCGCAGATGCGCTAATAGGGAGTCAGTCACGGCGGGATGCCGTGCATCATCTGGACAGTGCCAGCGAGTCTGGCACGCCCCGTTGTCTCGGGACGAGCAGCGGCAAACGCGAATCAACGCGCTTGCCGCCCCGAGTCTGTCAGGCGGTAAGCCTCGACAAAGGGAAGGACGCCAAATGGCTGTCAAGCTCGTAGACATCGCGGCCGGCATGACCGATCCGCGGCAGCGCGCATACATCGAGATGTTTGCGCGATCGACGCCACTCATGGGCGAAATGCCCATCGAGGAGGCTCCCCGAGGCTTCATGGAGGTCGAGCGCGAAGTGTCGCTCGGCTCTGCGGGCTTCCGCTCGTTCAACGAAGCCTACACCGAGTCGACTGGTCGGTCTGAGATCGTCAAGTTCGAGACCAAGATCGTTGGCGGCGACGTTGACATCGACAAAGGTCTCGTCCGTCGCGGTGGCCCCGAAGCACGCGCCCGCGCAGAGGCTCGCAAGGCCAAGGCCGTGTTCCACAAGGTGGACTACACGATCGTCAATGGCGACGAGTCGAGCGACCCCGAGGAGTTCAACGGCTTTAAGACGCTGGTGACCGGGACCGCCAAGGTCCACGCGAACAACAGCGGCACGCCGGCCGGCCTCAAGCTCATCGACCTCGACACGGCCATCGCCGAGTGTGACGGTGCAACGCACCTCTACATGAAGCGGAAGATGATCGTGCGTCTGTCCGCGTCCACCCGGGCAACCGGCGTGTCGGGCTACCTGCGGCATGACTTCGACAGCTTCGGCCGTCAGATCATGTTCTACAACGGCCTGCCGATCATCGAAGCGGACCCGCCGGGGCATAACGAAGTGCCGCTCGGCTTCAACGAGGGGTCATCGGACACCTCGATCTACGTCCTCAATCTGAGTGGCGACGGCCTCTGCATGCTCCAAATGAGCCCGCTGGACTACAGCGATCTCGGGGAGACCGATGCGAAGGCAGTGCTCCGAACCCGCCTTGAGTGGGATTGCGGGCTGGCCCTCAAGAACCCGCGCTCCGTCGTGCGCCTGTCTGGCGTCACTGATGCCGCTGTCGCAGCCTGATCCAAGGAGGAACTGACCAATGGCTACCAACAAGATCACCACCCCTCCGCCCGACGAACTACTGCGCGTCCGCGAACGGTCCGACGGCACCCTGACCAACGACGACGCGATCGCGTGGCTGGATCTGGGCGCTGGCTACGACCTCGGCGACATGGACAACACGAAGCAGATCCCGGCGCAGCGATGCGTTTTCGTGGTCGACTTCACATCCACCGCTTCGCCGACCTCCTCCGACACCATCACGATCAACCTGTATCTCGACGCCACTGGCGACAAGTCGGGCGCGGTGACGAAGGTGCTGGAGACGTTCGACGACGGGGATGACCCGGTCTCGGGGCGGCGCTTCTACGAGGTGTCTAACGAGGACGCCGGCACCTTCTACCGCTACATGGGCTTCGAGGTGTCCGCCGACACCGCCGACGCCGACGCGGTGTTCGACGCCTACGTGGTGGGTGGCGGCCAAGTGGGTATCGGCTGATGGTTCGATTCCTCCGAGTCAACTGGAAGGGCGGGAATGAGGGTCGTGACACCGACCTTCACCCGTCCGACGCCAAGTGGCACGCAGCCGAGGGCCGCTGCGAGATCGTCGAATACGTCGACCTTCTCAATGCGGCTGACGCCGCGCCCGCACCGCCGAAGGCCAAGCGCACCCGCAAGCCCAAGGCTCAGCCCGTCGAGACCGCCGCAGCGCAACCCGCTGCTGACGCCGCAGACCCGTCCGAGTCCTGACGCATGGCTACCGTCCCCCTGTATGTGTCGATCGGATCCAGCCTCCGTCCTGGGTCCACCTACACCGCTACGGGTGGCGTTAGCACGTTCACGATCTCGGGGATTGCGTCCGTCTCGACGGCGACCGTCATCACCCTTGGGACCACGTCCCACGGCATCGCAAACAACACCCCGGGCATCGTCACGATCTCGGGAGTCGGCGGCGCAGACGCCGCGGAGGCCAACAAAGAGTGGCCCCTGTCGTTCTTCCTGTCGCCGAACCAAGTCGTCATTGCGCTGGACTCGTCCGCGCTGACGCTGACGGCATCGGGAACATGCGTCGTCAACCAAGCGACGATCACCCCCTACTCCGCGCAGTGGGCTGGGAACTCGAGCCGCTACAACTGGACCTCCCGGATCGAGGGAGTCAGTGACGGCGGGATCCAGACGTATCGGTTCGCCGGTGCTCCGGACTCCGACGCTTGGGCTCCCTACATCTGGAACCACGACGGCCCGGCATCAAAGCCGACGATCAGCACGATCACTACCGGCTCCGTCACCACGCTGACGCTATCGACGGCGCACGGCCGGACCGCTGGCAACACCTCGGAGATTCTGGTCTCCGGAGTCACCGGGACCGACGCCGACAGCCTGAATGGGACGTGGGAGGCCACGTTCCGATCCACGGATCAGGTCGAGGTCGCGCTCGATTCCACGTCGCTAACCCTGACCACGACGGGTAGCGTTCGCATCCCGCGGTTCGACTACTTCAGCGACATCGTGACGGCGGCGAACAGCTACCAAGTCACGACGCAGACGGACCGCACGAACGGCGGATCGGCGACCGCCCTTTCCTACGACGCTCGATCGTGGGGCGTCACCACGTCGCTCTGCGCTGACCTGCACGACTACCACGGCGCGCTCGGCGAGCGAGCCTACGTGCTCGAGTGCAGCAACGTCGCGCCAGTCCTCGGCCGCGTGCCCCGGACCATCACGGCAGTCACCACGGGCGCGTGGACTCGCCTCACGGTCGCGAGCCACCAAGTCCCGCAAGACACCGGCAAGCCGTTCCCGATCACGCTGTGGGGCTTCACAGGCGATCACACGGACCTAAACGGCCAGCTCTCCGCCTACTACATCGACTCCGAGACAATCGAGATCCGATCGGTGGACTCCTCGGCCTTCGGGAGCTACGCGGGCGGGGCGCAGACCGTCACGGACCAGCGATGGGTCGAGGGCTACGGCGAAGCGTGGACCGACTTCGAGAACCGGCTTTCCGACGCAATCCAAGCGATCGAGGACGCTGGCGATACCGCCGAGTGCAAGGGCATCGTCTCCACGATCGGCTACGTCGACATCCCGACGGCCAAGGCTGACACTGCCGCGGTGCGGGTGAGCGGGTTCCGGGTCGATTCGGTCACGACGACCGGCTACCCGACGACGGTCACGCTCAGCGACTCGATCCCCTACACCGAGGCGGCCGCAGCCGTGGCGCTGCGATACGTCAAGCTCTCCGGAGCTGGCGGCCTGTCGGGGCTCTACGAGTGCCGGATCAACTCGGCCACCGAGATCGTGCTGCACGTCTCGAATGCGCTCCCGATCCCTACGGGTGCTCAGGTCGAGATCGGCGATCCGATCTACTTCCTGCGCGATGAGGTAACGACGCTGTTTTCGGCGGTCCGGACTGAGATCGCAGGACATACCGGTCAGACCGCTACCGCGATCCCGCTAGCGATCGTCGATCCGATCGTCCTGACTGCCGAGCAGTGGGACGGAACCGACGCATGGACGACGGCCACGATCTACGATCAGTGGACCGGCGCTACCAGCGTCGCAGTCGACCCGGCGACGGAGATCCAGAAGGTCGACACGTCGGGGATGACGATGCTGTCGACGACAAGCATCAGCACTGCCGACGCCGTCGCGCTCGGTCATCGCATCTACGACAAGTGGGCTGCGATGCGTGCGGCGACTCCGAGCGCGACGACGATGGGGATCCCCGTCTACATGATGCTCGGGGACAGCTACTGCAACGGGGCCAACAGCTACCTCGACGCGGCGACGGGCGGTGACCCGCGGTTCGATGGGTCCGACTACGCATCCGAGGTGTCTGCCGGGACGCGTCGGATCAAGATCTGGAACCACTCGACGCAGACGCTGGAGGACTACGGAGCGGTCCGCAAGGTCGGCGGAGTGCAGGAGCTTGGGAACTCGGTCACGCACCCAATCCTGAACATTCAGGGCGACGGGACCGCCACGACGGCGATCATCGGACCAGACCAGACGTTTGCGCTCGAAGCCCGCGCAGCGCACCCGGACGCCCCGTTCGTCGTGGTTTTCAAGCTCGGGGTTTCGGGCTCGACCCTGCTCGGGGGCACGTCGAGCTACGTCATCGATTCGGTTGCGGCCGACCCGGACGACTCCGACTACGCGATCGTGACCGTGGCTGCCGGCGGGTATGGCCGATATCAGGTGTCGTCGTTCGCGGTGACCTTCTCGGGCATGGACGACGCCGGGATCTCGGGAGTCACTGACGGCGTCTCCTACACAGCGACCTTCCGCACCCTGACCGAATTCCGGATCTACCACGGAGGCACAGTGTCGGGCTCCTACGCGGGCGGCGCATCCGTCGCGGTGCCTCGCTGGCGCTGGGACAAGGACTCCGCCGACATCTGGCCCTACCTCACCGACGAATGGGGCAACTGCAAGGCGGCGATCGAGGCCGCTGGCTACTACCCCGATGTGCGCGGCGTCGCGATCCCGGGTCTCGGCCTCAACGATGCGCTGGCCGGCAATGCCACGTCGGGATTCCAGGCGGCATACACCGATCTGGTGACCGATGTCCGGGATCTGGCGACCACCCGATCAAGTCCGTCTCCGCTGCTCCCGTTCGCGGCGTCGAACCTCAAGACTCACACCTACAACAGCGGCGACGCCACGGTCGCGACTGCGGTGACGGCGATTCAAACGGCGATTGATGCGGCGGCTTCGGCCGACTCCGGCCTGGCGGTCCACTCGTTGGATGCAGCCGATGGCAACGAGTCGGACCTCAAGCGGTTCCCGATCAACTCCGACAACGTCCACCTATCCGGTGACGGCATCCTCGAGCAAGGCCGCGAACTCTGGGACACGCTCCAGACTGTCGACCAGTCCTGCGCGAACACGACCAACACGGCGAGCTCGTCCAGCTCTGACAGCATCGAGGCGGTGTCCTGATGGCGACTTGGGGTCACTACGGCACGATTGCCGACCATAACGACTACTGGGCAAGCCACGGCGAGCCCGCGGCATGGTCGGGCGCAGACGTAACGGACGCGCAGAAGACAGCCGCGCTCGTCACCGCCACCGAGTATCTCGACGCGACATACGGGCGATACTGGCAGGGCCGCCGAGCCGTGTCGACGCAGACGCTCGACTGGCCTCGGACCAGTGTCTACGACGCTGACGGCTATTCGGTCGCGAGCACGTCGACTCCGCAGGCGATCAAGGATGTCGTCTCCATCCTCGCGCTCAAGGTGCGGGAAGGGACCGACCTGCTGCCTGACGTTGCGGCCGGAACGATCGGATCGGGGTCAGTGACCGGCAAGACCGAGAAGGTCGGGCCGATCATGGAGTCGACCGAATACACCGAAGGATCTGCCCGAGTCAGCAGCGCGCCGATGTTCGCGAAGGTGACTCGACTCCTCTACGCGTCGGGGCTCATCAAGTCCGGCGGGAGGGCCGTCCGAGGATGACCGCCGCAGCAGACGCAAGGCGTGTGGCGATCGTGACCCGGGCGATGGCGCGCGAGGGACTCACCGCGACGCTGACCAAGCCCGGCCAGGCTGGCTACGGAGCGTCGTCGACCGGGGCGAGCATCGCGCAGGAATGGGATTGCACCGTGATCCGCCTGCCGCTCGATCTGCGGGCTCGTGACGGCCGCAGCAACCTCGGCCAGTCTGACGGGCGGGTGATCGTCCAAAGCGACCAGAGGCCCATGGCTGGCTGGGAACTGACCTACAACTCGCAGACTTCGCGGGTGACCGCGGTGGAGACGATCCCGAGCGGGACCACCGATGTCTGCTACATCTGCGCGGTGCAGGGGGGCGGGGCCTAATGGCACGCCGCTACCGCCCCGATCAGTTCTTGCGGATGGCCGATGATGTCGGCGATCGGCTTGAGGAGCTGCTAGAGGACTTCCAGGCCCGCGTTTGCTTCGCGGGGTTCTCTCAGGTCGTGCTGCGGTCGCCTGTATGGCAGCCGCGGCCGACTGACCCGCCAGGCTACTCGAAAGAGCCCGGCGGCACCCTTCGCGGGGGCTGGCAGATCAGCTTCGACCGGCCCGACTTCACTCTCCGCGGGAAGGACTTTGGCGGTCAGCGGACGATCAACGACGGCTTCGCGAAGCTCGGCAGGGCTCGCGGCCTTCGGCAAGTCTGGATCTCGACTGGAGTCCCTCACGCGGCCCGCGTCGAGTTCGGGGGCTTCCCGAATCCGCCCAAGATGGGCACCGGCCGGACGGTCAATGGGTTCTCGACTCAGGCCCCTCGCGGCATGGCTCGGGAGTCACTCGCCTACATGGTGAAGGCTGCGCCGTCGATCGCTCGATCCCTGTTCGCGGAGAGGTTCGCGGCATGAGCTGGGTTGCGCCATTCCTCGCGATCGAGACCAAGGTCGCCGACCTCGCGTCTGAGAGTTCGTTTCCGCTGATTTGGGCACCGACTATCGACGTGCCGGATGACGGCAACTCCACGACCATCGGGGATGGGGGGCGGCCGAGCACCTTCCATGTCGTGTGGATTGCGGTCTACACGGGGACGGCCCCGACGGAGCTCGGGTGGGCAACAGAGAGCGCCGCCGGATCGCCGCCTGACGAGACGACTGGCGAGGTGCAGTTCGACCTATACAGCCCGTCGAAGGACGGCACGGCGAACATCAGCGCCACCGCTCAAGCCATCCGCGCTCACTTACGCGGCGTTACCGATGGGGGCGTCCGATACGGAGTCCCGATTGCGCCGCAGTGGCTCGGCAACGAAACCGGCGGGTGGTCTCGCTGGGTGATGAGAGTCCCTTTCACGATCGAGGACGCCTGACATGTCCATCTCTGCATCTGATGCCCGGCTCTATGCCGTGCGGGAGACGACGTTCGGCACGTCTCCGACCGTCGCTCTCCGATCCTCCGCTTCGATCGCAGCAAGCGTTTCGTCCGGGATCATCACGTTCACCAACGTCACGACGGCATCCGACTTCAAGGCGGGCCAGATCGTGTCCGTCGCCGGGTTCACTGGCGGCAACACCGACTACAACGGCATCTACGAATGCAACGCGGACGGAGCGGGGACCAACCTCACGGTCTACGCGCCGGCTGGCAAGACCGCGCTAGGGTCCGCGTCTGCGAGCCCGACCATCACGATCGGCAACCACTACCGATGCCGGTTCGCGTCGGAATCGCTCGGCTATGACCCGGTCCGGTCGCAGGATGATGAGATCACGGGGTCTCGCGGCGTCGCGGACGTGGCCGAGGACGGCAAGCAAACCAACGGCGATCTGAGCGGCAGCATCAGGCTCCCCAACTTCTGGCCTTGGTTGCAGTCGATGGGCGCTTCGGCGTGGACCTACGCCGGATCCGATGCCGAGATCCTGTCGAGCGGGACGAGCTTCGATGTCGCGTCGAACGTCGTCACCGACAACTCGGGGAACTGGGCCAACGTCGCCGTCGGTGACATGGTCCGCTTCTACGGCGGAACCAACGACGGCCTGTGCGGGCTGGTTTCGGTAGTGAGCGGTGCGGACATGACGCTCACGCACGTTGCGTTGACGGACGTGACCGGAGCGACCAACTCGGCAATCGTCGTTGCCGACAAGCTCAACGAAGGCCGCACGGTCTACAGCTCGACGATCGAGCGCGAGTATCAGGGCACCACGGATCAGTTCCCGCGGTTCACCGGGAAGGTCCCCGGGACACTATCCATCAGCTCCGCCGCTCGGCAGAGGCCGCAATACACCATGAGTTTCATCGGGGCGGATGAAGTGATGGTGTCGGATGCCACCCCGACCGACCCGCTCAGTGGGACTTCGGGCGATCCCGAGGAAGCCCCGTTGATCGGCGGCAAGATCGTCCGCCCGCAGGATGTCGAGGTCTGGATCGACGCTCTGACCGGCGGCTGCGCGACCGGCCTCGATCTGAGCTGGTCGAACAACCTGAGCGGCCAGGAGTGCATGGGCAGCGACGCGCTGCAAGGCATGAACGTCCGCGATCTGTCGTTCAGCGGCACGGTCACGCGTCGATACGCGGCAGCCACCCAATACGACAAGTTCCGCAACCTCACGGACGCGACCTTGCTCGTCAAGCTCAAGGATCCCGAGGGCGGCCCGGTCGGCGTCATCTACGCGGAGCGCATCAGCTACACGGGCGCGAGTCGTTCGGCTGGCGGTCGAGAGCAGGACGTGGAGATCCCGCTGGCCTTTGAGTCGCTGCTGAACTCGGCCGGAACCCACAACCTAACCGTCTACTGGTGGGGCAAGTGATCGCATGACGAAGATCGAAGAGCTGGCGCTTTCACGCGCCAAGTCGACCGAGGGCATCTGGTGCCCGATCCCCGGCTTCCCCGGCGTCAAGTTCAAGGTGCGCCGCTGGAACCAAGGCGCATACGACCGATTCGCTCGCGACCATGTCGCCCGCAAATGGGACGCGGATCAGATGGATCGCGCGTTCTGCGGCGCGTGGATCGTGACCGAGGTCGAAGGGCTCGAGGACGGCAACGGTGATCGGATCGTGTGGGGCCAAGACCCCGACCACGATCTGGAGTTCTTCTTGCCGCGATACCCGATCGACGACGAGGACGACGGCGACGGGATGGCGTGGGTCTACAAGCTCGACACCGTCTTCGTCCCGATCTGCAACGTCTGCCAGACCAACACCGTCTACATCGAGGATCTGTCGGGAAACTCCTGACGGCTCTCCGGTGGCGACTCGAATACGGCAGCCCGGAGAGTCTTGAGGACGCCCACAACAGACTTAGCAACCGCGAGAAGGTTCCGCGGCACTACTACATCGGGCCGCCGTTGCGTCGCGATTCGCTGTGGATCTGGCGCGCGTTCTGGGAGCTTCGAGGCAGTGAGGATCGAGCCACGCCGCCGAGCGAGTGGCGTGAGTGGTGCGAGCTTGAAGGGCTCGACGATGCTGACCTTCGATCGGCTGGCTGGCGGATCCTTCGGCGGATGGAAGGCGTCTGGGCCGAGCACCGCGAGCGCGAGCGCGAAGAGCGCCGGGCGGAGTCTGGCGCGTCGGCCAAAGCGGGGCGCGCGGTCAATCGCGGGGAGGACTGACCGATGGTGAATGTCGGCGAACTGGCATTTGCGGTCGACTCTCGACCGTTTGTCCTGGGTCTCCAGCGGATGCGCCGCGAGCTGCGCGGCTTCGCGAAGGATGCTCGGGATGCGTCGGTGGCATTTCGCCCTGGCGGTCGAGGGCCTGGCGGTGGTGGTGGTGGTCGCATCGGCCCGGGGTTCTCGCCAGGCGGCGGCGGGCGGCTGCCTACGGTCATTCCGGGCGGTGGCTTCGGCCTCGGCGGATTTGCCGGGCTGGCTGGAGGTTTCGCCGCGGTCGCCGGGGCACGCGCAGCGGTTAAGACGGCCGTTGACTTCGAGTCCGCGCTGGCCCGTATCGGAGGGATCTCGGACGAGACCGCGGCCAACCTCGATCGCTATGCGCAGTCGGCTCGGGATGCTGGAGCGGCGACCCGGTTCACCGCGACCGAAGGAGTGGAGGCACTCGAGATCCTCGCCCGTCGCGGCCAGAATTTCGAGGG
>Ga0316204_10007173_pt1 | contig 16545 bp, 13 predicted proteins | sample 6monrhotite_MG_2_FD_205661 | JGI IMG/M metagenome (GOLD analysis project Ga0316204, IMG submission 205661) | Microbial mat bacterial communities from mineral coupon in-situ incubated in ocean water Damariscotta River, Maine, United States -... | ecosystem: Environmental > Aquatic > Marine >... | reverse complement strand
CCCGGCTCGCCACATTGAGGATCGTGTCGCAAGTATTGTTCAATCAGCACCGTCCTAGTCAGTTCTGGGGGTAGCGTTATGCCGTCCGCTTCGTTGGGCAAGACTGCCGCATAATTGAGATTCATATCCCGCGCGTTCATGGCCACTAGCTGTAACGAAAAATCGTCGAGCGAGAGCGGCTCCGCCTCCAAGCGATCGGTGTGCTGCAGGTCACTGCTCACAGCGTAAACCGCTGTCGCACGACTTTGGTTGGATTCCCAATACAACGAGCTGGGAAACAGTTGCCAAGCCGAAGCATCGGCATCTGGCTCAACCGGCGGCGCAGCGATTGTCGCGGCCACCAGCAAGTAGGGATTCAACACATACTCCGACCCGGCCGTTAATCCAGGCTCATCGTCGCCCGCTGATGGGGAATCGCCGGGCAATTCACGCCAAGCGGACTGGCTGCGCAGGCGGCAAAACACTGCTTCGGAGGGCCGATAGTTGATGCCAATCAGCAGCGGTTGTTGCCAGACCGCTTTAACACGCAATCGCAGGATTTCCTCAACGGTCATTCCACCAAACGGACTCGCCGGAGCGATTGGAATCGTATAGGAATCCTGGGACAGTGCCTGCTTGCCAATGAGTAATGTGTTTTGATTCGTAGCGGCGAAAACCGGCTGGATGGGGTACTCAATGATCCAACAGATCAATCCACAGCAAACGGCAAAGGAGAACAACTGCCGGTAATTTGTGCGGCGTTCCGGAGGTTTTTTGGCCGAAGCATCGGTCATGGGGCTTTAAGCCTGCTGCGAGAGAGCGGAGTTCTGGCCTGTGGGGCATTTTTATAGCATAGCTTACGGCCACTACGGCAAGTTGCCTTTCTGAGCCAACGGTCAAATTAGAGCCGCGTTATGACCGGTAAAGCCCTTACAGGTCGGACCCCGCATTCGACGTTGCGCAAGCTGAACCTGGCCGCGTCAATTGCGTCTCATTCGGAGGGGAATCGCTGAACGTTGGTTATTTGTCCCCACAATCATGGCCTGACCGGCGATGTGGTTGATTCCTGTTTCCTTCGCCTCTAAAGTGCGTCAGGCGGTTTTCGAATCCGCGATTGTTCATCAGTTACGTCAACAGGAGTCAGTTCCGTGGCTGCAAAAGCCTGGGGTGGTCGGTTTGCTCAAGCGACCGACCCGCGCGTGGAAAAATTCACCGAGTCGATCAGTTTCGATGCAAGATTAGCCCCCTACGATATTCAGGGGTCGCAAGCGCATGCGACCATGCTGGCGCACGTCGGTCTGATCAGCGACGACGAGCGGGACCAAATCGTCGCTACACTCGACGAGATCGGCGGCCAAATCGCCGCCGGCCAACTTCCATTCCGTACGGAATTGGAAGACATCCACATGCACGTCGAGTCGGCACTCACCGAGAAACTGGGCGACATCGGACGCCGACTCCACACAGGTCGCAGCCGCAACGATCAGGTCTCCACCGATCTCAGGCTGTATGTCCGCGACGCCATCGACCTAATCGACGGGCTGCTCCGCGATTTGCAGTCCGCCTTCGTCGCTCGCTGTGAGCGTGATGCCGACGTGGTGCTGCCCGCCTACACACATCTGCAACGCGCGCAGCCGGTCTTAGCTGCGCATTATTGGTTGGCCTACTGCGAAAAATTCGGTCGCGATCGCGCGCGTTTGCAGGATTGTCTGCAGCGCGTGAACATCTGCTCGCTTGGAGCCGCGGCGCTGGCGGGGACATCGCTTCCCATCGATCGCCAGATGACGGCCGACTTGCTGGGCTTCACGGCTGTGGCCGGCAATAGCCTCGACGTCTCCAGCGACCGCGACTTCCTGGTGGAATTCACGTTCTGTCTGTCGTTGATTGCCGCGCACTTGAGTACCTGGGCCGAGGAGTGGATCATTTGGTTCACGACCGAATTCGGCTTCCTCAAACTGCCCGATGCGTACACCACTGGCTCGTCGATCATGCCGCAAAAACGCAATCCCGACGTGTTGGAATTGATCCGCGGCAAATCGGCCCGCCCCATCGCCGCTGTCGGACAATTGCTGGTACTGATCAAAGGCCTGCCGATGGCCTACAACCGCGACCTGCAAGAAGACAAACTCGCCGCCTTCGACGCCCACGACACAGTCTCCGCCTGCTTGGAATTGGCCGCCGCCGTCGTCGAGGGAGCCGAACTGCAACGCGATACGATCAACGCCCGCATCGAAGAGGGTTTCTTGGATGCGACAACTTTGATGGAGTACCTGATCAAACAAGGTGTCCCCATGCGTACCGGCCACGAAACGGTTGGCAAATTAGTGGCGCTGTGCGAATCTAAATCCTGCAAACTCGCCGACCTTTCACTGTCAGAACTCCAAGCCGCCTGCGAAAAAATCAGCGACGACGTCTATGGTGTCCTCGGTACAGCAAACGCCATCGCTGCCTTCCAAAGTTACGGCTCCGGTGGCAAAGAATCGGTCGCCGAACGCGTAAAGTATTGGCGAGACGAGCTAAAAATGTAGGGTGCGTCGCGACGCACCCTACGATGCGACCGGGCGGTGCAAACCGACGAAACCATACATTACCAACACGGCTGAAAATGCCAGCATGCAGTGGGTGTAGGAGTGGTTGTTCGTCAGGAATTCCAGCAGCGGTGTGTACCAGGCGAGTGTGCTGCCCGGCGGCGTGGGGATCGGGGCGGCGGCGATGGCGTTGAGCGTGAGACCGTTGCCGACCGTGATCCGTTGTTCGGCTGGATTGACTGCGTCGAATTCGATGCGGGCCAACTCCGCTTGAAAACCGGGATCGCTTTGCAGCGCATCCTGCACGATTTTCAAATGCTCGCAATGCTCGCTGAGCGTGACCAGTTGCGCCTGATTGTCGTCATGCCGGCTGCTCAATCGAGCGTGTCTGAGCAGTTTGGGGGCCAAAAATGGAATCGCAAACAGCGCAGCGGCTACGAACAAGCAGAGCCAGAATGCCATTGAGGGCACCCAGCTCTGCTCCATGTTCGTCCGTTGCTCGAATGCGACTTTCATTCGTTTAGGCCTTAGACTGTCTACCGCCGACTGCCTACTAAAAAATTACCGTCCCCAGATTTGACCGCCGTAACGGGCGTCGTCTCCAAGGAGTTCTTCGATTCGTAACAATTGGTTGTACTTGCAGATCCGGTCGGTACGGCTGGCGGAGCCGGTCTTGATTTGACCTGTCGCCAATCCGACCGCCAAATCGGCAATCGTCGTGTCTTCGGTTTCGCCGCTACGATGGCTCATCACAGCTGTGAAGCCGTTGCGGGCGGCCAATTCGCAGGCGTCGATCGTTTCGCTCAAGGTGCCGATCTGATTGACCTTCACCAGGATACTGTTGGCGATCCCTTCGTCGATCCCGCGTTGCAGGCGTTTGACGTTCGTCACGAACAGATCGTCGCCCACCAGTTGCACTTTGTCTCCCAGGGCGGTCGTCATGGCTTTCCAGCCGTCCCAATCGTCTTCGGCACAGCCGTCTTCGATCGAGCAGATCGGGTATTTATCGACCCACGAGGAGAGCAGGGCGATGATGTCGTCGGAGCTGTGCGGCTTGCCTTCCAGCGTGTACTTTCCGGTCTTCTCGTCGTAGAACTCCGTCGAGGCGACATCCAAAGCAATTTGGATTTGTTCGCCCGGTTTGTAGCCCGCTTTTTCGATGGCGGTCATGATCACGTCGAGCGCCATTTGGTTGCTCTCAAGTTCCGGAGCAAAGCCCCCTTCGTCGCCGACCGCCGTGTTCAGGCCCTTGTCGTGCAATACTTTTTTGAGTTGATGGAACGTCTCGGTTCCGGCACGTAGTGCGTCGCTGAAATTATCAAATCCTAGCGGCATCACCATGAATTCTTGCACGTCGACGTTGTTGTCGGCATGCTCTCCACCATTGATGATGTTCATCATCGGGGCCGGCAGGTATTTGGCGCCGGCTCCGCCCAGGTAGCGGAACAGCGGCAGGAAACTGGATTTGGCGGCGGCGTGAGCACAGGCCAGTGAGCATCCCAGGATGGCGTTGGCGCCCAGGCGGGATTTGTTTTCTGTTCCGTCCAAGGCGATCATCAGCCGGTCGATCGTCAGTTGGTCGGCAACGTCCAGGCCCAACAATTCCGGGCCGATGACTTCGTTGACGGCTTCGACCGCCTTGATGACCCCTTTGCCCAGGTAGATCCCTTTGTCACCGTCGCGCAGTTCGTGGGCTTCGTGCACACCGGTGCTGGCTCCACTGGGAACGGCGGCGCGCCCGATGTTCCCGTCTTCCAATTCGACATCGACTTCCACAGTCGGATTGCCCCGGCTGTCCAAAATTTGCCGTCCGTGGACGGCGACTATCGGCATGCTCATCTTTACGCTTTCCCTGAAATAAAAAAAACCAAATGGTCTGAAGTTTGTGGTGTATTGTCCAGCGATCCTCAGCGGATTCGGCGGCTGCGGGTCGATGAAACCCGATCCCTACCGGATGCTGCAAACAATATTCCCACAGTAGCGAAGATGAGTCAGCGGTCCAGGTCCACGGCGGCAATTTTCGTGGATTCTTAACGAAATCGCACACTGGGATTCCCGACCACCGGAGACCGTTCCGATAGTCCAATTATCGACGCAAGTTCAATCCTAGCTTGAGGGTGCGAGCGTTCCCGTCAACCGTTTCCACCCGGATATGACGGTTGTGATTGCCTCAGTTTCCGAAAATAGGGAGAGCAACGGTTACATTGTCGCGATTATTGCGTCGTGTAGCTAAGATGAACCGTTCGTGGGCGTTCAGAAATTCACCACGGAACCAAAGGAAATAGGCTGTAGACCATAGACTGTAGGAAGGAGTTGGATTGCCAAACCCTACCGTCGACAGCCTTTTTTCTCCGTGTCCTCCGTACCTCCGTGGTGAATTTCAACCAACCGCCAACAACAGACAACGAGCGTACTGCAAAGAAAGTCCTCAGACGATGCCCGATTTCGTGGCTGAAGAAACGCAACGTACGGAATTACAAACCTTGGATCCGCAGGTGACCTCCATTCAGCCGGGGGGAGGGATCTGCATGCGGATCGAACTTGCCTGGGGTGCACTGCGGCGGGCGTATTTGAAAACATTTCGCCGCGGCTATGTGCGGAAGATGGCTGAGTTGCGGCAGGGGACGGAGAACGTCTGTCCGCACGAAGTGCTCGATCCGCGCGACGTGAAATTTTATCAGAATCAAGGAGGGTACTATTGGCGGCCCGAGGACGATCCCTTCACCTGGCGCGACCGACTGCCGTTTGCTCGCGCGGGCTTAGCGGAACTGATCATTCTGTCGGTGGTTTGTTTCGGGGCGACCGCTGTGCTGGCGTATTATTATTGGCCAGCGGCGATTGTGCCGGCTGTGTTCGGTCTGTTCTTTGTATCGTTTTTTCGTAATCCCAACCGCTCGGTTCCGGCCGGCGCGGGGGTTGTGGTCTCGCCGGCGGACGGAAAAGTCACCACGATCGAGGAAATTGAGCATGACGAATTCATCGGCGGTCCGGCGGTTTTGATTGGGATTTTTCTCTCGATTTTCAACGTCCACGTCAATCGCGTTCCGGTGCCGGCGCGGGTAATTGGTATCGTCTATCGCAAGGGCAAATTCCTGAATGCCATGCGTGCGGAATCAGCACGGGAAAACGAACAACTGGCGGTCCGCATCGAAGAAAACCGCGCCCCGTACCGTCGTATGACCGTCCGGCAAATCACGGGCGCCATCGCGCGGCGGATTGTGTGTTGGGTCAAACCGGGGGATGAGTTGGCTGCCGGCGAATTATTCGGCATGATCAAACTCGGTTCGCGAACCGAATTGGTACTGCCTCGCGAAGAGGGACTGGAGATTGTCGTAAAAATGGGGCAAACCGTGAAGGCGGGGTCGACCATCTTTGCGCGGTATCCCAATGCGACGGTTGAGGAGCCAGCGCCATGAATGAGCAATTCGACGAAGCGTTGGCCGTTCCAGCCAAGACGCAGCGCACGCGCCGGCAAAAAATGTTCGCTGTGGTGCCGACGCTGTTGACCTTGGGCAACGTTGCCTGTGGATTCGGCAGTATCACCTTCGCCGCGAAATTGAACGGCACCGAAACCGATCCCCACAATCTGTTTGTGGCAGGTTTGTTGATCTTTATCGCCATGGTGTTCGACATGCTGGATGGCAGCGCCGCGCGATTAGCCAAGAACACCAGCGATTTTGGTGCAGAGCTGGATAGTCTGTGCGATGCTGTCAGTTTTGGCGTTGCGCCGGCGTTTATCCTCGTCAAGTTCTCCACGCCGTTTCACGGGCGGATGTTGTGGGCGATTGCCGTGTTGTATGTGATGTGCGCAGTGTTGCGACTGGCACGATTTAATGTGGAAACGGGCGAAGAGGATACGCACGAATCGTTCAGCGGGCTTCCCTCGCCGGCGGCGGCCGGAACGGTGGCGGCCTTCGCTGTGGCCTACCCCGAATTTTTAGAACGGATCACGGAATGGCAGTCCAGCGCTTTGGAATCAGTGCGGCCCGACCTGGACACGGTCGCCCGCATGGGACTTCCATTCATCACGCTCGCCGTGGGTTGCTTGATGGTTTCCCGCATCCGCTATCCGCACGTGTTTAATCAGCTATTTCGCGGTCGGCAGAACTACCATCATATGTTGCAACTGATCTTTACGATCGCTGCCGTGTACGTCGTGCGCGAGATGGCCGTGCCGTTGATCTTTTGTGCATTCGCCTTCGGGGCGCCGCTCCGGGCACTGTGGTCACAAATTGTCAATCGTGGCTGGCGAAAGTCCACGACTTCAACCGGCGGTTGACACGGGGGATGATCTCTGCCTCGGCATCATTCGGGCATGTTGCCGATCATTTCATTGATCGACAATGAACTGCCAAACGCGAACAAGCAATCGCCCGACTCGATCCGAGCAGTTCCCGGCGGTGGCATCAGACGTTCGCCGTTGTTGCGGCGAATCCCGATGATCATCACTCCCATCGCGCGCAGATTGGTTTCGGTCAGTTGTTTTCCCACATAAGGGCTGTCGTCACTGACTTGGATGTCGACCAATTCCAGTTCCTGCCCTCGTTTGCCGGCGATTTCTAAAAAGTCCTCGACGTTGGGGCTGACCATGAACCGCGCCATCTTGAGCGCGCCTTGGCGATACGGGCTGACGACGCGATTGGCCCCCGCCTGTCGCATTTTTGCGGCCGCCTTGTCATCACTTGCGCGAACGACAATTTGTATTTCTGGGGCCATCAATCGAGCGGTCAGGCAGACGTAAACATTGTCGGCGTCGGTCGGCAGTACCGCTGCCAACGATTTAGCCCGATCGAGGGCTGCCAATTGCAAAATTCCGTCGTCGGTGGCGTCACCCACCACATGCGGCCAATCTTTCGATTGGCACAGCGACAGGACTCGTTCCTCGTTCGTGTCGATCACCACAAATGGTTGCCCTTGTTCCTCCAGGTTTTCGCAGATCGTGTGCCCCATGCGGCCAAGGCCGCAGACGATGAAGTGCCCGTCCAGACGATCGATCTTTTTTTGCATGCGACGCAATTCCCAAAATGAGCGCATTTCCGCGCTGACCACCCATTGCCCTAACTGAAACGCACTGTACGTGAAAATTCCCAGACATGTGACCAAATAAAATGTGACGAACAACTTACCTTCGTCACTGAGCGGGTGGATTTCATAACCAACCGTCGTCACGGTCACGACCGTATAGTAGACGCAGTCGATCCAAGACCAGCCCTCGATCAACCGGAAACCGATGATTCCCACGGTCGTCAGCACGAGCAACAACAGTATGATAATCAGGATCCGTCGCATACGATATTGATGCCAAGCCAATCCGTGTCAGTGACGCAACCACTGGGGGAGGTCACGATGCCATGCACTAAGGTCTCTACGAATTCGAGCGCGTTTTCGCAGATGGCAAGATAACATGTTCGACCGGTCGTGCCACTACAAATTGAAGAGAAATTTGGAGAGCAAACTCGCCGGCAGTTCGTCGCGAACCAGACGCAGCGGCTTTCCGCTGTCGGCCAGGATCTGTTCCGCCGCCAAATACCCGCTGCGCACTGCACCTTCCATCGTGCTGGGCCAACCGGTCGCCGTCCAGTCTCCGGCAAAGTACAAACCGTCAATCGACGTCCCCGGTTTTGGACGCAGCGCATCGACCCCCGGTACCATCGAGAGTACCGCTTTGTGTTCCGTCACCAACCGACCATGTTGCAATTTAGCGCCCTCTGCCTGAGGTGTCAGGCTCAATAATTCTTGAACGATTTGTTCGAGCACCTCTGCCTGAGGACGTCCCGACAGTTCGTGTGAAGCGCTGATCACCACCTGATAATAATGCCAGTTCTCGTTGTTGCTTTCGTTGCCGGGAATCGGGACTTGTCCGCGATAAAACACCCATTGGCTTAGCCGCCCCACGAGCACCGCATGCGGCAAATTCATGATCGCGCGGTCAAACCACAGGTGCACACTCGAGATGGGAGCCGTTTCTAAACCTGCGGCTGCTTGAAACTCAGCGCGTCCTTGAACAGGGGCCGGTAACAACGCCGCCACGCGATCCTGTGGAACGGCCAGCACAATTCGATCGGCCTCGATCAGCGTATCGTCCCGCAATCTCACACCAACGGCCCGTTCTCCTTGTAGCTCAATTGCGGCCACACCCGTCTTCAGACGGACTGTTACGCCGTGTCGCGAAAACCAATTCGTCAATTCGTCGCCGTACAGTGTATCGAGCGGGACGGAGGGGATTCGCACTTCCCAGCCGCTGCGATTGGCCACAAATCCGTCGGCAAACACTTTGCGGGCCGAGGCGATGCCGATTCGCTCGAGCGATTCACTTAGGGCACTGACTAACACCACCTGCCAAAACTGATTGATCAATTCAGCCGTCTGCCCGTTCGCTGGCAACCATTCGGCGATCGACTGCTCATCCCGCGACGTGGCGGGCGATTTCACCAGCGCCGATAGGCCGCGCAACAGCCTCAGTTTCTGCCGGAATGAAAAATGTCGCAGACGCAGCAGCGCGGGGAGTAAATGCAGCGGAGCCGGTAGCGGTGCCGCGGCAAAGCGGCTGCGTTCCCCCTGCGGACCAATGAACCACAACTCGTGTTGCGTGTGGATCAAGTGCGCAATGGCCAGGGTCTCGCAGAAGTGATCGAAATTCGTACAACACCCCATCGAGACATGTTGGCAATTGTCGATCCGGCTTTCGGTGGTCGCGTCCACAAACGAACTCGCCCGCCCGCCCAGCCGTGGCCGGGATTCCAGCAGCGTAACGGAGAATCCTGCTTCTCCCAGGGCGGATGCTGTCGCCAAACCGGCCAACCCGCCCCCCACGACTACCACCGTTGCTTCAGACGTCATGAATCTGCGGATTCTCCTGGGTTTCACTACGAATCTGCCCAGTGGACGTTAGCAGAACCTGCCGCAGCTATGAAGCGCCGCGCTACACAATTTCCACGATAACGCCGATTCGATCTCGCAGGGATTTGTGCGTATGTCCCTTTTAGAGCACATGTTACAGTTAATCTGTCTATAATCAAACTTAGGCGACTCTCGGCGTCCGCAGGCTCCGCCGAGGGGCGGATCGGCCCCGAAATCATCGCTCACGGCAAACATTCAGGCGAATCTTTGCCGGTCCGGTTGATTCGCGGTGGAGGCGTTTGTATAACACTTCTTTAGTATCGGGTTGACTGTCCGCGCACGGTTTCTGCGCGCGACGTCCCAGACGCGTGTTTTGCACGCGGATCGAAATACTGGAACACAAAAATTTCGGTGGCTGCGCCCCGACCGGCCTCGCGCCACAATTGGCATGAAGTATAACTGACATGAAAAAGGTACGTTGAGCATGGGTCACTACACTGGACCGAAGGGACGCATTAACCGCCGTCTGGGTGGAATCATCTTTGAGGACGCCGGAGCGCGCAAGGCTTTTGAGAATCGGGATTTCCCGCCCGGTATGCACCAACGCCGCCGGAAAGTGACCGACTACGGACTCGCGCTCACCGAAAAGCAAAAAATTAAATACTATTATGGTCTGCGGGATAAAAAACTGCGGAGCTACTTCGACAAAGCGAAGCACATCAAAGGAAATACGGGTGAAAACCTGATGGTCCTTTGTGAACGCCGCTTAGACAATGTGGTCCGTCGTGCCGGTTTCTGTGCGACACGACCCCAGGCCCGCCAGGGAATCGTTCATGGCCACTTTTGCGTTAACGGCAAAAAGCTTGATCGCCCCTCCTATCTGGTTCGTCCCGGCGACACGATCACGATTCGCAATCGGCCGAACCTCAAAAAGCTGTATGCCGAACTGGCTGAAGCGCCTCGACAAGAGGGAACTGGTTGGCTGAGTTTCGATGTGAGCGGACTGGAAGCCCAAGTCGCGGCCCTGCCCTCACCGGATGATGTGAGCTTGCCCATCGATCTCAACGTGGTTGTCGCGTTTCTCTCGCGATAACCAACAAAGCTACAAACGAAAAAACCACGGACCGAATCATTTCGGTCCGCGGTTTTCTTTTTGCCATATGGACAGTTGGTTGCGTCGTTTATTTTGCACTGCGATGCCGACGAGGTTATTTCGCCGAATCGGGCGCTGGCGACTTTTTGACAAACTCCAATGATTTGTCGATCAGGATTTCGCCGGTCTGTTCGCCCAAAGATGTTCCCGAAACATATTTGTAGCGATCAACACTGCCATAATCGACTTCGGTCAGAATATAACCAAAGGCGTCGTTTGTCAGGCCGAATAGCAGGTTGTGTTTGCCGCGCATCTTGCGTTTCAGGAAAAAGCCGATGTTGGGAAGCGCTTCACCGGGGATCGTGAGAATCTGGGCGTCGCCGATATTCACCAGATTGATGCGGGATGTGATGCTCTGATCATTGTTGTGTGGGTATTTCAGCGGTGAGCCTGTGATGACCGCCCACATCAGATCGGAGTCGACGGGAAACCGTACGTCGATGGCGTCGCAAAACAGTTGCGGGTTCTTTTGGAGCGGGGCATCCTGAATAATCCGCTGCGCTTCGTCTGCCATCAGGTGTCCGATGCGGAGGCATTCTTCCCAGGTCCGTGAATCGTACCAATAACCGGTCAGTGGATCCTTGGGTTTGTTCAGATCGCGATTGTCGGCTGTGATCATTCCCCCTTGCGCGCCATTCATGAAGAGCGCCATCCCTCCTGTATCCTTTTCCAATTTGTCGCACAACGGCCCCACCAAGTCGGGGCTGAGAACGCCCTCGCTGTTGCCCAGCACCTCGGGATGGATGGCGTAATTGATCAATGTGGCAATCGTTTTGCCTTCAGGAGTGACCGCCTGAATCACGCTCATCCGCCGATCGTACAGATTGGGAGCGTAATAATTGTACGCAATTTTCCCATGGGCCTTGCCTGTATTGATTTTCAAGTATGCCGGTTGCAGATTGTCGATCGCTGCGTTGATCGCCTGGGCGGCCTTGTTACAGACGTCGTCCATGAATTTCAAATTACCCGTATGCCCGCCGGTCGGCAGCGGGAAGGCATAACAATCCGGACCGCTGTGCGTGTGTGTTGAGCCGATCATGATATTCCGTGCATCGATGCGCGGAACCTGTTTGCGTACACGATCAGCGAGCACCGAGGGGAATCCCAGCAGGTCCAAGCCCACCACTGCGACGGTTGTCTCCCCTTTGCGAAACACGATCGCCCGCGCCGTCAATTCGCCCTGTTTTCCCGTTGCTGGTTTAGGGATGCCCATGCCGCCGGAAATCGGGAGGAGCGGGTTGGGCGTAATGACCTGCATCCCTGTGCCAACTTCGAGATCTGCAAAAGCAGCAGACGTTCCCAATACGATTGAAGACAGTGCGCAGATAGATATCAAGAGTCGATTCATCAGAGGCTCCGTAAGAGGGGATCCGTTTTTAGATCTGGTGAAACTGTCGCTGAAAACCTCATGGATCACCAGCGGTCTTTTTAGACCAATCGGACGCGCACAACTACGCCCCCACGGGCAGCCGGTCCGTCCGTGGCGCTATTCAATCCTAGTTGTGCACGGCATGACCTAGGCTTGCGGCGCTCTGCTTGCCAGTCTCAATTCGCGTGATCGTCGATTGCGGTGATTATTCTTCCCGTAACCAAGCCCACGCTTTGTCGATGTCAGCGGCATCAAAATATTCGATTTTAGCCATCGTGAAGGGCTTGCAAACCAGGGCCATCCATTTTTCCCATGTCTTGTCGCCCACTAATGCGATACGTTCCATGGCGGTGCAGTGTTTCGTGGCAAATTTGATGTCATCCCACAGTGCATGCGCATCCCAACCATGGAAGTCGTGGAATTGAGACAGCAAGCGAACCTTGCCGTGGGCTTCTACTGCACGTTCCACGATCGGAACAAATACCTTGTAGTCGTCGTCGTGCAGTTTTCCGCTGAGTTGGAAGGCTAAAATGTTACTGTCGCTGGATTCAATTTCCGTAATCATGAGTTTCTCCGTTCGATTCGTCACTTGATGGAAAGATCGTCACGTTCCATTGCGAAATGGTACGTTGTCGAGCGCCAAAACTCCACCGGAATTGAATGGTCTCGGCCCGGTTGCTATGAATGGAGGCGCCCGTCCCCATTCTTTGAGACCTGAAACGATGTCCAACCGAATACGTGTCGCTGCTGTCGCTGAGATTCCACCGGGAACTGCTAAGGAGGTTCTCGCAGGCGAGCGGATTTTGGCAGTGTATCATGTTGACGGCGAATTTTATGCGCTGGACGGCATCTGCCCCCACGCCGGCGGTCCGCTGGGAGAAGGAACGCTGCAGGGGACCATCGTCACTTGCCCGTGGCATGGCTGGCAATTCGACGTCACGTCCGGCCAGCATTGTCTCAACAATCACTTGCTGCATCCTCGTTTTCCGGTGACTGTTGACGGAGGCGAAGTCTTCGTCGAATTGGGATGACCGTATGCCCGCAAAGTCTGCGCAGCTTCCCCCAAATTTTCGCTAATTTCCGACAATCCGGTAAAACCGGTTTTCTCGTTATCACCGTGCGGACCGCTAGCCGATATCACCCAAGCAGGTCACTGTACCAGGCTGGATTGAGATCGACCTGACGGGCCTTTCCGGTCACGGCGTGCTTTGCCATGCCCTTCAAACCAATGAAAATCGGGGTTTCCGGGAATTATGGATATGAGAATTCAAAAAACACGTTTCGTTTTAACTTTGGTGTTTCTAGCGGGCCTTACGAGCATGGCCTCCGCCGGCGACGATTATTGCGGCTGTTTCAGCAGCGAATACAACCATCCGGGCGGAGCACGACAAAAATACAAATTTGGAAAGTACTGGCCTCCATACGCCCGTCCGGTGGGATGTAAAGAGCCATACATGCACAAATACCATCGTGCCCACTATTGGCCGTATCCGTATATGTGCGACGATCGCTCAGTGATCCGTCAAGTTGTGCAACAGCAATCCGATAACGGCTGGATGAATTATACCACACTGTATAACTACCATTTTGATTCGACCACGCAGGAGTTGAATCAAGCCGGACGCCTAAAATTGCAGTGGATTGCGCTCCACTCCCCGGAACGTTACCGCACGGCTTATGTCGCTGCCTCACTCGATCCGCGGGACAGCGAAATCCGCTTGGCAAATACGACCTCCTTGATTGCGACGATCTGCGGCTCGAAAGATGCGGCACCGCCGGTCATGCTGCGTCACGCACAGTCCATTGGTACGCCGGCCGAAGAAGTCTTCCTGATTCGTGGTGCTTATCTGATAAGCACGCCGGCACCGCGATTGCCTTACCAAGCCTACGGAGCCGATGCTCCTGCTGCTGAATAACGCCGACAGCAAACGGCAGCGAGAAGTCATAATAGACCGGGACCGCGCGCGGTCCCGGTTTTTTTGATATTTCAGGCACATCACGGCGGCGGTCACGCGATTTTGCGTGTTACAGTTCAGTGAAGACTCAAACTGCGCAGTTGCGGCGCGCATTCCGGCGAATATGGGGTGTAAGCCGCAAAATCGGCACAGTTCGACTCCTACATCACAGTCACTGCAGTCCATCCACGACATGAGAGCGTCGCGGGCCAATCAGTCAACTTTAATACGAGTCACCATTATCCGAGCCGGCCGAAAGCCGGACAGGACATGCGGTCACTGGGTGAGTTGACGATTCATACACATTGCCGCTCCAGGGGGGAGCCATGATTGATCACCGCAGGAATCAACCGGAATCAACCAGCGCGGAGTCCGAGGACACGCCAAGCGTGCGTCCAGTCGGCGGCGCGATCACCGACTTGTATGGCGACCTCTTCGAGAAAAAATGGTCGATGCCGAAAGAAGTGAACGCGATTCCTCCCTCCGAGGCGCCCACCTCAGCTTCCTTGCCACCGGGTGAAGGTATCCCGTCGATTCAACACTGTGAGGCTCCCTCCGCACCCCAATCCTTGGAGGAAACGGGATTGGCATTAATGCAGGTCTGCGACTTGATTCTCAAGCAGCTCTACTTACAAGGGGGGCTGTTGGGGCTGGATTTGGCAAAAGAGGCCCGGTTGCCATTCAACGTCGTCGACGAAGCCTTGCGGTTTCTCAAAGACGAAAAATGCATCGAAGTCGCCACTGGGGAATTGATTGGTCGCGTCTCCTACAAATTTCACTTGACTGACTTGGGCCGCAATCGCGCCCGCGATGCATTCGAACAGTGCCGATATATGGGGCCTGCGCCGGTCTCGTTGGAAGATTATGTTCGTCAATGCCATCGGCAATCCGTTGTGGGAATGACCTGCAACGCCACCGCGTTGATGGCTGCTTTTGAGAATATGATCATCCGCCCGAATCTGATGCAGGAATTGGGGCCGGCGGTCTGTAGCGGTCGTTCGATTTTCATTTACGGCCCTCCGGGCAACGGCAAAACGATGATCGCCAAGGGGTTGGGAAATTTTCTCAATTCCGGCGGCGGCGAAATCTATGTGCCTTATGCGATTCAAACGGAAAACAGCGTCATTACCGTGTTTGACCCGACGCTCCACGACGTGACCGACAATGAAGATGATCTGAGCGTGGAGAATTCGGAAGAATCGATGCGCTTGCTCAATGAAAACACCGTCGACCGTCGCTGGCGCCGCGTGCGGCGACCTGTGGTGATCACCGGCGGTGAATTGACGCTGGAAATGCTTGATCTGAGATACAATGCGACCGCCAACTTTTATCAAGCTCCGTTGCACATCAAAGCCAACGGCGGCGTGTTTTTAATCGACGACTTTGGCCGTCAAATCGTCAGCCCCCGCGATTTGCTGAATCGCTGGATTTTGCCGCTGGAAGAACGGGAAGATTATTTGACGCTGACGACAGGCAAGAAATTCTCAGTACCGTTTGAGCAGTTAATCATCTTCTCCACCAACTTAGATCCGCGTGAATTGGTCGACGAAGCGTTCTTGCGGCGGATTCGCCACAAGATCCAAATCGGCCCCCCCTCGCGAGAGCTGTACACGGAGATTTTTGAGCTATCTTGCAAGCAGCGAAGCATCCCATTTGCCCAGCCCGCCGTGGATTACCTTTATCGCACGTTTTACGATGCCGGAAAGCCGCCCCGGTCCAGTGATCCACGGGATTTGTTGGAGATTTGCCAGTCGATCTGCCGATTCGAAGAGCAGGAAGTTGTGCTTTCCGAGGATATAATCTCCGAGGCTGCGCAGCGGTTTTTCTGTCAGATCTAAACGTTGGGGAATTCCGTCGGCAATTCACAGGCCGATCCCCACGGCAGAGAACGATCCTCTCCCTTCAATATCATTTCCGCGGACTGATCTTTTTATGATGCGGCTATCGTTGCGCACTCTGCGTAACGACAATGCAGCACATGGAGGTGCCCCAATGTCTCGTCCTTCTCAATTCCAAATTTGGTTGATGCTTGCTGCCGGATTGACGCTTCTCGTTCCAGGCTGCGCAAGTACTTCCAATACGGATGTGTCGATGAACGACGCCGGCTGGATGTCCTCGCTGAAAAAGAAATTTACGCCCAAAACGGAATACGCGAAGATCATTCAGCCGACACATACCGGCGAACCAAGTTCGCAGTTGTTCGTCGCCTACGGAAAACTTGAGGAGAGCCGCAAAAATGTGAACAAGGCTCACGATGCCTACTCCACTGCGCTGGCCAAAGATCCCAAGTCCTATGAAGCAATTCTCGGCTTGGCTCGGTTGGAACAATTGGCCAGAAGGCCCGAAACCGCCGAACAAGGGTTTCTCAAAGCGCAAGCGATTGCTCCCGCAGCGCCCGAAGTGATGACCGCTTTGGGACAGTTTTATGCCGATCAGAACCGTTGGGATGAAGCAATCGCCCTGCATCGCCAAGCGTTTCAAGCCGAACCCACCAATACCCAACACCGCTATGGTTTGGCACGCGTGCTCACACAGGCCGGTCGCATTGACGAAGGATTGGCCCAGTTTGAAGAGTCGCTGCACGGTAACGTCGCAAACAGCACCGCAGCTGCGGAATACAACGTCGGCGTTATTCTGCACGAACAGGGCCGATTGGTCGAAGCCGAACAACATCTACTCAAGGCCACCATTCACGACCCCAACATGGAGCAGGCACAGGAA